>Ga0315274_10003156_pt1 | contig 24540 bp, 15 predicted proteins | sample YL17G02_20_MG_FD_203700 | JGI IMG/M metagenome (GOLD analysis project Ga0315274, IMG submission 203700) | Sediment microbial communities from Yellowstone Lake, YNP, Wyoming, USA - YL17G02_20 | ecosystem: Environmental > Aquatic > Freshwater > Lake > Sediment | place: USA: Wyoming | collected...
AAGAGGGGTCCTTTTGCGCGGGGATTCCGGGCGAAGTGCGGTTCATCTACCTGCCCAAACGCAACATATACAACTGGGATGGTCCGGAGGTTAAGAACCTTGATCCTGATGTAGACTGGCACGTCTTCTATTTTGATCCGGCCACCGGCCGGAAGTTTGCCCAGGGGACAATCAAGGCTGTGGCAAAAGACAAATCGGCTCCGGGGGTCACTTTCAAGAAGAATGTTCCCTCCCCGCAGGACTGGCTATTGGTCTTGGAAAAAGTCGGGCCGTAAAACGCAAGTACGTGAGTACGCTGATTGATGCAACCTGAAACTGCGCAGTCTCCCGCCCATTCAAAGTGACAACCGTCCTCGTTGTGCTTGTCAAGCGGGCATCGGACCGCTAAGAATTCGGCACAAACCCAATGAATGCTCTTTGAAAAGGCGGCATGTGGGACAGAGGGGGGCGGAACAAATGGCCTCCGCCGTTTGTGTTTGGCCAAAAGAGGCGACCTGACAGTCTGCATGGTGACATGTGGGTAGATTGTGTCTGTACTGTGAACTTTCGGCATGGTTCAATTCTGGGTGGCAGCCTCAAGCGCAGCTTGGGGATGGCAAAACTCGCAAAGCGGTGCAACCATCCCCAAATCCTTCGGATTTGAGAATGCCACACCCTGCGAAACCACAACTAATGTTACCCGGAATTTGACTTATTTGAACCATGCCGAACTTTCGCACTTTTGCCAAGATGTTAACCTGGGTAGACTTGGGCCATAGGCCCTGTAGCCTCCACTCGGCGAATTTATGTGATGTTCGGAGCTTTTCTCGAACATGCGTTTAATTCCAGATCGCACATAAAGCCCTGTTTGGCAGCGATTTTGGCTCTCAAAAAGTGCGAAAGCTAACTGTACTGAGACTGCGGCTAATATGAGGAACAAGACTACGCTGCGTTTTTGAGGCGGTATCTCGTAAGGCGTGTTTCCTGGAATACGTGACGTTCGATGTTGCACGGCACTGTTTTCGAATCGCAATGCGGATTCTCGGTCTTGCGCTTGTAATAAACGTCATCAGGTCGAAGACCATCCAACGCCATATGCGGTCGCCAACTGTTGTACCAGGTCTGGAATTCGGCGCACACGACCAGCAAATGGTCAAAACCTTTGATGATCGCTGCGCGCTTAAGCCACTCGGATTTCAGGGTCTTGATGACTCTTTCCGTGACAGAGATGGATCCATGTTTTCCTACAGCTCCAAAGCGTGGCTTCACATTCCATTGGCGCAATAGCTCTGCAAAGACGTCTCCGGTCAAAACACTGGCCTGATCTGAAATAATGTGTTTTGGTGCTCCATGTTTTTCGATGGCGCTTTCCAAAGCATTATTGATCCATCCGGCATTGGGTCCTTCAAGTGGAGTCACAGACATGACCTTGCGGGAGAAATGGTCAATCACAACACAGATTTGGATGGGCCATATCCCCCAGTATAATACCTCTGTTGTGTCGATAGACCACACATGATTAGGATACCATGCAGGAATTGAACGTTCTTTGATATCTTCAGTTTTCTTGGGTTTAGCTGATGATTCAGGAGTTTTTCGAGGGTTGGGCCTGTTGAGGATGTTGCGAACAGTAGAGGCTAAGATGAAGATGTTCAGCAATGCCAGTTGATTGGCAATCCGAACACGTCCCCAATCAATGTTTGATTTCGTGATTTCCCAAATCAGAACGGCGATTTCAAGGGGTGTTCTGTTGGCGGGAATTCGGGTGCGCTTCGTCTCATTGATCTGATGGAGACAACGGCAAAGAGTGGATCGGGAGACGCCAAGATGCTCTGTCACTTTTCGTCTGGCTATCCCAAAGGTCTCGATATGCCAGAGGATAAACAGTCTCTCTCGAAGCGTGTATCGTGGCTTCTTCAGTCGCTTTTGAATCCGCTTCTGGAGAATCGATGCCTGCATTTCGAGTTGGTAGACCTTGTCTTTGAGAAAGAGGATTTCCTTGTCTTTGGTCTCGACATCCATGGCCGAAAGGCGTTTGAGGCTTCTCTTACGAACTCTTCCTGAGAATCGGGCAGCCATGATTGCTGCTTTGATGATTAGTGAAACAGCGAAGGCGATAGCGTCGTGGTTCTTATCCATGAGACCTATTTCTACTCCTCCAAAACAGGAAAAAGTCAGTTGTAGAAGAAGTATGATAGCATGAAATGACCAAAAACGCTAACGATGGCCTTGGATTTCCAGGGCAAACGCATCTAAATCGAAATCGTGGTTTTTGACCGCATAAACGCGGCTTCACTTGCAGTGCAGCTTGCCGTATTGTCTCATCGAACCCTGTTTTTGAGCCAAAAACGCCGAATCGTAAATTTAGATGCAATTGCCCTGCTTGGATTTCTAAATTCTTGTAATCTATAGTATTAGATCAGATGTCACGGCGGTCCCATTTACGCTTAACAAGCGCAGAGTGTCTGATTCACGATAAGAGATACTGATCGCTCGACAGACAAGGGCTTATATCAATCGGTAGGAGTTCAACATAAACCTATTTCTTGCAGATAGATAAGACGTTATTTCAATCACAGCAGAACAGTAGGCCACAAGGCAAAACGCCATTGTGTACAGTATCAGGCAATGGTATCATGCGAAGTTGTTCCTGGCCGGAATTGTGTCGAGCACCCGGTGGCTTTGTCATTGTCGCCGAGAAACGCCGTACGCGGAGTTTGTCACCTTGTGACAACGCAGTTTTGTTCGGCGCGGCACGATTCTATCGGTGGAGTTGCGCGTCGCTGATTTGAGGGCTGGGGAAAGAAGGCTTTCGTGCCTTGCTACGGTAACCGACGGGGACGGCGTCTGCGCCAACACGAGTGGTTCTACTGGGGTATGAATGAGCAGGGCTGCACTGTGCGCATCAACGATTGGAAAGGTCTGGGGGCGGGCGATCGATGGGAGCCTTACGACCTGTCCAAGGATCTTGGCGAAGAGCACGACGTCGCCGTTCAACATCCCGAGGTCATCGCGAAGATGAAAGAGATCGAGCGCCAGGCATATACTCCGATGCGTCCGGACGAGATTGCGGATCAGGCGATCCCCACGAAGGATAGAATCTCCAACTCGGGCGGGCGCAGAAGCAAAGCCGAAGGGGAAATCGAGTAAGCCGTTCCTGCGATAAATTCCGATTCGTCAAGAAGGGGTAGAGTCATGATCATCTCCAGGAGAACAATGCTCTGTACCATTCCCACCGCTGCGGCATTTTGCTGGACCAGGAACCAGCTTTGGGCCGGCGAGACACCGACGAAGCCTAACATCATCTTCATTCTCGCCGACGACATCGGGTACGGCGACTTCGGCTGCTATGGTGCGAGGAAGGTGAAGACCCCAAACGTGGACCGCCTCGCCGCCCATGGGCTGCGGTTCACCGACGCGCACTCGCCGTCGGCCGTCTGTACACCCACTCGCTATGCCTTCATGACGGGCGAGTATGCGTGGCGCAAGAAAGGTACCGGCATTTTGCCCGGCACGGCCGCCCTCATCGTTGAGCTTGGTAGGGTCACGGTGCCGTCGCTGCTCAAGCAGGCCGGCTACGTCACCGGTGTCGTTGGCAAATGGCACCTTGGCCTCGGGGCACAGTCGCCAACCGACTACAACGGTGAGATCAAGCCCGGCCCGCTGGAAGTCGGCTTTGACTACTGCTTCATCATTCCCGCCACCGGGGATCGCACGCCGTGTGTCTATGTGGAAAACCATCACGTCGTCGGGCTCGACCCGAAAGATCCGATCCGGCTTGATTACTCCGTCAAACGCGGCGAGCCGCGGTCGTTCGTCAACGGCATCCCGCGCATCGGCAGTCAGACCGGCGGCAAAGCAGCGCTGTGGAAGGACGACGAGATCTCCGACACGTTGGCCGCCAAGGCCGATGCGTTCATCGAGCAGAACCGGAACAAGCCATTCTTCCTCTACTTCTCAACGCACGACATCCATGTGCCGCGAGTGCCGCATCCGCGTCTCAAAGGCACCAGCCAGGCCGGCGTTCGGGGCGATATGATCCACTCGTTCGACTGGGCTGTTGGCCAGGTGCTCGCCACGCTCGAGCGGCTGAAGCTCGTTGACAACACGCTGGTGATTGTGACCAGCGACAATGGCGGCACGCTCGATTCCAACGGTCCTGACATCGAACATGGCGGTACTCCCCAGACTAACAACGGCCATCCATACAACGGGCCACTGCGCGCCGGCAAGGGCAGCGCCTACGAAGGCGGCACCCGGGTGCCGTTCATCGCCCGCTGGCCGGGCCGGATCAAGCCGGGAGTGTCGGATGCGCTGATCTGCCATGTGGACATGCTGGCCACGATGGCCGCCGTCACGGGCCAGAAACTCGTCGGTGCGGCCGGTCCGGACAGCTTCAACGTCTTGCCCTCGCTGCTCGGCGAGAAGCCCGACGAGCCGTGCCGCGATCACCTTATCGAGCACGGTAATGTGCTGGCGATCCGCAAGGGGCCATGGAAGTTGATCCCGGGCAATCCCTCCGTCGCGGCAGGCAAGAAAAACAAGAAACGCGGCGGCGACGACGAGCTTTATAATCTGGTCGAGGACATCGGTGAAACGAATAACGTGGCCGCTGCACACCCCGATCTCGTGAAGGAGATGACCGAGCTGCTCCAGCGCATTCGCGAGAACGGAAGGAGTCGGCCATGAGAGGAATCGCTGCAACAGTCCGCGATGTCAGTACAATGGCGATAGCCGTTATCCTGTTGATTGTCAACCCAGTTCGGGCCGCCGAACCACCATTAGTGAAAGCCTTGCCTTCCTTGCGGCCCAACATCCTCATCATTCTTGCCGACGATCTGGGTTATGGCGATGTGCAGTGCTACAATTCACAACGCGGGAAGATTCCGACCCCCAACATGGATCGCCTTGCCGCCGAGGGAATGCGCTTCACGGACGGCCACTCCAGTTCCGGCGTGTGCTCGCCATCACGCTACGCGCTGCTCACGGGGCGCTATCACTGGCGGTCGCGGCTACAGCAGGGGATCGTTCCCGTGTGGGGTGAGCCACTGATCGCGCCGGACCGGTTCACGGTGGCCAGCCTCGCCAGACAGTACGGCTACCGCACTGCGTGCATCGGCAAGTGGCACCTCGGCCGTGACTGGCCGATCACTCAGGAACAGCGAGAGTACTTCACCGGGCTTGGCGGCAGGGCTGGTGGTGGCGGCGAAGTCTCCACCGCCGTCACCGATGCGCACCGTGCGACATGGAAAGACGTTTTCTCCCGGTCCATCCCCGGCGGGCCGACCACACGTGGCTTCGACGAGTACTTCGGCACCGATGTGCCCAACTGGCCGCCGTATTGTTTTATCGAGAACGATCGCACAGTCGGCATCCCGAGCGAGCTGCTGCCGGTGGACAAGTTGGCGAAGAACCAGGCCAGCCTCCAAGGTCCAGCGCTCACCGGCTGGCAGTTCGAAACCATTCTGCCCACACTCGGCGACCACGCGACTGACTTCATCCATCGTATAGCCCCAGCCAAGCAGCCGTTCCTGCTGTACCTGCCGCTCACATCTCCGCACACCCCCTTGGCCGTGAACAGGCGGTGGCTCGGCAAGAGCGGCTTGAACCTCTATGCCGATCTCGTGATGGAAACCGACGCAATTGTGGGACGCATGCTTGAGGCGCTGCGCGAAAGCGGTGCGGCCCAGAACACCATCGTCCTGTTTACCAGTGACAACGGCTGCGCCCCCTATATCGGGGTAGATGAGCTCGAATCGAAGGGCCATTTTCCCAGCGGTCCGCTGCGTGGCTACAAGGGTGCCGTATTCGAGGGCGGGCATCGCGTGCCATTCATTGTTCGCTGGCCCGGCGTGGTGAAACCGGGCGGCGTGTGCGGCCAGCTCGTCCATCAGGCCGACCTCATGGCTACACTGGCCGACATTCTCGGTACAAAGCTCCCGGACAGTGCCGGCGAGGACAGCTTCAGTCTGCTGCCGCTGCTCAAGGGCGGGGACAGACCAGTTCGCGAGCACGCCGTGAGTTGCGCGTCAAGCGGCATTCTCGGCCTGCGCCGCGGGCCGTGGAAACTCATCCTCGAACGCGACCCGAAGGCAAAGACCGATGTCCAGCTCTACAACCTCGACGACGACATCGGTGAAGAGATGAACCTCGCCGCTGAGAAAACCGAACTCGTCGCCGAAATGCGTGCCTTGATGGACAGACTCGTCGCTGACGGCCGCAGCACGCCGGGCGCAAGGCAAAGGAATGATGTCGAGGTCCGGCGATACCCTGTTGTAAAGGCCGCGCAGAAAGAAACAACATTAAAGCAGAAGAGAAAATGAGAACCATCCAATCACCGTTACCTTATCGTTTTGTATTCGCCACTCGCGCTGCTCTTGTTGTGGTGGCAGTCTGTCTGGCGGCGCTTTGCTCCAGCGCTCTGGCCACGTCCGGTATGGAGAAGCCCCATCCCAAGACACCCAATATCCTGTGGTTGATCGCCGAGGATTTCGGCCAGCACCTGGGCTGCTATGGCGTCAAGGAGGTCTGGACGCCCAACTTGGACCGTCTGGCCGCCGAGGGGGTGCGCTACGACCGTTTCTACAACGGGCACGTTTGCTCGCCGAGTCGCTCGGCGTTCAACACCGGCATGTATGCCACGACCATCGGAGCGCATAATCATCGCACTTCCAACAAACAACCGCTGCCGGAAGGGGTGAAGGTGCTCAGTGACTGGATGCGAGCGGCCGCCTACTTCACGGCGAACGTCCGCGAACTACCTGTGTCGTGCGATTTCAAAGGCACCGGCAAGACCGACTGGAATTTCAAGTACGAAGGCAAGCCGTTCGACTCCGCAAGCTGGAACGACCTCAAGACACACCAGCCGTTCTATGCCCAAGTTAACTTCAGCGAAACACACCGTGCCTTCACCTCGCCGAAGAAGGCCGATCCGAACAAGGTGGGGATCCCGCCCTATTATCCTGACCATCCGGTGACGCGCGAGGACTGGGGCAAGTACCTCGACGAAACCACCGAGTTGGATCGGAAGGTGGGCCTCGTGCTCGCGGCACTGGAAAAAGACGGTCTCGCCGACAATACTGTGGTCGTCTTTTTCGGCGACAACGGGCAGGCGCACGTCCGCGGCAAGCAGTTCTGCTACGAGGAGGGATTGCTGGTGCCGCTGATCATCCGGTGGCCCAAGAACTTCCCCGCCCCCGCGCATTTCAAGGCCGGGACCGTGGACACACGTCTGCTCCACGGCATTGACCTCGCTCCCACCATGCTGGCCCTCGCCGGCGCGCCCAAGCCTCCCAAGATGCAGGGGCAGATCTTTCTGGGTGACCGCTGTGAACCGGACCGAGAGTACGTCTTCGGCTATCGCGACCGCTGCGACATGACGGTCATGCGGATTCGCACGGTGCGGGATGACCGCTACCGCTACATCCGCAACTTCACGCCGTGGGTGCCGTTCCTGGCCTACAACGAATACAAGCAGAAGCAGTATCCCGTCTGGAACCTGCTGACAGAACTGCACGCCAAAGGCAAGCTCACGGCGCCGCAGGAATTCCTCTGTCAGTCGACGATGCCGGAAGAGGAGCTCTACGACCTCGAAACCGACCCGTGGGAAATCCACAACCTCGCTGAATCGGATCGGCCCGAGCACCAGGCGCGACTCAAGAAGCTGCGCGGTGTCCTTGAGAAATGGATTGTAGATACCAACGACCAAGGCCGCCGCCTGGAGACTCTCGAGGAACTGAAGGCTGGCGAGCAGCGTTTTCTGCCCGAGCGAGATTGGCGTCCCGCACCCGGATCGAAAGAAGCCGAAGAAGTTCCCAGTCGAGCCGCCGTGTCTGATGATTCCAAGACCGAAGAAACGAAGAAAAAGAGAAAGCAACGACAATGACCCCCGCCCCGCAACGTTCATTGCGTATCTACCCGCCGCCGCAATTCAACTGTACACTCTCCGGGACATTTTCAGGAACAACGTGCCGTTGCGGCTCCAGCTCACGCGCAACTTCGGCTTCGCGGAGGTGGAACTGGCCGGCCCCGGCGCTGCTGGTTGAGTACACCAACAAACCATGAATCCAAATCAAAGGAGGACCAAAGAATGAAGACCGCACACATCACACAATCTCTGATCGCGCTGGCGCTGGCCGTCTTTGCAGGTCTGGCCGCCATCCCGGCCCACGCGCTTGTCGCTGCCCGGATGCCTGAGACCTCTAAGATGAATATCTTATTCATCATCGTCGAGGACTGGAATGCGGGCACACCCCGCTGCTACGGCAATCCCATCTGCAAGACGCCAAACCTGGACCGCTTCGCCAGCAGCGCCGTTCGATTCGACTCCGCCTACGTGCAGGCCGTCTGCTGCAATCCATCGCGCACCTCGTTCCTTACCGGATTGCGTCCGCTCACCAGCCGGGTCTGGAACAACGGCCAAGAGATGGACAAGAGCCTGCCGCCCGGCACGGTCACCCTGCCGGAGCTGCTCAAGAGAAAAGGCTTTCACACCGCCGTCATTGGCAAGTTCTTCCACACGGTCGAATACGCCGAGAAGCAACTGCTTGCCTTCGATCGGATTGAGAGCTATGGCAAGCCGCCGGGATGGAACGGACCCGATCCCATCCTCACGTTTCCACCGGTCAAGCGCGCCCAGAGAGAGCCTGCTCCCAAGGACAGAAACAGCAAGGCATACCGCGAATGGCGATCTCGGAATTCCGACCGCTACGGCGATTCGGGCCTGGCGCCCGAAGAAGAAGGCGACTATCGCAACGCGCAAACCGCCTGCGCGCTGCTGAAGGAGTTCGCGCAGACGAAAAAACAGTTTTTCCTTTCGGTCCACCAATCGCGCCCGCACACGCCGCTTGTTGCGCCGAAGAAGTATATTGACATGTATGACCCGGCGAAGATCCCCGATCCGCCCGCGCCGCCGAAAGTGGAGAGCAGTCTCTATCCCAGGCGCGTGACCGGCGGCAACCCGGACATCTTCACAAAGCAGCAGCCGACGCCGCAGCAAGTCAAGGAGGCCATTGCCGCCTACTATGCCTGCGTGAGTTTTGTGGACGGCAACATCGGCATGATCCTCGACGAATTGGCAAAGCAGGGTCTCTCCGACAACACCATCGTCTTCATTCTCGGCGACCACGGCTTCCATCTGGGCGATCATGGATTCTGGTCCAAGTATTCGATGCTCGAGGCCACGCGGCGTGCGCCGTTGTGGGTGCGCGTGCCGGGCGCGCCGGCCAATGGCCAGGTCTGCCGTGAGTTGGTGGAGTTCGTGGACTTCGTGCCCACCGTCGGTGAACTGGTAGGCCTGGACCTGCCCGCCAATTTGGAGGGACTTAGCTTTGTGCCGCTGCTGGCAAATCCGAGTCAGCCCTGGAAAAAAGCGGTGTTCATGGTTGAGAATGAAAACAACCAAGTCGTGCGAAACCGGAAGTTCAGTTATCTGGAGTTCAGGAACGGGCCGGTTCCCGCGGCACTCTTTGACCTGGAGAAAGACCCCTGGGAAACGGTCAATCTGGCGGACGACCTGGCCTATGCGAGAACGCGGCAGGACATGGCTGAACTGCTGAAGGCCGGCTGGAAGGCTGCGCTGCCCGAACGGGCGGCCTCAAAGCAAAAGGAGTCACAATCGCTTCCCTAAAGCTGTGTGATAAGTATGAAGGCATGGACTATTTGTCTCGTTGCCACGTTCGCTTGTCTGCCGGCAGTAAGCTCCGTTTCAGCGGCGGCATCGAACCGTCCGAACGTTCTGTTGATTACCGCCGATGATCTGGGCGACCAGCTCTCATGTTACGGCGAGACGCGCATTCGGACGCCGCACCTCGACGCACTTGCAGGAGAGGGCGTGCGTTTTGCCAATGCGTATGTGGCGCAGTCATCCTGTAGCTCGTCACGTGCAGCCCTGCTCATCGGTCGTTGGCCCCACCAGACCGGGCAATACGGCCTTGCCCATCTGGGCTTTCGTATGCACCCCGGGCAAAAGAACCTCCCCTCGCTGCTCAAGGAGGCGGGCTACCGCACCGGGATCATCGGCAAGCTGCACGTTGAGCCGGCGGCCGAGTTCCCGTTTGACTGGATGCCCGCCAGAGAGAAGATGGCCGCAGGGCCGACCCGTAACGTTCGGTGGGTGGCCGCTCAGAGCCGGCAGTTCTTCGCTGATGCGAGGAAATCCGGGCAGCCGTTCTTCTACTATGTGAACTACTTCGATCCGCACGGTCCGTACACCGAGGACATTAGCCAGGTGGGCGGCATTCCCGAGAAGCCGTTGTCTGCAAACGACATCGGTGAGCCGCTGCCGTTGGGAGCCAGCGCCGCCCCCCAACGGAAGCGCATCACGGCCATCATCTACAACACCATCTTCCGCATGGACATCGGGGTGGGGTTGTTGCTGGATGAGTTGAAAAAGGCAGGGTATGCCGAAAACACGTTGGTCATCTTCATGGGCGACAACGGGGCGACCGTGCGGCATGGCAAGACGACGAGCTATGAGCCTGGCGTCCACGTGCCGTTGATCGTTCGTTGGCCGGGTGTGGCCAAGTCCGGTCAAGTCCGCACCGAGCTGGTGTCCGCGATTGATATCATGCCCACGGTGCTGGCGGCGGTCGGAGTGGCAGTGCCGCCGGAAGCCGCAGGTGTCCCCTTGATCCCGCTGCTGCGCGGCGATTCGACACAGTGGCGCGAGTTTCTGTTCACCGAGATGAGTTTTCACACTGCGAATTACTTCATGCCTCAACGTACCGTGCGGGACGACCGCTACAAGCTCCTGCTCAACCTCGCCCAACGGGCGGACCGGGCACAGGTCGAGCTGTTCGATTTGCAGACCGACCCAGAAGAAACCAAGAACCTCGCTGGCGACCGGGAGCTGGACTCGACGCAACGTCGCCTCGAGCGAGCGTTGAACCGGTGGCGCGAGCAGACCGGCGACCCGCTGATCAATCCGGCACGGCTGGAACGCTGGAGGAGAACTGCCGATGAATGGAAGAAGTCGGCACCCCGATTGGAAGGAGGCGGCTACCCCGACGTCGCCCGGGTGCCGCCGGGCGGGCTGGAACTGCTGAAATGAGGAGAATAGGAGTATGAACACGATATGGTCGGGCATGTTGCTCGGTGTGTATAGTACCGGCAACGACAGCGCGTGCGTGGACCCGGCGGACGTGGACTGGTTTGAATATCGAAACTATGACAACTAGAGTGGTGAACCCGATTCAACCCATGAAAATCCACCGACTCCTTCTTTCGCTACTGCTTATTGCCTGCGTGCAGGCCCAGGCCGCTGACGCGAAAAAGCCGAACCTCGTCCTGTTCCTCAGCGATGACCACGGCGTGGATTTTGCCGGCTGTTATGGCAACAAGGCCATTCGCACGCCGAACATGGACGCGCTCGCCGGTGAGGGTCTCCGGTTCACGCGCGCCTTTGCCGGTTCGCCGACGTGTTCGCCGTCGCGCGCCATCCTTTTTACCGGGCTCCATTCCGCCCGCAACGGCACGATGGGCAACCACACCGATTGCCTTCCTGATATCAAGTCGCTGCCCACTTATCTGAAAGCGCTCGGTTACCGGGTCGTCGCAGCAAACAAGACCGATGTGCGGCCCAAGTCGGTGTTCGATTGGGAAGTCCTGCCTGCAACGCTGCCGAGAAACCCAGACCACGACCGGCGGTATCGCGCCGAAGGTCTCGATACCGCAAAGGTGGACGAGTTCCTGGCAGCGCACGTCAGGGAACGACCGGATGAACCGCTCTGTTTGCTTCTCGGTGATAATTGTCCGCACGTCGTCTGGGAGTCGAACCGTGACTACGATCCGGCCAGCCTGCCGATTCCGCCGTTCATGGTGGACACGCCGAAGACGCGCGTCGCGCTGGCCAGCTACTATCAGGACATCACAACGTGCGACCGCCACCTCGGCGATGTCATGGCGTCGCTCAAGAAGCACGGCTTCGAGCAAAACACGGTGCTCATCTACACGAGCGATCAAGGTCCCGAATGGCCGCACTGCAAGTGGACCTGCTACGACGCCGGATTGCGCGTGCCCTTCATCGTCCGTTGGCCGGGGGTGGTGAAGTCCGGCGTGACGACGGACGCGATGATTTCCTTCACCGACCTCACGCCGACGTTCGTGGAACTGGCCGGCGGCAAACCCGCGCCGGGCCTTGACGGCCGTAGTTTCAAGAATGTGCTGATCGGCAAGACCGACCGGGCAAACGAATTCATCTTCGCCAGCCACACCGGCGACGGGACGATGAACGTCTTCCCGCAACGCTGCATTCGCGACTCTCGCTGGAAACTCATCTTCAACCTGATGCCAGAAAACAGATGGGCCACCCACTTCACGAAGGTCATGGACATTCCCAACAGCCACGGCGACGTGTATGCGACGTGGCTGGAACGCGCGAAAACAGATGCCGTCGCGGCGAAACTCATCGAAACCTTGGAGCGTCATCCGCAGTGGGAACTCTACGACACCAAGACCGATCCGCATGAGTTGCACAACCTCGCCGCGAAGCCGGAGCAAGGCGAGCGCATCACGGCCCTGCGCACGCGATTGCATGAGTGGCTCAGGCACCAGTTCGACGAAAAGGCCTTGGCCGCTTTGGCTGCGTTGAATTCGCCCAAGTGATTCCTCACGAACCGTCCTCCTATGAAAAGTCACAAAATGAGAACCTCGCTCCAGTCTTGCTCGCTCCTGAGCGCCTTCCTCCTCAGCGAAGTCCTGCTTCAACCCGCCCGTGCCCAGCACGGCGTCATTCGAGAATACGCCGCGCTCGCGCCCAAGTCTGACGCCGTTCCGCTCGCGCCACTGTTCGACGCGCCGCTCACGGACACCAGCATCACGGTCGGACCGGACAAGGCGTTCTATCTCACCGGCTCGGCGTTCGATGGGACGAAGGCCCATGCCTCGGCGAGCGTGAACATCTGGCGTTCGACGGACATGCGCGACTGGCGGAAGTTGCGAACGCTGGATTTCAGCCAGGCGAGATTTGTCTCACCGGAGATTCACTGGCTCAAGACCGCCTTTTGGCTGACACTGGGGCGAGAGGGCGGCGGAACGGAACTGCTGAGATTTCAGTCAGCCGACCTTGCCACGAGCAGCTTTGAGCGGGAGCCAATCACGTCACAGGGAACCGACCCGTCGATATTCCTTGATGACGGCGGCACTTTCTATTGGGTCGTGGGCGGTGGGCAAATCGCTCGGATGAAGGCGGATCCACTCGACGGACTGGCTGCTGAACTGCGGGCGGTACCTATAAAGGTGGCCGGAAACGACAAGCAGCAGAGCGAACAGTCTTTTGAACAAGCGCGCGGCGCCCACTTGGCAAAAATCAACGGCAGGTATCACCTCTTTGTCACCGGCAGGCTCATGCGGAATGGACTCGGCCGCACCGGTCTTCCGGAAGGTGTATACGATGTGCTGGTCGCCGCATCGGAGAGACCGGACAGCAGCTACAGCGAATTCTACGTTGCTTTCCCTAATGCAGGCCAGACGACAGTTTTCTATGACTTGGCAGGCGACCTTTGGGCGACCTTCTCGGGGGCCGATCCCCGCGCCATTTTCGTCGGCAAGCCCGGCGCTTTCCGAGTCGAGCAGGTTCCGGCGACCGAGGCACGCTGGCCGATCGGCTTTAGTGGGTTGGAGAAACCTCAGCGTTTTCCTTTCGGCTTGATGCTCCGGCCGGACACCTCGCTCATCTACGAGCGGGGCACGGGCTTTGCACGAGCCGTCCCCCTGGACATGGTCCCCGGGCAGCGAGCCGAGGTAGCTTGGATTCGTGACACGTTCATCATGGTTGGCCACGATGGGAACTACTATCTCACGGGCACATCCGGGAACATGGACGGGATCAACCTGTGGAAGTCCACCGACCTGAAACGCTTCAAGTTCATCAAGCAGATCTGGACACCGGATGTCGATCCGTCGAAGTGGTACAACAACGTCCCGAATCGTCTCTTCTGGGCGCCGGAACTGCACTACATCAACGGCACCTATTGGATCGCATTCTGCATCAGCGCCGGCGCCATGGGCAAAAATGGCCTACTCAAGAGCACGAGCGGCCGGGCCGAAGGACCCTATGAGTTGGCATTTCCCGAGAACCGTGGCGTGGACCAGCGGATTGACTCTTCGCTGTTTCAGGATGCCGATAGCAGCGTCTATTACGTTTGGCAGGATGGCATGATCCGCAAGCTGAACGAGGCGATGAATGGATTCGACGGGGAGGCACATAAGATCGTTCCGACCGATGGGCAGCGCATCGGCTATGAAGGCGCAACCCTTGTGAAGGTTGGTTCCTGGTATGTGTTGACAGCGGCCGAATGGAACGGCGGTGGCAATCGCTCTGATGGCACCTATGATATGATGTATTCCTGCTCAAAGAGCCTGCTTGGACCTTATAGGCCCCGGCGGGTGGCGGTGCCCCATGCTGGCCACGGCGTGCTCTTCAAGGACAAAGCAGGCCGTTGGAATGCCTCACTGTTCGGCAACGACCGCACGGCGCCGTTTCGCGCCATGCCGGGTTCTGTCCCAATTGAAATCCAGGATAAGGGTGATGACCTGATCATCAGTCCTGCCCACAGTGATCAGCCAATTGTGGGAGAATCCGCCATTCGTGAAGGTAATTGGGTCGTCACCGGGGTGGAGACCTTACGATCGCAGCACATTCGACTCAATGGCAATCTTATTCTCGTGCCGGGCGCCGTGCTTACGCTCGAAGATTGTCATCTCGAGATCATCGGCACTCGGTCACGTGAACACCTTGTGGATTGGCGGGGCGGCCAACTCATCACGCGGCGATCGACGCTCGGAGGCTTCGTGCAGGAGGACGGCACGCCCGTGCACACCGTGTTTCATCTCTATGATGGCGAGTGGGAGGCTGTGGACACGACCGTGCAGTATTCCTATGGGATCAGCTTTCACTGGCAGGAAGGTCGCGGTGTGCTTAAGGGCACTCGTCTGAAGGCCGGCCCCCGGCCAGACGCCATCATCTGCTCCGGCAGGGCCGACATCACCTTGATTGATTCCGACTTCCCAATCGGTCTCGGTGTCTATGTGCACAAAGGCGGCAAGACGAGACTCGACCTGCCGACCGGCAAGCCCAGTACCGTCATTTATGACTACAAGACACTGACGAGCGGCGTGGAATGGCGATTGGACTTGAGAAACACCACCGTCGGGCATTGGTTCGTGTTCCTGCGTAACATCGGGATGGATAGTCCGCCGTGTGAGGTGACGCTGGGAGAATCACGTGGTCTGATCGTATCTCTGCTCGGTCACAACCTGGCTGGCGAATTGAATCTTTCGAACGACCTGGTCAAGCCGGTCAGGCTCGGCAACTTGACGCTGCGCAAAGCGGAGAATCCTCCCGGCATTTCCATGTGGGCGCTGTACTTCTCGGGCGACAAGACCGATCTCAAGGTTCGGGGTGCATCCCACATCTGTGAGGTGATGCATAGTGGCGGACGGCTCGACCTCTCGGGAACGATGGGAAGAAATGAACTGAGCATCGGCTGTACAACGCTCGAGCTGTCTGGTACGGCCGCGATGACGTTGGAGCACGTACACCTTGGGCGTCCTTTGGTGTGGACAGACGACGCGACTATGGGAGAGGCAAATGTGGTGGGAAATGCCACATTGAGGGGTAGCGATGTGTCTGTTCGCGGCGTGCGATTCCACACGAAAGACAATGGTCGCGTTACAATCACGGGTCTCGACCGGAAAGGTAGAATCGAAGTCCGCCCGGAAGGCGGCGAGGTTGAATTGAAGGCGGCGCAAAATCATAGCGGATTGACCATGTGACGTATCAGAGTCCTATGGCCTTCGCATAACCAGCAGGAGAACAATTATGAAAGCAAAGCTCCTCGTTTTCACTATCCTGTCAATGGCCCCAGCGGCCCTGCTTCACGCCGCCGATGCATCTGTACCGAGACCTAACATCCTCGTCATTCTCGCGGATGACCTCGGCTACACAGACGTGGGCTTCAACGGCTGCAGGGACATTCCCACGCCGAACCTCGACCGGCTGGCTAAGCAGGGTGTGCGTTGCACCAGCGGTTACGTTACGCATCCGTTTTGCAGCCCCACGCGGGCGGGGCTTCTCACCGGCCGATACCAGCAGCGTTTCGGCCACGAGAACAACCCGGCGTGGCTGCCCCAGAGCACCGTGGCTGGATTGCCGGTCTCGCAGACAACGTTCCCACAAGTATTGAAGACCGCCGGCTATGTGACCGGCTGTGTCGGCAAGTGGCACCTCGGCGCGCATCCGCAGTTTCACCCGAACCGTCGTGGTTTCGACGAGTACTTTGGCTTGCTCGGTGGCGGGCACATTTACCTCCCCGGAGTAAAAGGCAGCATCGAGTATCAGATTCCGATAGACCGCAATGGCAAGCCTGAGCCGCTCGTGGAGTACCTCACGATAGTACTGGGCCGGGAAGGCGCATCGTTCGTGACACGGCACAAAAGTCAGCCATGGTTCCTATACCTCGCCTTCAACGCACCGCACACACCACTGCAAGTGACCGACCCGCTGATGGAACGCGTGAAGCACATCACCGACGAGACCCGCCGCGGCTATGCCGGACTGGTTGTGGGCCTCGACGACGCCATCGGAGTGGTAATGAACGCATTAAAAGAGTCTGGCCAGGCGGAAAACACACTCGTGTTCTTCTTCAGTGACAATGGCGGACCGGTGAGCGTTACGCACAGTGATAACTCACCCTTACGCGGTGCGAAGGGGCAGGTTTTCGAGGGCGGCATCCGCGTGCCGTTCGTCGTTTCCTGGCCGGGCCGACTGCCGCAGGGCAAAGACTATCCGCAGCCCGTGATTTCGCTTGATGTGTTCGCCACCGCTGTAGCGCTTACAGGCGCGGCAGCCCCGGCCGGCCACGCGATGGAAGGCACGAACATCATCCCCTACCTCACAGGTGAGCGGGGCGGCGTGCCGCATGATCGGCTCTTCTGGCGCACTGGCGGGGGTACACAGTTCGCCGTGCGAGAGGGCGACTGGAAGCTGGTCGGTGGAGAGGACAGTGGGACGCAGCTCTTCAACCTCGCCGCAGATGTTGGCGAGAGTAAAGACCTTGCAGAAACTCGGCCCGAGATACTCGCTCGCCTCCGCCAAGCGTATGCGGACTGGAACAAGAACAACATCTCACTGCTTTTCGAAAGCCCGCAAGCGAACCGACCAAAGGCCGCGAAGAAGGTACGGGAGAAGTAGCCCACAAAGTAAAGTCATGAAAAAGTGCATCTGCCATCTCATCCTTGTTGCCGTGACGGCAGCCATAATCGCCGCCGCTGAGACGGATCCTCAACCGCCATTACGGAAACCGCTTGCAGGCTCAGCCAGTTGTCGTCAGTGCCACGAGCAGTTCTACCAACTGTGGGCGCCGTCGCACCACGGCCTGGCGATGCAGCCATACACGCCCGAATTTGCGCAGGCGAATCTGACGGCCCCGCAGGGTCCGATCAAGGTCGGCAAATACGAGTACACTGCATGCATCGGGCAGGAAGAAGGCTGGATTCTCGAAAAGAGACCAGGCGGGGAGAAACGACACCCAATTGTGCATGTCTTGGGCGGGAGGAACGTCTATTACTTCCTGACGCCGATGGAGCGCGGACGCTTACAGACCCTGCCCGTGGCTTACGACGTGCGGACCAGAGAATGGTTCGACACGGCCGCCAGCGGCGTGCGTCATTTCCCCGGCGCGGGGGTCGATGCGCCTGTGCACTGGAGGGACCCGATGTACACCTTCAACACCTCGTGCCACGGCTGCCATGTCAGCCAGTTGTCCACCAACTACGATCTGAAAACCGATACCTATCGCACAACGTGGGCCGAGCCTGGCATAAACTGTGAAGCCTGTCACGGCCCGGCTCAGGAGCATGTCCAGGTCTGCCGGGTGGTTCCCGAGGGCCAGACGCCGCCGGACCTCAAAATAATCCGCACCAAGCCTTTTACCGCCGAGCAGACCAACTCAATGTGTGGATCGTGTCACGCTAAAATGAACCCAGTGAGTGTGTCGTTCAAACCGGGAGACCGCTACTTCAATCACTTTGATCTGACCGCCCTTGAACACCCGGACTTCTACCCTGATGGACGCGACCTGGGCGAGAACTACACGATGACTACATGGCGCATGAGTCCATGTGTCAAGAGCGGCAAGCTGGATTGCATGCACTGTCACACCTCAAGTGGACGCTACCTATTCAAAAGTAGCGAAAAACCGAACGCTGTTTGCATGCCCTGTCATCAGGAGAAGGTGGATAAAGCCGCATTACATGCGCACCATAAAGCTGACAGTACAGGTAGCCGGTGCATTGCATGTCACATGCCTATGACGGAGTTTGCCCGCATGACCCGCAGCGATCACTCCATGCGGCCGCCTGCTCCGGCAGCCACCCTCAAGTTCAAATCTCCTAATGCATGTAACATCTGCCACAGTGATAAAGACCCTGCCTGGGCGGATCAACAGGTGAGGCAGTGGCACGATGACTACCAGAAACCCGTCCTAGAGCGAGCGGCTCTCGTGGATGCCGCCCGACGAGGCGATTGGCTTCAGTTGGGTCCTATCATGGCATACATTGGCTCGAGTGACCGTGACGAAGTCTTAGCCGCATCGTTAGTGCGTCTATTGTATCGTTGCGAATCCCAAGCCAAATGGCAAGCTGTAACCAAGGCCCTTCGCGAAGACACTTCCCCGCTGGTGCGTGCTGCCGCGGCCCAGGCACTGGATGGATACGTGACCGATGAATCCACCAGGATATTGGCCAAAGCAACGACCGACGAATATCTTCTGGTGCGCGTCCGTGCAGCAACTGCTTTGGCCGCCATCCCGATAGAGCAGATCCCAAGGGAGTATCAGGCAGCTGTTGGGCGCGCTACGGTGGAGTTGCTTGAGGCCCTCAACGCCCGCCCCGATGACTACGCATCTCACTACAACATAGGCAATTTCTACCTGCAACGCGGGGACCATGAAAAGGCCCTGGCCTCGTATCAAAATGCCATCAGACTGCGACCGGACTTCGTGCCACCCCATGTGAATATTGCGTTTGTCTATAATGTCCGAGGCGAAAACGACAAGGCGGAAGCCTCGTTCCGTCGAGCCATCGCCCTTGACCCTAACAATCCAGCCGTTCATTTGAATCTCGCTATGCTGCTCGGCGAGATGAAGCGCCCCATGGAGGCGGAGCAGGCTTTTCGCAGGACACTCGAAATCGATCCTAATTCAGCGGCCGCTGCATATAACCTCGCTGTGTGCCTGGCCTCGGATCGACCATTAGAATCATTGCGATGGTGTCAGAAGGCCTACCAGTTACACCCTGAAGAGGGAAAGTACGGCTATACGTACGCTTTCTATCTGCATCAGCGACGAGAGACGGATGAAGCTGTGAAAGTCCTCATGGAGATGGTCCGTCGGAATGTGCCGTACGGCGACGCCTACGCATTGCTGGGATCAATCCACCTCGAACGAGGAGAGGTGGACGAAGTCGCCAGTGTGTATCGGTCCGCCTGCAGAAATGGTGGTTTGCCACAAGGTGAAAGAGAAGGCTTCAGAATGCTGCTGCGCAAACTGGAGCAAGGATTCTGAATGCTCTACATGCACCTTGTGCCGAACAGGCCCTTACCTATTGCCAGATGCGTCCTTAGCCCTTTTGCCTTTCTTCGGGATAGAAGCCCCAGGCTCGGCGCCGTCATTGTCCGTCTGGCCGCCCCCCCAAAGCGGCTTGATGTTCGCGACGTTCCATGTGTCCCATCTGGATTGAAGCTCCTTCACCTTGTCTGGCAGCGCCGGGGCCAAGTCTTTGGTTTCGCCTATGTCAGCAACGAGATTATAGAGCTTGGTTGCGGTAACCGGTTGGTTGCGCGCGCCGGTGAGTGTATCGGCATTGCTATCGTAGCGGACAAGTTTATAGTCGCCGAGACGGATGGCCATCTGCTGGCCAAAACGCCAGAAGAGCGCATCGTGTGGTGCGCCAGCTTTCCCGCCCGTCAGGAAGGGCAGCAGATTCACGCCATCCAGTTCCGAGTCCCGATCGACCTGCACACCCGCAGCTGCCAGCGCGGTGGCGGTGAGGTCCAACTGGATAGCCGGTTGCGTAAACACGCCGGATTTCAAGCGGCCGGGCCACGACACGATGAACGGCACGCGGATACCGCCTTCCAGCGTGGTGCGCTTGGAGCCGCGCAATGGGTTGTTGCGCGAGGCGTTGATCGTGGTGCCGGGCATGGTTGGCCCCCCGTTGTCGCTGATGAAACAGACAAGCGTGTTCTGTTCGAGACCGGTTTCGACGAGCTTCTTCTTCACGCGGCCAATGGCGTCGTCCATCGCCAGCATCATTGCGTCATACGTGCGTCGCCTGTCATCTGCTTCGTCTGGAAACTTCGCCAGCCGTTCATCACTGGCCTGCATGGGGGTGTGGACGGCGTTGAACGCGAGATAGAGAAACCACGGCTCGCCCTTGTGACGCTCAATAAACGCCACGGCTTCGCGTCCAAAAGCGTCAGTCGTATAGTCGAGTTCTGTCACCTGCTCAGCGCCGCGCAGAATGCCGGCTGACTTGAAGTAGTCATGCGCACCCCCCAAGAAGCCGTAAAACTCGTCGAACCCGCGTTTCTGCGGATGAAATTCCGGCTGGGCGCCAAGATGCCACTTACCAACGAGGCCGGTGACGTAGCCAGCGGCTTTAAGGCGGTCGGCGATTGTACGTTCGCTGAGCGGTAGGCCGCTGCTGCCCCCGGCCGGATTGAACTCATGCCCAAACCGGGTCTGGTAGTGGCCTGTCAGCAGCCCGGCCCGCGTGGGCGAACAGTACGGCCCAGAGACGTAGCCGCTGGTGAAGCGCACGCCCGACGCGGCGAGCGCATCAAGGTTCGGCGTCGGGATATCCTTGCACCCTTGAAACCCCACGTCCGAGTAGCCCATGTCGTCGCCGACGATGAAGAGGATGTTGGGTCGTGGTGACGCAGCGAAGCTCAGGGAACAAAGCTCAAAGCTCAAAAGGATGGCCAACAACCAATTACTGATGACCGACATGGGGTGTGTACGATCGACGTTTGGAGTCTGAAACTTGCAGCTTCCGCTTGGCTTTGAGTTTTGAGTCTTGAGGTTCATTGCTTGTCCTTTTTCTACTTCTCTTTTTCCGGTTCACCGGCTTCAGCACAACCGTTGTCGCTCTTGCCATTTACCCCCGACGGCAAATAGGAGGTGGCAACTATCCTGCTTCAATATATAATTCTAACATACCGCCATGCGTTCAGCAAGTTCATCTCTGCTTGAAACAGGCGGGGAACGAGGTTATGATCGTGATATGAAACATCGGCTCATATTCATGACACTGGCACTTCTATTCTGGAGTGAGGGAACATGAAACGAATGATCCTTTTTGCTGTCACGACTCTGCTGTTGGCTCCACCGGCCGTGCTGCGCGCCGTCGATGTGCTGAAGCCAAACCTTCTCATCATCAACATCGACGACCTCGGCTACGGGGACATCGGGCCATTCGGGTCCACGTTGAATCGCACGCCGAACCTCGACCGGATGGCGGCGGAGGGACGGCGGCTCACCACGTTCTACGCCGCACCGGTGTGCTCGCCGTCGCGGGCGGCGCTGATGACCGGCTGCTATCCGAAACGCGTGCTGCCGATCCCCCACGTGCTCTTTCCAGGCAACGATGTTGGCCTTGCCCCCTCGGAAATCACCGTTGCAGAGTCACTCAAATCGGTCGGCTACGTCACAGGTATCGTGGGAAAATGGCATCTCGGCGATCAACCCGAGTTTTTGCCGACCCGTCAGGGATTCGACCGATGGTTTGGCCTTCCGTACTCCAACGACATGGGCCCTGCGGCCGACGGCATCAAGAGCAACTTCGGCGATCCCTTACCGGCTATGTCCAAGAATCCACAGCCGCCATTGCCGTTGATGCGAGGGGAAACGGTCCTGCAGCGGGTACTGGCGGAGGATCAGACCCAACTGGTCACCCGGTACACCGAGGAGGCGCTGCGATTCATGCAGGCGCACGAGGACGAACGTTTCTTCCTGTACCTTGCGCATAGCGCCGTGCATTTTCCGCTGTATCCGGGAGAGCGGTTCCGCGGCAAATCCGCGAACGGCCTGTACGGGGATTGGGTCGAGGAGGTGGACTGGAGCGTGGGCGAAGTGCTCAACGCCCTGCGGAGGCACGGCCTTGCGGAGAAGACCCTCGTCATCTTCACGAGCGATAACGGTGGCACAGCCCGGGCCGTGAACCGCCCGCTACGGGGCAACAAAGGTTCCACATGGGAAGGCGGCGTGCGCGTTCCGGCTATCGCCTGGTGGCCAGGCAAGGTCCCCGCAGGAACATCCAGCGACGCGATCTGCGGTATGTTCGATGTCCTGCCCACGTTCGCGGCCCTCGGGGGCGCGAAGGTCCCCGTCGACCGCAAGATCGACGGCGCCGATATCCGTTCCGTCCTCATGGGCGACGCGGACGTACCCGGGCCCCATGAGGTCTTCTACTACTACCGGGGTCTCGAACTGGAGGCTGTCCGCGACAATGACTGGAAGCTCGTTCTGTCTAATGCTGGTGGCAACGGTCGATCCAAAGCTGGAGTGAAAGCAGGGGACTCAGCCCGCCTCTTCAATCTCAAGACGGATATCGGCGAAAGCACCGACGTTGCCTCACAACACCCGGAAATCGTTGACCGGCTGGAGAAACTCGTCGCGAAGATGAAGGACGATCTCGGAACCAGTGGTCTCGCACCGGGCTGCCGTCCACTCGGCAAGGTGAATAACCCACAGCCGCTCATTGGGCACGATGGAAAGGTGCGGCCGGGCTTCGAGCCGAAATTCGAGACTGAACCCAGGCAGGCCGCGCTCCGCGCCGCTGATGCACCTAAGCCAGCCAAGCCCAATATCATCCTCATCATGGCCGACGACCTCGGTTACGAAACCGTCGGCGCGAATGGCGGCACGAGCTACCGGACGCCTCATCTCGACAAGCTGGCCGCGACCGGCGTCCGCTTCACGCATTGCTTTGTGCAGCCACTCTGCACGCCGACGCGCGTGCAACTGATGACCGGCCGCTACAACGTGAGAAACTACATCAACTTCGGGAATATGGACCCACAAGCGGTCACCTTCGGCAATCTTCTCAAGCAAGCCGGTTACGCCACGTGCATCGCCGGCAAGTGGCAGCTTGGCCAGTACCTTGAACTGCCAAAGAGGTTCGGTTTCGACGAGTATTGCCTCTGGCAGCACACCCGCCGTCCCCCTCGTTATGCGAATCCCGGCCTCGAGATCAATGGGGTCGAGAAGAACTACACCAATGGCGAATACGGACCTGATCTTGTGAACGACTACGCGCTGGATTTCATCACTCGAAAGAAGGATGGCCCTTTCTTCCTCTACTACCCAATGATGCTGACGCACGCCCCTTATCAGCCGACGCCCGACAGCGACGACTGGGACCCGAAAGCGCAGGGCGAGCAGGTCAATACGGACGCGAAGCATTTCGCCGATATGGTCGCCTACATGGACAAGCTCATCGGCAGACTGGTCACAAGGCTCGACGCGCTCGGCATCCGCGATAACACGCTCCTTCTCTTCGTCGGCGACAATGGCACAGGTCGGGGTACGCGCTCGACGATGGGGGATCGGCTGGTCATCGGCGGCAAGGGCACGACCACCGATGCCGGGATGCACGTGCCATTAATTGCGAGCTGGCCCGACAAGATCACAGCCGGAAGGGTTTGCTCTGACCTCGTGGACAGTACAGACTTTCTGCCGACTATCCTCCAGGCTGCAGGCGCAGCGCCGCCATCCGGCGTGACGTTGGATGGCCGCAGCTTCTTCCCACAACTGCTCGGCGAGAAAGGGCAGCCGCGCGACTGGATCTATTCGTGGTACTCGCCGCGCCAGTCGGGCGACATAACCATCCGGGAGTTTGCCTTTAATCGTCGCTACAAACTATACCGTTCTGGTGAGTTCTTCGATCTCGGCAAAGACCTGGAGGAGAGACAACCGCTCAAGGTCGCGTCCCTTGAGGGTGAAGCCGCCGCCGCGGCGAAGCTGCTCCAAGACACATTGGATCAGTTCAAAGACGCCCGGCCCTACGAGCTCGACCGCGCCTTTGAGCAAGCGAACAAAGGCAAAGCGAATGGCCGGGGGGAAAAGGCAGTGCGAACCAAGAGAAAGGGTATGAGATGAAGATGAAATGCCGTACTCGATGGGTCCTCAGCTTGCTGTTGGCCTTCCTTTGTTCCAGCCGCCTGGCTCACGGTGCCAGAAAGCCCAATATCCTGTTCCTCTTCGCGGACGACCAGCGAGCCGATACCATCGCCGCTCTGGGTAATCCGCACGTCAAGACCCCGAACCTGGACAGGCTGGTGACCTTGGGCTTTACCTTCCGAACCAACTATTGTTTCGGGGGTAACAGCGGTGCCGTATGCGTGCCCAGCCGGGCAATGTTGATGAGCGGCAAGACGTGGTTCCACGTGGATACAGCGTCCCTCAAGGACGCCAAGCTGCTGCCGGAACTGCTGCAGGAAAACGGCTATGTGACTTTCGGCACCGGCAAATGGCATAACGGCCAGCCCTCCTGGCTGCGCGC
>Ga0315274_10003157_pt1 | contig 24538 bp, 17 predicted proteins | sample YL17G02_20_MG_FD_203700 | JGI IMG/M metagenome (GOLD analysis project Ga0315274, IMG submission 203700) | Sediment microbial communities from Yellowstone Lake, YNP, Wyoming, USA - YL17G02_20 | ecosystem: Environmental > Aquatic > Freshwater > Lake > Sediment | place: USA: Wyoming | collected...
CCCAACGATGGCGACGTGGTTGACGGCGAAGTCAAAGATGCCTGATATGCTCCCGGCGGCGAAAGCATAAATGACTCAACGCGATTACTACGACATTCTCGGCATTTCCCGAAACGCCTCGGTGGACGAGATCAAGGCCGCCTTCCGCAAGCTGGCACGCCAGTACCACCCGGATGTGAGCAAAGAGCCGGATGCCGAGGAGAGATTTAAGGAGATCAACGAGGCCTACGGCGTGCTTTCCGACCCGGACAAGCGCGCCCGCTACGACCAGTTCGGTCGCGCCGGGCTGGGCAATATGAACGGCATGCCCGATTACGCCACAATGGACTTTGGCGACATCTTCGAGGAGCTGTTCAGCAGTTTCGGCTTCGGCATGGGTGGCAGCGGTCGCTCGCGGCGGCCTCGGCGTGGGCGCGACTTGCAGTACCAGGTCGTCTTGACTTTCGAGGAGGCCGTCTTTGGCGTCGAGAGAGAAGTCGAGGTGACTCGCAACGAGGTTTGCAGCACCTGTCGCGGCTCCGGCGCAGAGCCGGGCAGCAGCCCGCAGCGCTGCGCCACCTGCGGCGGGCGGGGTGAAGTTCGCCAGGTGCGCCAGACCATCTTCGGCTCGATGATGCAATCCTCCACCTGCCCGGCGTGCAACGGGCGCGGCGAAGTTATCACTTCGCCGTGCCACACCTGCCGCGGCGGCGGGCTGGAGCGCAAGACGGTCAAGAAGGTTGTGCCGATCCCGGCGGGCGTGGATGCTGGCACGCAGATCCGCCTGGCCGGTGAAGGCGAGCCGGGGGCGAATGGCGGGCCGCAAGGTAATCTTTATCTGGTTGTCACTGTTCAAGCCCATAAGTTCTTCAAGAGGCGTGAGAACGATATTCTCTTGAACCTGAACATCAACATTGCCCAGGCTGTACTGGGCGCGCAGATCGAAGTCCCGTCAGTGGATGGGTTCGAAAAGCTGAATATTCCTGCTGGCACTCAGCCGGGCAGGGTTTTCACTCTGAAAGGCAAAGGTGTTCCTTATCTGCGCAAAAATGGCCGCGGCGACCAGTTGGTGATCGTCAACGTGGAAATCCCGACCAAGCTGACGAAGGAGCAGCGTGCCCTCTTCGAGCAAATGGCCGCCACACTGGGGACGACGCCCATTCCGAAGGAGAAGGGATTCTTGGATTGGTTGAACGAGGCGTTGGGAGGATAGTGATCAGGTTTCAGTGATCAGTAATCAGCGAGCGGATTGAATGCCGCTTGCTTTAATTTATAATCCCCGTATGACGAAAATTATTATTGGCGAACGCATTGGTAAAAATAGGCATTTGGGTGTGGGGTGCTCTATTTCTATTTTCGATTTGAAACGCGAGAAGGTTTTGCTCATCCGTCGTGCAAATAACGGTAAGTGGGCAGTACCATGCGGGTACATGGAGGCGGGAGGTAGTTTTTCAGAAGCATGCAAACGTGAGGTTAAGGAAGAGACTGGGCTTAGCGTGCGTGTAAAACGTCTTGCTGGCGTTTATACATCGCCGAATCTATTACTGGAATATCCAGACGGAAATAAGTGGCAATTGATTATTTTGCGGTTTGAGGCAGACGTTGTTGATGGAGAAGTGCAAGCGAGAGACAAGGCGACCGAGTTCGGCTACTTTTGGCTTAATGAGATTGGTGGTTTGGATATGAATGAACTGGATAGAAGGCGAGCAATTGATGGTTTTCAAAGAATTTCTGAGCCCGTCATTTGCGATGACTTTGCATTCATAGAGCGGATTGAAAGGTTGCGAGGTTCTTTAAAAAATAGCGGCGCTCTTGAATTGGTTATGGAAGAACGGATGAAAGATAAAGCGAAAGGCAAGTAACTGATAACTGGTTACTGATGACTGAATACTGACATGAACTGGCTCGAAGTCTCCTTCACCGTTTCCGGCGAACTGGCCGAAGCCGTGGCCGAGGTGCTGGCGCGCTTCGCGCCGGGCGGCGTGGCCGTGGAGAGCGGGGTGACTTACCGCCACGATGAAGATGAAGGCACGCCCAGCGGAGCGGTGTGCGTGCGTGCGTATCTGCCCATTGACGAAAAAACCGAAGAAACACGCCAGAAATTGGAGGAGGCGCTCTACTACCTGGGCATGATCCAGCCCCTGCCCGCGCCGGTCTTCAAGCCGATTGCTGACCAGAACTGGATGGAAGCCTGGAAAGAGCACTACCAGCCCATCCCGATTGGCAAGCGGCTGATCATCGTCCCGGCCTGGCTGGAATCGCCGGATGAGAAACGCATCCCGATCAAGATTGACCCAGGCATGGCATTTGGCACGGGTACGCATCCCACAACGCAACTTTGCCTGGAATTGCTCGAAAATTATTTTGATGCTTCCTCGTCACTCGTCACTCGCCACTTGTCACTTATTGATATTGGTTGTGGTTCTGGCATTCTTGCCATTGCTGCCCTGAAGCTCAGCGCAACTTCTGCCCTCGGCGTGGACATTGACGAGGCGGCGGTCAAAGTTTCGCGCGAAAACGCGGATGTCAACGGCATTGCAGCGGGGCAATTCACGCTCGGGGTAGGGTCGGTGCCGGAGGTTTTGGCAGGCAGGTTTGGCGTCCGGAGTGCGACGCTGGTGCTGGCAAATATCCTCGCGCCAGTCATTATCCGCCTGTTCGACGACAGATTGGCCGATCTGGTCGCGCCGGGCGGAATGCTGATCCTCTCTGGAATCCTGGAGGAGCAGGCCGGGACGGTCATTTCGGCCGCACAGGCGCACGGGATGGAACTGGTCGAGAAACGCCAGATGGGGGATTGGGTAGCCATGAGCTACAAACGTTCAAACGTGTGAACGTGCAAACGCAATTTTATGCTATCATTCAGGCAGTATGAGCCAGGCGCGACGGTTGCTTTTTTACCTCTTGCTCAATGCCTTCGTCTCTGCCCTTGTGACCGGTACGATCATCTTCTTCTATGACCGCGCCCACCGCGCGGACTGCGCGCCAGCCGATGTTTCCTCCGCGCCTGCTGCGCTCACCCCTTCGCCTGTTTCTGGCGACATAAAGGTAGATATTGTAAGCATCCTCGGCGCAGGGATAATTGGCAGCGAAGTGGTTGTCGTCGAGAACAAAGGTGAAAACCCTATCATTATGACAGGCTGGTATTTGAAAGATGCTCTAGGCAACACCTATACCTTCCCGCAGCTAACCCTGTACAAAGGCGGCACGGTGATGGTGCACACGGCCTCCGGCGCGGATACGCCCACCGACCTCTACTGGGGACGCACTGCGCCGGCCTGGCAGCCAGGCGAGCAGGTCAGCCTATATGACACTCAAGGCGTCATGCGCGCCCAGTACTCGATCCCTTAAAACTGATCACTATTCACTGAGAACTGAACACTGAAAACTGGTACCTGAAATGACACAAGCCCTCTATCGAAAATGGCGTCCCCAGAAATGGGATGAAGTTGTCGGACAGCAGCACGTTGTCCAGACCCTGCGCAACGCGGTAACGGGCGAGCGCGTTGCCCACGCTTACCTGTTCTCGGGTCCGCGCGGCACCGGCAAGACCACCGTGGCGCGCCTGCTGGCAAAGGCCGTCAACTGCCTGGGCGAGGATCTCTCCGCCCGTCCCTGCAATCAATGTGACCATTGCGTCGCGGTCAACGAAAGCCGCTTCCTGGACTTGATCGAGATTGACGCCGCCTCCAACACCAGCGTGGACGATGTGCGCGACCTGCGCGACAAGATCAATTTTTCGCCTAACCAGGGCCGGTACAAGGTTTACATCGTTGACGAAGTCCACATGCTCTCGACAGCGGCCTTCAACGCCCTGCTCAAGACCCTCGAGGAGCCGCCGCCGCACGCCATCTTCGTACTTGCCACCACCGAGATGCACAAGATACCAGCCACCGTGCTCTCACGCTGCCAGCGGCACGAGTTCCGCCGCGTGCCGGTGGACGACATCGTCAAGCAGCTCGGCCAGATCATCCAAGCCGAGGGCATCCAGGCCGAGCCTGAGGCCCTAACGCTCATCGCCCGCCAGGCAACCGGCAGCCTGCGGGATGCGATTTCCCTGCTTGACCAGATGGCCTCGACCGGACAGAAGATCAGCCTCGAACTTACGCAGACTGTGCTCGGCACGGCGGCCAACCAGACCGTCCTTGAACTGGCGGATGCCATCCTCGACAAGCGGCCGGATGCCGGCCTCGAGACGATCCACCACGCCCTGGATGCCGGTACTGACTCCCGCGTGCTGGCGCGTCAGATCGTGGACTACTTTCGCGCCCTGCTGCTGGTCAAGCTGGGCAACGAAGCGCAAGTGGACCTGATTGCGGATACGCGCGCCCAGGTCAAACGCCACGCTGGAGCATTGTCCGCGCCTGAGGTCCTACGCATGACCCGACTCTTCAACGCGGCCGCCACTGACCTGCGCGGCGGCTGGCAGCCTTCCCTCTCCCTGGAGCTGGCGCTGGCCGAGGCTATAGAAGGGCCGCAGCCGATCGAGAAGCCATCCGCTGCGGGCGGGGAAAAGCCGCCAGAGACGCGCGGCCGGCCTGAAGTCCCGTCCCGTTATTCGTTGTCACGCCCCGACCGAGGTGTCCAGAACAAGCCTCCAGAAGCCTCGCGCCCGAATCCCGCGCCGCCGCTGGAGTCTGCTTCGGAGGGTAATTCAGTCACAGGCGCTGTCAGCCTCGACCGTGTCGCCAAAGCCTGGCGGCAGGTGCGGGCTGCCGTCCGCTCGCAGAACCCTGCCCTGGAAGCCTTGCTGAACTCCTGCAAGCTGCTCGAGATCAAGAATGGCACCCTCGTACTCGGTTTTGCCAGCGAGGTGCTGCGCTCGAAGATGGACGCACCCGGGCAGTTGGACGTCACGCGCAAGGTGATCGCCGAAGTGCTGGGCGTCGAGCTTCAAATTCGCTGTGTGGTCTCGAATGCCAGGCAAACTACCCCGCCGCATGTCAAACAAGACGGCATGGTGGCGGCAGCCCTGGAAGCCGGCGGTGAGATTGTGGATATTCAGGAGTGAGAGACACCCGGTTTCTTCGAGAAACCAGGTGTCTGAAGGAGAGATTTATGGCCAAAGGTTACAACCGCCCGGCAGGCGGGCAATCTGGCATGATGCAACAGATCCAGCGGATGCAGCAGCAATTGGCCGAGGCCCAGGAGCGGCTGGCCGAGGAGAGCGTCATGGCGACGGCGGGGGGCGGCGCGGTCAAGGTCACGATGACCGGCGACCAGCGCTGCACGGCGGTGGAGATTGCCCCCGAATTATTGAAAGATACCGACGCGGATATGCTGCAAGATTTGATTCTGACCGCTGTCAACCTGGCCCTGGACAAGTCGCGTGAACTCCAGCAGCAATTCATGGACCCACTGGCAGGCGGGCTTCCGTTCTGACGTTATCACGTTTGCATGTTGACACGTTCAACGTGCAAACGTGACAACTTGCTAACGTGCAACCGATATGTTACCTGATCCCATCCAAGACCTGATCTTTGCCCTCGAACGCCTCCCTGGCATCGGCCCGAAGACGGCCTCCCGGCTGGCTTTCTTCCTGCTGCGCGCCCCAGAGGAGTTGTCAGGCCAATTGGCCGAGGCCTTGACCGAATTGAAAACCAAAACCGGCTTTTGCCAGGAGTGCTTCAACATCACTACCGCCGGGCGTGAACGCTGTGAGGTGTGTGAGAACCCGCAACGGGATGGTTCGATGCTGTGCGTGGTCGAGGAACCGCTGGACGTGTTGGCCCTGGAGCGCATGGGCGCCTATCGCGGCAAGTACCACGTGCTGCACGGCGTGCTTTCACCCATCGAAGGCATTGGCCCGGATGACCTGAAGATCAGGCCTTTGGTCGAACGCGTGCGGCGTGGCGAAGTGAAGGAGGTGATCCTGGCAACCAATCCTAGCATGGAGGGGGACGCGACAGCTCTGTACCTGCGTCAACAATTGCTGCCGCTCAATGTCCATCTGACGCGGCTGGCGCGTGGCCTGCCCGTCGGCGGGGACCTGGAGTATGCCGACCAGAATACCCTGCTGCGTGCGCTGACTGGACGGCAGGAGATGTCTTAAGGTTTCTAAGATTTTACGATTGGTTCTTGACAAGCCTTCAGGCTCGTGGGATAATACAAGTACAAACAACCTTGAATCAGATCTCGTCCTAAAAAGGACAGATCGTTGACAAACTAAAAAGTCGTCTCACGTCAGAGACACAAACCAATGGGTTTTGCAGTCTGACGAGCCGGTGTTGAAAGGGAAACATCGGTTCTTTTGTCTGTCTAAGCCTTGACAGAGGCACACCTCGCGGGTAGAATACAGCCCGCTTAGTTATCGGGACCTTAACAACTGAAAAGTGATAGGAAGTAAATCAGCCCTGTCGTTATATCCAATCCGTAACTCGCACCTCGCAAGAGGTGATTTTTTGCGGAGAGTTTGATCCTGGCTCAGGATGAACGCTGGCGGCGTGCTTAATACATGCAAGTCGAACGGAGACTTTGTAGCAATACTTAGTCTTAGTGGCGAACGGGTGCGTAACGCGTTGGTGACCTGCCCCGAAGAGGGGGATAACAGTTCGAAAGGACTGCTAATACCCCATGTGGTCATGGAGGTTAGAGGCTTCATGACTAAAGCAGCAATGCGCTTCGGGAGGGACCTGCGTCCCATCAGCTAGTTGGTAGGGTAACGGCCTACCAAGGCTTCGACGGGTAGGGGACCTGAGAGGGTGGTCCCCCACATTGGCACTGAAACACGGGCCAAACACCTACGGGTGGCAGCAGTAGGGAATATTGGGCAATGGGCGAAAGCCTGACCCAGCAACGCCGCGTGTGCGATGAAGGCCTTCGGGTCGTAAAGCACTTTTCTGGGAGATGAGAAAGGACAGTATCTCAGGAATAAGTCTCGGCTAACTACGTGCCAGCAGCCGCGGTAAAACGTAGGAGGCAAGCGTTATCCGGATTTACTGGGCGTAAAGCGCGTGCAGGCGGTTTGGTAAGTTGGATGTGAAAGCTCCCGGCTCAACTGGGAGAGGTCGTTCAATACTACCAGACTAGAGAGCGGTAGAGGGAGGTGGAATTCCCGGTGTAGTGGTGAAATGCGTAGATATCGGGAGGAACACCAGTGGCGAAAGCGGCCTCCTGGACCGTTTCTGACGCTCAGACGCGAAAGCTAGGGTAGCAAACGGGATTAGAGACCCCGGTAGTCCTAGCTGTAAACGATGTGAACTTGGCGTCGGCGGGTTCAAAGCCGTCGGTGCCGAAGCCAACGCGATAAGTTCACCGCCTGGGGACTACGGCCGCAAGGTTAAAACTCAAAGGAATTGACGGGTTCCCGCACAAGCAGCGGAGCGTGTGGTTCAATTCGATGTTACACGAAGAACCTTACCCGGGTTTGACATTCAGGTGGTAGTGAAGCGAAAGCAGAACGACCCTTCGGGGAGCCTGAACAGGTGTTGCATGGCTGTCGTCAGCTCGTGTCGTGAGATGTTCGGTTAAGTCCGCTAACGAGCGCAACCCTCATCGTATGTTACATGTGTCATACGAGACCGCCGGTATCAATCCGGAGGAAGGTGGGGATGACGTCAAGTCAGCATGGCCTTTATATCCGGGGCTACACACACGCTACAATGGCCGGTACAATGGGTCGCTAAGCCGCGAGGTAGAGCCAATCCCCAAAGCCGGTCTCAGTTCAGATCGCAGGCTGAAACCCGCCTGCGTGAAGTTGGAGTTGCTAGTAAATGCGCGTCAGCTATAGTGCGTTGAATACGTTCCCGGGAATTGTACACACCGCCCGTCACGTCATGGGAGCTGGCAACACCTGAAGCCGGTAGCCTAACCGCAAGGAGGGCGCTGTCGAAGGTGGGGTCGGTGACTGGGACGAAGTCGTAACAAGGTAGGCGTACTGGAAAGTGCGCCTGGATCACCTCCTTTCTAGAGTACTGAGCAAGGGTCCAGCCCTTCGGGGCAGACCGGCGCTCTAATTCAAATCTTTCGCCGCGGTGGCGAGAGTCGGTAGGGAAGAGGAACTTCCTGTCACTTCTCAGTTGTTGAGGCCCATCCTGGGCGGGCCTGTAGCTCAGTTGGTTAGAGCACAGTCCTGATAAGACTGGGGTCACTGGTTCGAATCCAGTCAGGCCCACTTGTTAGTCGGATGGTCGAATAGTCAGATCGGCCAGGTGACTATCAGGCTATAGGACTATGTGACTAACCGGGGATGTAGCTCAGCGGGAGAGCAGCGCCTTTGCAAGGCGAAGGCCACGGGTTCGAATCCCGTCATCTCCACTGAGCTTGTGTGTGAAAGGATGACGAAAGGCTTGAAGTTGGCGATCTCGGAGTTGAAGTAATAATCGTTGGCTTTCATCGCGTGGCAGAAGTATGCGGCCCGGCGGTGAGCCGGGTCGCTTTGTGTAAAAATCCAGATTGTTGACGAGCGAGCGGTGCCCTTGACAAGTAAAGTGGCAACGAATGTGGAGGGCAGCGCTCGCCGGTCAACGGCGAAGGTGGCCGGTGGTTGGCCACCAAACAGCACCTTACCAATTGAATAGTAACTGTAAGAAATGAAATTGATGTAGGCCGAAAAGTATCAATTTCTCCGTATCACGTGGAGAAGCTACTAAGGGCTTACGGTGGATGCCTTGGCGCTAAGTGCCGATGAAGGACGCGGGACACTGCGATAAGCCTCGGGTAGCCGTGTACAGGCTTTGATCCGGGGATTTCCGAATGGGGAAACCCGCTGTGGCGATCCCACAGCACCGGCGGCTGAATATATAGGCCTGCCGGGGGGCACCTGGGGAACTGAAACATCTAAGTACCCAGAGGAAAAGAGATTATTTCCCTAGTAGTGGCGAGCGAACGGGAACCAGCCCAAACCATCCCTGCTTGCAGGGATGGGGTTGTAGGGTCCGGCATATGGAAGTTACAAATCGATCTGCTAGCAGAATGGTATGGGAAAGCCTACCAAAGAGGGTAATAGTCCCGTATGCAAAAGTGGATTGACTTCCGCTGGATACCTGAGTACTGCCGGGCACGCTAATCCGGCGGGAATCTGGGGAGTCCACTCCCCAAGGCTAAATACACTTGGCGACCGATAGTGAACAAGTACCGTGAGGGAAAGGTGAAAAGTCCCCCTGTTAGGGGAGTGAAATAGAACCTGAAACCGTAAGCTTACAAGCAGTCGGAGGGCTAATGGCGTGTCGGTGCTATTGCGAAAGCATGTGCGCGGCGCTATGCCTGACGGCGTGCCTCTTGGAGAATGAGCCTGCGAGTTAATCTCAGTGGCGAGGTTAAGGGAGTGACACCCGTAGCCGTAGCGAAAGCGAGTCTGAATAGGGCGTATAGTCGCTGGGATTAGACACGAAACCGGGTGAGCTACCCATGGCCAGGGTGAAGCGAGTCTAACCGCTCGTGGAGGCCCGAACCTTCTAACGTTGCAAAGTTACGGGATGAGCTGTGGGTAGAGGTGATATGCCAATCGAACTCGGAGATAGCTTGTTCTCCCCGAAATAGCTTTAGGGCTAGCGTCATGCGTTTAGTACCGGAGGTAGAGCACTGGATGAGCTAGGGGGCTTACCGCTTACCGAACTCAACCAAACTCCGAATGCCGGTACTCCATAGCATGGCAGTCGGACTCCGGGAGATGAGTTTCGGGGTCGAAAGGGAAACAGCCCAGATCATCGGCTAAGGTCCTCAAATCCAAGCTAAGTGGGAAACGAGGTGAGGTTACTGGAACAACCAGGAGGTTGGCTCAGAAGCAGCCACCCTTTAAAGAGTGCGTAATAGCTCACTGGTCTAGTGACCTTGCGCGGAAAACTTAACGGGGCTAAGCTTGGTACCGAAGCCATGGGTCTTGTCGCAAGACAGGGCAGTAGGGGAGCGTTCCGCCAGCGGTGAAGGTTGACTGTAAAGACAGCTGGAGCGGGCGGAAGTGAGAATGCAGGCATGAGTAGCGTATAAACACGTGAGAACCGTGTTCGCCGTAAATCTAAGGTTTCCGACGCCAGGTCATTCCGCGTCGGGTTAGTCGGCCCTTAGCCGAGGCCGAAAGGCGTAGGCGATGGACATCCGGTCAACATTCCGGAACCATCTGGAAGGAGCGATGGGGGGACGCAGCGAGGTAGGCCAGCCTGCGATTGGTTGTGCAGGTGCAAAACGTCTAGGTGTTGAGGTCTGTAGGCAAATCCGCAGACTGAGCTGAAGCGTGAATGCGAGCCCTTGAGGCGGAAGTGGTTAAGCCTTGCTGCCGAGAAAAGCCTCTAAGCGTTGAATTCCAGATGCCCGTACCGCAATCCGACACCGGTAGATGGGTAGAGTATACCAAGGCGAACGGGAGAACCCTCGTTAAGGAACTCGGCAATTTGACCCCGTAACTTCGGGATAAGGGGTGCCTTCTGACGTCCGGTTTACCAAAGCGTTGGAGGGTCGCAGTGAAATGGTTCTAGTGACTGGTTATCAAAACCACAGGTCTCTGCAAAGCCGTAAGGCGATGTATAGGGGCTGACACCTGCCCAGTGCCGGAAGGTTAAAGGGAGAGGTTAGTCCTCGCAAGGGGACAAAGCTTTGAACTGAAGCCCCGGTGAACGGCGGCCGTAACTATAACGGTCCTAAGGTAGCGAAATTCCTTGTCGGGTAAGTTCCGACCCGCACGAACGGTGTAACAACTAGAACAGTGTCTCAACGAGGGACCCGGTGAAATTGAAATGGCTGTGAAGATGCGGCCTACCCGCAGTAGGACAAAAAGACCCCGTGGAGCTTTACTGCATCTTGGCATTGAGTTTGGGTGTGATTTGTGTAGCATAGGTGGGAGGCTTTGAAGCTGGAGCGCTAGCTTCGGTGGAGCCACCAGTGAAATACCACCCTGATTACATTTAGACCCTAACCCCGCACCGTCATCCGGGCGGGGGACCGTGCCAGGTGGGCAGTTTGACTGGGGCGGTCGCCTCCTAAAAGGTAACGGAGGCGCCCAAAGGTTCCCTCAGGGTGAATGGAAACCACCCAAAGAGTGTAAAGGCATAAGGGAGCTTGACTGCAAGACCAACGCGTCGAGCAGAGTCGAAAGACGGGCTTAGTGATCCCACGAAACTGAGTGGAAAGGTCGTGGCTAACGGATAAAAGCTACCCCGGGGATAACAGGCTGGTGAGATCCAAGAGTTCACATCGACGATCTCGCTCGGCACCTCGATGTCGGCTCATCGCATCCTGGGGCTGTACAAGGTCCCAAGGGTCGGGCTGTTCGCCCGTTAAAGCGGTACGCGAGCTGGGTTCAGACCGTCGTGAGACAGGTCGGTCTCTATCCACTGTGGGCGTAAGGGATTTGAAGGGAGCTGCTCCTAGTACGAGAGGACCGGAGTGGACAGACCTCTGGTGTGCCAGTTGTCGTGCCAACGGCATCGCTGGGTAGCTACGTCTGGCAGAGATAACCGCTGAAAGCATCTAAGTGGGAAACTCGCCCTAAGATTAGATCCCTGTATTCCCTTAAGGGAGTAAGACCGCAGGTAGACTACCTGCTTAATAGGCGGCGTGTGTAAGCGCAGCAATGCGTTAAGCTAAGCCGTACTAATGGTCGAGGGCTGATCTGCGTGGTACGGAGAACTTGATACTTTTCGGAATCAACAGTTGCTATTCAACCGAACTTGTGAATAAGTCTCTTGGTGATTTGAGCGACGAGGGTACACCCGGTCCCATCCCGAACCCGGAAGTTAAGCTCGTCAGCGCCGATGGTACTTGGTGGGTAACTGCCTGGGAGAGTAAGTCATCGCCAAGAGACTTTTTCTTTTAATAAGCCTGGAGGCTTGGTATAATATACGTAGGAAGCACGACTCCAATCGGTCGAACCGGTTCGAGCGATAATGGTAACTTCACTACAGTTACCATAATGGTGGCTCTTCGAGTTACCATACCATAAGGAGGCAGTATGCGTTGGGGAATTGATATCAGTCGCTATGATGACCTATCCGATGCCCAGTGGCAGGCGATGGTCGACAATGGATTGTCGTTCGCTATCATCCGCGCTTGCCATGGGGCGGGTTATACGGACCCTTTCCTGCAACGGCACGTTGCACAGGCCAATAAGTACGGCATACCGTTTGGGCTATACCAGTGGGTGGACATAACCCAGGATGTTCAAAAACAGATAGATCATTTCTTGCAACTGATCGAGCAATATCCGCCGAAATGTGCCACCGGCGATTTCGAGCAGTATTGGACGGATTGGGATGCGTGGAATCAGGCCAGGCTCGGAGGGGGTGGCGATGTCCCAACCATGCCCCCGGCTCATATTAATGCCATTAACTATGAATATTTTACGAAAATGAGATCGGCGTTGAGCATCCCGTTGGTTTCTTATACTGGGGCATGGTTCGTGAATAAGTACTGCCCGCAGATGTCAGCCTGGCTTGGTCAAAGTTACCTTTGGCTGGCAGGCTATATTTCGGCCCCGGCCGGAGTCATTGGTTGGGACAACTTTCTGGGGATCGTAAGCAACTTGGGATCGCCAGTCTTTCCTGTTGGATTGAACCGCTGGGATGTTTGGCAGTTCTCGGCCTCCCTGCCGATCACGGGCCTTCCGCAACTGGACCTGGATGCGATCGCTTCCGAGGAGGTGTATAACAACCTCTTCATCCTCTCGAAACCGTATGAGCTGCCCTCTGGCGGAACAACCGGCCAGGCGCGTGTCATCGCGCAAGCGGGACTACGCGTGCGCGCTGCTCCGAACCTGCAAGCACAGATATTAAGAACGCTGCCTTATGGCACGCTCGTTGACATAGTGGAAATCCAGAACGGATGGGCGCATCTTGTGGATGGAGGTTGGTGCGCGGCGCAATGGTTGCAGTTGATAGATGACACACCTGAACCTACGCTGCCAGATACGACCGCGCCAGCCGCTATCGTGGATTTGGCGGCAGCCACAGGAACGGCGACTGGCTCGATTGACCTCGCCTGGACTGCGCCGGGAGACGATGCCAATGTCGGTACGGCATCCAATTACCAGGTGCGCTACAGCACGAGCGCAATCGAGAACCAGGCAGCCTGGGATGCAGCCACGTCCGTGCCCAAGTCCGCCGGGCAGGCAGAGCAGATGACCGTGAGCGGGCTGACGCCTGGTACGGCGTATTTCTTTGCAATCCGCGCCCTAGACGAAGCCGCCAACCTGGGCGGGTTGTCCAATAGCCCCTCGGCAATCGCTAAGCAATCGCCAATAGCATTGCCTTGTGTGGCGCGCGTCACCGCGGGGGCGGGTCTGCGAGTACGGACGGCTGCGAGTCTTACTGCACAGATATTGCGCACTTTACCTTACAACACACAGGTCGTGGTTGTGGAGATCATAAAACGTTGGGGTCGCCTGGCAGACGGTGGCTGGTGCGCGATACAATGGCTGCAATTGCTTTCAGATGTACGTGTGCCACAACAAGACTTAATTGCGCCAGCCGCGATCATGGATTTGGCGGCGGCTCCCGGGACGGCAGCTGGCTCCATTGACCTTTCCTGGGCTGCTCCCGGAGACGATGCCCATATCGGAACGGCTGCCAGTTACCTGGTGCGTTACAGCGTGAGCGTGATTGACAGTCCGGCAAGCTGGGAGGCGGCCACGCCGGTAACCAACGGTGTACCGCAGCCCAAACCGGCTGGACAATCGGAACAGATGACCGTGAGCGGGTTGACGCCTGGCGCGTTGTATTATTTTGCAGTGCGCGCCCAGGATGAAGTCCCCAACCTGGGCGGGTTGTCCAACAGCCCATCTGCAATCGCAAAAGCCCCGCCACCTTCTCAGCCCAGAATGGCACGCGTCACCGCGGGGGCAGGCTTGAGGGTCCGTACCGCGCCAGATTTGAAGGCGCAAATCCTGCGCACGATGCCGTATGGCACACAAGTCGAGGTGGCAGAGATCAAGGATGGTTGGGCGCGCCTCTCGGCCGGCGGCTGGAGTTCTTCGCAATGGCTGGAATTGCTCCCGGAAACTCCCGAGCCTCCGGCTGAACCTCCTTCGCCGCCCACCGGGGTTAAGAGAGCACGCGTCACCGTGAAGATCGGCTTGAGGGTGCGCGTCGCGCCGAATCTACAGGCGGAAATATTGCGTGCGCTGCCCTATGATACGATTGTCGAGTTCGTGGAGATCAAGGATGGTTGGGCGCACCTGACGGATGGAGGCTGGTGCGCGGCCCAATGGCTGGAGGTGATCGAATAATGGTAGCCAAAAGGCTACCATTATGGCTGCTCTACGAGCGGCAATAGAGAAGCGTTTCAGCCATTTCTCTTTTCAGCCAGCAGGTCATGTAGTATAATGCTTTTGTTTACAGATCAGCTTCAATAGGATTGCCGTTTTATCGTTTTAGTGGCAATCAAGGAGTGCGAACAGCAGCGTTAAATTCTCGATGATGAAATAAATGTCTTCCGGGTTTCGCGCATGCATTCGGCTGAGTCTGTAACGAGCCGATTTTTGTTTTTATTCTGGAAGGAATTACCTTCCGAATGGAAGGAGGTGAAAACGTTGACGGTAGTGATGCTACGCAATAACGAATCTCAAGATCAACTGCTCAAGCGCTTTCGTAAGAAGGTCGTCAAGAGCGGTGTCTTGAGCACAGTGCGCCGCAAGCGCTGGTATGTTTCCAAGAGCGAGCAGCGCCGCATGGATAAGAAAAAAGCCATCCGGCGTATCAAGCGGCGAACGGTAAAAGATTACGAATAGAATTGCTGTAGTAGTGGCTGACGGGACTGGAGGTGTGTATGGCTGAAGAGAAAATCCAGGTCGAGGGGACAGTGACCGAAGCATTGCCCGGCACACAGTTCCGGGTGAAGCTCGATAACGGACACAATGTCTTGGCCTACCTTTCGGGCAAGATGCGCAAGTATTACATCCGCATCCTACTCGGAGACCGGGTCAAGGTGGAGATATCCCCCTATGATCTGTCGCGGGGGCGCATTACTTATCGGCAGAAAAAGTCTAGCGCCGAGCCCGCCCCTGAAGAATAACCGGTTCCGTTTTGCATTTATTCATGTTACCAAGAACTTCCGCGAGATCGCGGAAGTTTTTTGTTTGGATGACTGAGGTGTATGCTCAATAGTGGAGGAAGATGGCGGGTGGGTAGGCAGCATCGCACCCTTCGGGTATGCTTCGCGACTGCCCGCGCACCCGTCTGTTCACTGGCTTTTTGAGTGATTACATCAGGGCAAATATCTGAAGGAGTTCAGCACTTTGATGTAATTCGAACGGCGTAAGGCGTGCGGTTCCCTCATCGCTTGGGCGCTCATGCTGCCCTGCATCTGCTTGATCGATTCATATCCGTGTTCGATCATCCAGCACTCAAGCTCGGCCAGGATTTCGGCGGCGCGCCCCGGCCCGCGCTTGAGCAATTCGGAGGCCATCATCGCCACCCTGGCGCCTGCCATCATGGCCTTGAGCACATCCTCGGCCGTGTGGATGCCGCTTGTCAGGGCAAAATCGGCCTGGATGTGGCCATAGAGCAGGGCGATCCACCGCAGTGGCATGCGCAGTTCCTGCGAGGTGCTTAAGATCAGATTGGGTACGATTTCCAACTCTTCTAGTTCGAAATCTGGCTGATAGAAGCGGTTGAAAAGCACCAGGCCATCTGCGCCGACCTCGGCCAGACGCCGACAGACGGATGCCATGCCGGTGAAATAGGGGCCAAGCTTGACCGCCAGCGGTATCTTGATCCTGGCTTTGATGTCGCTGACCAATTGGGTATACGTATCTTCCAATTTGGTGCTGCTCAGTTCGGGGTCGAAAGGCAGGTAATAGATGTTGAGTTCCAGCGCGTCGGCGCCGGCATCTTCGATCTTCTTGGCGTAATCAATCCAGCCGCCAGTCGAGACGCCGTTCAAACTGCCGATGATCGGGATACTTACGGCTTTCTTGAGGCGGCGCAATTGATTGATGTAAGCGTCAGATCCGAGGCTATACCGGCCAACATCCGGCAGGTAAGTGATCGCCTCTGGGGATGAATCCTTTCTGTACTCTAGATAGTGGTCGAGTTCCAAACTCTCATGGATGATCTGTTCCTCGAAAAGTGAGTACATCACGATGGCAGCGATGCCCGCCTCTTCCAATTGACGTACCGTTTCTACGTGTTCGGAAAGCGGTGAGGCAGAGGCCACCAGGGGATTCTTTAATTTCAAGCCGAGATAAGTGGTCGTCAGGTCAACCATAATCCACTCCTTTCGAAAATAGGGACAGGATGTCAGCCCTATCCCTATTCTATCTCTATATGTTATTTCTGTTCGCCCTCACCGCCGTAGTGCATGGCGGCCATCTGCGAATAGAACTGCCAGCGCTTCTTGGCATCTTCGCGGACCTCTTTTAGCAGAATCTCGGCGCGTTGTTCGTCGCTTTGCACCAGCATCCGGTAGCGAGCCTCATTGTACATGTATTGTTCCACCGGGATGCTTGGCTCTTTGTACTCGACGATGAGCGGGTTCTTGCCTTCCGCGGCCAGGCGCGGGTTGTAGCGGTAGAGCGGCCACATGCCAGCCAGGACAGCCAGTTTCTGTTGTTCCAAGCCTTTCGCCATGTCAATCCCGTGAGAAATACAGTGGCTGTAAGCGATGATCAGGGACGGGCCATCGTAAGCCTCGGCTTCCAGGAATGCCTTGAGCGTGTGTTGGTCGCTGGCGCCCATGGCGACGCGCGCCACGTAGACGTAGCCGTAGGACATAGTGATCAGGCCCAGGTCTTTCTTGGGCAGTCCCTTACCCTGGGCCGCGAACTTGGCGACTGCGGCGCGCGGCGTGGACTTGGAAGCCTGCCCGCCGGTATTCGAGTACACCTCGGTATCCAGTACGAGCACGTTGACGTTCCGCCCCGAAGCCAGCACGTGATCCAGGCCGCCGTAGCCGATGTCGTAAGCCCATCCGTCGCCGCCCATGATCCAGACGCTCTTCTTGACCAGCGAGTCGGCGATGCTGACCAGGTTCTTGGCGCGCGGATCGTTGGACTTTGCCAGGTTCTTCTTCAGGATCTCGACGCGTTCGCGCTGGCCGGCGATGCCTGCCTCGGTGGTTTGGTCGGCGTCGAGCAGACTGCTCACCAGGTCGCGGCCAAGCTCTTTGGCTAGTTGCGGTAGAAGCTCGCGGGCGAACTCGTTTTGCTTATCGAGCGTCAGGCGGAAGCCCAGGCCGAACTCGGCGTTGTCTTCGAACAGCGAGTTCGACCAGGCCGGGCCGCGCCCATCTTTGTTGAAGGTGTAAGGCGTGGTGGGCAGGTTGCCGCCGTAGATGGACGAACAACCGGTGGCGTTGGCGATAATGGCCCGCTCGCCGAAGAGCTGCGACAGCAGTTTGACGTAAGGCGTCTCGCCGCAACCGGCGCAGGCCCCAGAGAACTCGAACAGCGGCTGGAGCAGTTGCGAGTTCTTGACCGTGCCAGGGTTGACGAGCGCACGATCCACCTCGGGCAGGGAGAGATAGAATTCCCAGTTGGCGGCTTCTGTTTCGCGCAGCGGAGGCTGGGCAGACATGTTGATGGCTTTGCGGCCGGCCTGGCTCTTGTCCTTGACCGGGCAGGCTTCGACGCACATCGTACAGCCAGTGCAATCTTCCGGCGCCACCTGAATGGTATAGGCCATGCCGGGGAATTCCTTGAACTTGGATTCCATGTGCTTGAAGGTTTTTTGGGCTTTCTCCAGGAACTTCTTGTCATAAACCTTGTGGCGGATAACGGCGTGTGGGCAGACGAAGACGCACTTGCCGCACTGGATGCACAGATCCGGCTCCCAAACCGGTATTTCCAAGGCGATGTTGCGCTTTTCCCACTTGGTTGTTCCGGTGGGGAAGGTGCCGTCTACAGGCATGGCGGACACGGGGACGCTATCGCCCTCGAAGGCGATCATCAGCCCGAGCACGTCGCGGACGAAGGCCGGCGCTTCCGCCGGGACCGGAGGTCTGCGGGTAAAAGTGCTGGTTACTTTGCCCGGCACCTTGACCTCGTGCAGGTACGCCAGCGATTGATCCACTGCCTCATAGTTCTTTTTGACAACGGCCTCGCCGCGTTTACCGTAGCTCTTCTTGATGGCTTTCTTGATTTGCTCGATCGCCTCGTCGCGCGGCAGGATGCCGGAAATGGCGAAGAAGCAGGTTTGCATGATGGTGTTGACTCGGCTGCCCATGCCGGTCTTTTCGGCCACTTCGTAAGCATTGATGGTGTAGAACTTCAATTTTTTCGCGAGGATGTCTTTCTGTACTTCCTGCGGCAGTTTATCCCATACTTCTTCGGGGCCATAGATGCTGTTCAGCAGGAACACCGCGCCAGGCTGGGCGTACTTGGTGATGTCGAAACGTTCCAGGAAGGTGAACTGGTGGCAGGCGACGAAGTTGGCGGTGTTGGGAGTGATCAGGTATGGAGCTTGGATCGGCTTGGGGCCGAAGCGCAGGTGGGAGATGGTCATCGTCCCGGCCTTCTTCGAGTCGTAGAAGAAATAGCCCTGGGCGTTGTTGTCTGTTTCTTCGCCGATGATCTTGATCGAGTTCTTGTTGGCCCCAACAGTGCCATCCGAGCCGAGGCCGAAGAAGAGGCAACGCACCGTTTCGAGGTGCTCGACCGAGAAGCAGGGATCGTAATCCAGGCTGGTGTGCGTGACATCATCCATAATGCCGACCGTGAAGTGGTTCTTCGGGTCGGCTTTCTCCATTTCATCCAACACAGCCTTGACCATGGCTGGCGTAAACTCTTTGGATGACAGGCCGTAGCGTCCGCCGATCACGTTTGGTAGGCTGGCGGGTTTGAAAGGTGAACTTTCTAATTTACAGCCTTCGACTAGGGCATTCACGATATCCATATAGAGTGGCTCGCCAGCCGCCCCAGGCTCCTTGGTCCTATCGAGTACCGCAATAGATTTGACCGTCCCAGGCAATGCCGCCATGAAGTGCCTGATCGAGAAGGGGCGGAACAAGCGCACGCGGATCACCCCCACCTTTTCGCCGCGTTCGACCAGGTACTTGACCGTCGCCTCGACGGTCTCGCCGCCGGATCCCATGATGACGACCACACGCTCGGCATCTGGCGCGCCGGCGTAGTCGAACAGATGGTTGGCGCGGCCAGTCAGTTTGGCGAATTTATCCATCACCTTTTGGACGATGCCGGGAACGGCCTGGTAATAGCGGTTGACGGTTTCGCGTCCCTGGAAGAACACGTCTGGGTTCTGGGCCGAGCCGCGCAGCACCGGACGGTCTGGCGAGAGGGCGCGGGCACGGTGAGCGCGCACAAGCTCGTCGTCAATCATGGCGCGCAGGTCGTCATCCGTAAGCTGTTCGATCTTGGTCACTTCGTGTGAGGTGCGGAACCCGTCGAAGAAGTGCACGAACGGCACGCGCGCCTCCAGCGTGGCAGCCTGGGCGATCACGGCAAAGTCGTGGGCTTCCTGCACCGAGCCGGAGGACAGCATACCCCAGCCGCATTGGCGCACAGCCATCACATCCGAGTGGTCGCCGAAGATCGAGAGAGCGTGGGTCGCCACCGTCCGGGCCGAGACGTGGAAAACGGTGGGGGTTAATTCGCCGGCGATCTTGAACATGTTGGGGATCATCAGCAGCAGGCCCTGGCTGGCCGTGAATGTGGTCGTCAGCGCGCCGGTTTGCAGCGCGCCGTGCACCGCGCCCGCCGCGCCGCCTTCGGATTGCATCTCGATGACCAACGGCACCGTGCCCCAGATATTCTTGCGTTTCAGCGCCGACCACTCGTCGGCAAATTCGCCCATGTTCGAGGAGGGCGTGATCGGGTATATGGCGCAAATTTCGTTGATCCGATGGGCGACCGAGGCGGTGGCCTCGTTCCCATCAATCGTTACAATTTGACGTTTCATGAATTGCTCCTTCTAATCGGGTGAGCTTCACAGGGCAAAATAAGCCCTATGCTATTTTCAACCAACGTATAAGTTTATACCCCCCTCATGGCCTGCGATAGTTATTTATAACACGTAATAAACTGCGACATGTCATGATACGAATGCCCCCTGGAGAAATGGAATTTATTGTTTCAAGTACTTTTCCAGATGCGGGCGCGCCAGGAGCAGCGCTGCCAGCGACTTGGAATCGGGGATTTCGCCGCTTTCGGCCATTTTCAAGGCCTCGGCCAGGGGAAAGGCTTCGACTTGCAGGAATTCATCATCGTCGGCCTCCAGCGGATCTTGGCGCAGGCTCGTGGCCAGATAAACGTACATGTATTCCGTGGAGTAACCCGGGGCGAGGAAGAACCCGCCGATGAGCTGGATTTGGTCCGCGGCCATGCCCGTCTCTTCGCGCACCTCGCGCCGGGCGCACACTTCTGGCGCTTCGCCTTCATCCAGGGTGCCAGCCGGCAATTCGAGCAGGGCTTTCCCCGCTGCGTGGCGGTACTGGCGGACGAAGAGCAGGTTGCCTCTCTCGTCAATCGGGATGAGGACGACCGAGCCATGATGCTCGACGATGTCGAACTTCGTCGTGCGCCCGTCTGGCAGGCGTAAGTGGTCGCGGCGGATGGTAAAAGCGCGGCCGGGATAGACAATTTCGGATTTCAGCAGCTCGAATGGCATGTTGTTTCCTTGAACGTATCTTCTCAATAAGTGAGGGGAAGATGGGGGTTCGCAAGCGGGCGAAGCCCGCTTGCGAACCCCCATACCCCACTTTTTTGAGAAATTGCTCTTGAACCTGCTTATGTAAAACAAACACCCAGGCGGGGCGCAGCCTGGGTGACGATAAGGCGTTTGCTTTTATGGTAGCTGGCAGTACAAGCTACCATTAGGGGATGCTCAAGGACTGGCCGGCATGTAGTGTATAAGGTGCAGTCAGGCTATTGACCGCCGCGATGACTAGCGGGTCCACATCCCCGTATTTGCAGGCGATGCTGTAGATGGTGTCGTTCGCCTGGATGGTATATGTAGCCGGGTGTTGGATCAGGGCGCGCGTGGATGGAAAGGGGGCGGCCGTCTGCGGGATCGTGAGCACCAAGCCGGGGCTGAATGTCTCTCCTCCGCTCATGCCGTTGAGCGACAGCAGAACGTCCGGGTCAATGTTGTAGCGACGGGCGATGCAGTAGGGGAATTCACCTTCGTGAAGTGTATAGGTTGCTGGCCGGGCAGGGGGCGTGACCGTGATGGCGAGCGGTGTGGCTGTGATCCCTGGAGCACCCGTTGGAGGAATCAGGGAGGTAGGTGTCGGGCTGACGATCGTCCCAACCGCGATGGGCGTGCCGGTCAGATCCGGCATGGGTGTGCCGCTGTTCGGAAGTCCGCTCCCCGCCATGGCTGTCTGCGTGGCCAGGGATTGCAGCATCTTCATTGGGTCAGTCACTGGCGGATTGCCGGTTGCGGTCGGCGTGGGCAGTTGAGCTTGAGATGCAGATCGCTCGCACGCAACTAGGAATAAAGCCAGAACCATGCCAAATGCCAGGATCAAGATAAGCTTTTTAGACATGAGCATCCTCCTCGTTTGAGAGCCTGTGTTTCTTTAAGGCCAATGCTGTGATACTAGCACAACCTTTCTAAAGCGTCAAGCAGGAACAGGCTTGCTCCCGCAGCGGCCTGGCAGATATATACGTTGGGTGTCAGGCCGATCTGGCGCGTATATTCCTGGGCCACGTGAATGCTGAACTCCTGTACCCTTTCGGCGCGGACGAGGGCGACGGCGCAGCCGCCGAACCCCGCGCCGGTCATGCGCGCCCCAACGCAGCCCACGGCCTGACGGGCAATCTCCACCATGCTGTCCAGCGCCGGGCTGGAGACCTCGAAATCGTCGCGCAGGCTGGCGTGGCTGGCATCCAGGAGTCCGCCGAGTGTCTTCATATCGCCACGCCTCATGGCGGCGACGGCCTGGCTCACGCGCTCGTTCTCATAGATGACATGACGGGCGCGGCGGCGGGTCAGCGGGTCGAGCTGGCTGGCGCGCGCCTCGAAGGCCTGCATGTCCACGTCCCGCAGGGCGCGGACGCCGAAGAAACGGGCGGCGGCCTCGCACTGGGCGCGCCGCTCGTTGTAATCCGAATCCACCAGGCCGCGGCGGGTGGCGGTATCCAATACAGCAACCGATAGCCCGCCTGGCAGGGGGATTTGCTCGAAGTTGAGCGAGCGGCAGTCCAGGAAGAGGGCGTGACCCGCCTGGGCTGCCGCGGAGATCATCTGATCCATGATGCCGCAGTTCAACCCCACCCACTCGTTTTCGGACTTCAAGCCCAGGCGGGCCATTTTGACGGGTTCCCATTCCAGGTCCGAAACAGCGGCGAAGGCCCGCGCCGCGGCCAGCTCCAGCGCGGCGGATGACGACAACCCTGCGCCTTTGGGCACATCGCCTGTCACGACACCTTCCCAACCTTCAACCCCTCGGGCTGAACCTCGGGGCGAAGCCTTCAACCTTTCAACCTGCATCGCCCAGGCCACGCCTTTGATATATTCGGGCCACCCTTTTCCCTTGTGCAGGTTATCGAGAGAGAATTTTGCGGTTTCTTCGAAATCGAGCGAGTGGACGATCACCTGCCGGTCGCGGCGCGGGCGCAGGGCGATCCACACGGCGCGGTCAATCGCCATCGGCAGGACAAGGCCGTCATTGTAGTCGGTGTGCTCGCCGATGATGTTCACCCGTCCCGGGGCGCTGACGATGAAGGCAGGCGGCCCACCGAAGCGACTCCTGAACGCCTGCGTGATCGTTGGCTGTAAATCCATGCCTGGGATTATATCTGTTTTCATAAAAAATCGGAGTAAAGTGTCATATTTGAGGCGTGACCTCCATCACTTGCCCCAAAGCGCCGAGAATTATACAATAAAGAAGATAATTTCTATCCTGATTAGCGGAGAGGAAGGTAACATGCAGATCACCCGTCAGGCAGATTATGCGGTTCGCGCGGTACTATACCTGGCTCGTCTAGGCCCCAGCCAGCGCGCCGCGACCAGCCAGATCGCCCACGAACAACGGATCCCTCCCTCGTTCCTAGCCAAGATCATCTCCCAGCTCTCGATTGCCGGTTTGCTGCACACCTCTCGCGGGGCGCGCGGCGGCGTCTCGCTGGCGCGTGAGCCAAAGGAAATCACCTTGTTGGATGTGGTTGAAGCCATTGACGGCCCGATCCTGCTCAATGAATGCGTTGGCGAAAAAGGGATGTGCGCCTTCGCAGACGAGTGCCCGTTGAAGCCCATCTGGTGCGAGACCCAGGAACACCTGGTCAGCCGGTTGAGAGAAACGAGGTTCGACGAGCTGGTGAACGGGCATTCAAGCTGAGCCTGTTCGCGTCAAAGGACAGGACCTTTCGCCTTTTAGCCCCTCACGGTATATAATGGTAGCCAAAGGCTACCATTATATACCGTGAGGGGCGCTTTTTTCTAAAAAGGAGAAGAACCAACATGTCTATGCCTCGCACCGTTCGCGCTCCGCGCGGGGCGCAACTCACTTGTAAATCCTGGCTGACCGAAGCTCCCTACCGCATGATCCAGAACAACCTCGACCCGGAAGTGGCCGAGCGCCCGCAGGATTTGGTCGTCTACGGCGGGCGCGGACAAGCAGCGCGTAACTGGGAGTGTTTCGACGCCATCCTCGAGTCGCTCAAGAATCTCGAAGATGACGAGACGCTGTTGGTGCAATCCGGCAAGCCGGTAGCCATCTTCAAGACGCACCGGGACGCCCCGCGCGTGCTCATTGCCAACTCCAACCTCGTCCCGCACTGGGCCACGCAGGAGCACTTCGACAAGCTGGCAGCCCAGGGTCTGATCATGTACGGCCAGATGACCGCCGGCTCGTGGATCTACATCGGCACGCAAGGCATCCTGCAAGGCACTTACGAGACCTTCGGCGCGCTGGCGAAGCTGCGCGGCTGGGGATCGCTGAAAGGCAAGTTCGCGCTGACGGCCGGCCTGGGCGGGATGGGCGGCGCGCAGCCGCTGGCCATCACGATGAACGAGGGCGTCGGCCTGATCGTCGAAGTGGATCCGGCGCGCGCCAAACGCCGCCTCGAGATCGGCTACGTGGATACGGTGGTGGACACGCTCGAAGAAGCCATGACGCAGGTCGAGGAAGCCAGAGAGAATCAGATACCCAAATCCATCGGGCTGATCGGCAACGCGGCTGATGTATATGACGAGCTAGCGGCGCGCGGCGTCATCCCAGACGTTGTGACCGACCAGACCCCTGCCCACGACGTGCTGATGTACGTGCCAACGGGCCTGAGCGTGGCCGCCGCCGAGGAGCTGCGCAAATCCAATCCGAAAGAATACGAAAAGAGATCCATGGCTTCGATGGCGAAGCACGTCCAGGCCATGCTGGAGTTCAAGCACAAGGGCGCGGAAGTGTTCGATTATGGCAACAACCTGCGCCAGCGCGCCTACGATTACGGCGTGACGGACGCCTTCGAGTTCCCCGGCTTCGTCCCGGCCTACATCCGCCCGCTGTTCTGCGAAGGCAAGGGGCCGTTCCGCTGGGTGGCGCTCTCCGGTGAGAAGGAAGACATCTACAAGACCGACGAAGCCATCTTGGAGCTTTTCCCCGAGGATGACCACCTGCACCGCTGGCTGAAGATGGCGAAAGAGAAAGTGCCATTCCAGGGACTACCCGCCCGAATTTGTTGGCTGGGTTACGGAGAACGCGTCAAGGCCGGGCTGAAGTTCAACGAGATGGTGGCGAA
>Ga0315274_10003159_pt1 | contig 24533 bp, 20 predicted proteins | sample YL17G02_20_MG_FD_203700 | JGI IMG/M metagenome (GOLD analysis project Ga0315274, IMG submission 203700) | Sediment microbial communities from Yellowstone Lake, YNP, Wyoming, USA - YL17G02_20 | ecosystem: Environmental > Aquatic > Freshwater > Lake > Sediment | place: USA: Wyoming | collected...
CCACAAAATTCGGAGAGGTGGAAGTTTTCACGCAGGTGCGCACGGAAGATGGCAAGAAGTACTTCTATACCTGTGTCCCCGAAGGGAATCCAAATGTCGAGAAGGATCTCGAGGGTATGGGATTTGTCCGTGATCCGGACGTTCTCGATACGTGGTTTTCCTCGGCTCTATGGCCGTTCAGCACGCTGGGCTGGCCGCAGGAGTCGCCGGAACTGGAGGCGTTCTATCCGGGGAACGTGCTTTGCACAGCGCGTGAGATCATCACGCTGTGGGTCTCGCGCATGGTGATGATGGGGCAGTATTGCGTCGGGGATATTCCTTTCAGTGACGTGTACATCCATGCGATGATCCAGGATGGCGAGGGCCGCAAGATGTCCAAGAGCCTCGGCAACGGCATCGATCCGCTCGTCGCGATCAACAGCCACGGCGCCGACGCGATGCGATTCACGCTGGCGAGCATGACCACGGACACGCAGGACATCCGTATGCCAGTGGCCCCGATGACGCTGCCGGACGGCCGCACGGTCAATACCTCGCCCAAGTTCGACGTCGGACGCAACTTCTGCAATAAGCTGTGGAACGCATCGCGATTCGCCATGATGAACATCGAGGGCCTCAATCCGGACGGCTTCGATGCGACGAAGATGGACATTACCGACAGGTGGATTCTCTCGCGGCTGGCCGCCACGCAACGTGAAGTCACAGAGTCTCTCGACGCCTTCAAGTTCAGCGAGCCCCTGAACCAGTTGTACCGCTTCTTCTGGAACGATTTCTGCGACTGGTACCTCGAATGGGCCAAATCGCGAATGAGAGATGAGCAGAGCAAGACCATCGCCCAGAACGTCCTGGCCTTTGTGCTCGATTGCACCTTGCGTCTGCTCCATCCGTTCATACCGTTCATCACGGAGGGAATATACCAGCGGCTCAACGAGCTGGCTCCCGCCAGGGGTCTCAAGGGGCTTGCCCAGATCGACAACGCAGAGGCTCTTGTCATCGCGCCGTGGCCGGGCAATCTGGAACACCTGAGAGACGAGCCAGCGGAAGCACAGATCCAAATCGTCCAGGAAACGGTCCGGGCGATCCGCGACATCCGAAGCCAGTACAACATTTCGCCGGGTGAGAAGCTCACGGCGTCGGCCAGCGCACCGGGGGCCGCAGCCGATACGCTCCGCGCCAACAGCGACCTCGTCTGTCAACTGGCCGGTCTAAGCAGCTTCCAGGCGGCGGAGAATACACCAAAGCCGAACAATGCCGCCGCGGCCATACTAGGAGAGACGCAGGTGTACCTGCATAGCGTCGTCGATCCCGCGGCAGAACGCGCCCGGCTCGAGAAGCAGAGGCAGGAGATCGAACAGGCCAAGAAGACCGTCGAGAGCAAACTGGGCAACGAGAATTTCGTAACCAGGGCGAAGCCCCACGTGGTGGCCCAGGCCCGAGAGAAGCTTGCGCAGCTTCAGGAACAGCTACAGGCCGTGGAGAGACACCTCGCGGAACTCAACGGCTGAGAGACAAAAGGGGGATTGGAATGGAAGTGGAAGTTGAACTGTCGCGGATCATCATCAATGAGACTTCCGATCAGCAGATCATCGTCCTTAAGGAGCGCCATGGCACACGAGGCTTCCCCATCGTGATCGGTATCGTGGAGATTTTCGCCATCGATCGTCGGTTGAAAGGGATCAAGCCGCCCCGCCCGATGACTCACGACCTACTGGCCAGCGTGATCGAAAACCTCGGCGCCAGGGTTGAGCGCATCGTGATCGACGACCTCCGCAATCATACGTTCTATGCCAAGATTCATCTCAGCATCGACGGGCGCACAGTCGCCGTGGATTCGCGACCGTCCGACGCCATCGCGCTCTGTGCGGCCATCGAGGCCCCTATTTACGTGGCTGAGCACGTGTTTGACAAGACGAATCAGTGAACAGTGTCGCCACGATCAGCAGGCCGACGGCCACACACAGCATTGAATCCGCCACGTTGAACGTGTGCCAGTGTCTGCCCGGCCAGTACACCACATCGATGAAATCGCGGACCTGCCCGCCGTTGAGCAGCCGGTCCCACAGGTTGCCGCTGACCCCGGCTGCAAAGAGGCCCAGCGCCACTTGAACGATCCGCTGCTGTGCGCCGCCAAAAAAGAATACGCCCAGAATCACCGTCAAGGCAAGCAGCGACACACCCACCAGCAATGAGCACCGACCTGTGAATACCCCGAATGCCGCACCATCGTTCAGTGCCAGGCGGAAAGAAAGGACACCATCGAGGATCTCAGCACTCTCCTTGTATGCCAACCAGGAAAAGACCGCCCGCTTTGTCCACAGGTCCAACATCAACCCGAGAAATAGTATGGCCCAGAAGATCAAATGCGCCTTCCTGTCGGGCAGCGATGCAATGCAGCGACCCCACGAGTTGGCGACGGAAGCGGCTGGATTCATTCGTTCCTGTCTTTCTGTTTCCATGTATTTAATAGTTCAGTCCCTGTAATGGGTTCTCCAATTTCGACTGTTCCTTGATCAACTGCTCCAGCACCTCGTGTTTCGGCTGGCCCGGTGCGATGCTCAGAGAGCGTCGCCAATGCTTTATCGCCTCGGCCCGCAGGCGAGCATCCGCCGTGCGGCGAGCCTTGATCATATACGCAACGCCCAAGCCCCGATGGGCTTCCCAGTCGTCGTTATTAGATTCTATCGACTTCCGGTACATCTGTACAGCCTGATCAATCTCGCCGAGCTTGATGAGGCAGTAGCCCAAGTGCCGAAACGCCGTGCCGTCCTCCGGCCGCATTTGCGTGACGGGAATCAGCACGCCCCGGGCCTTATCGTACTGTCCCGTCTTCATATGAGCTACTGCCAGAGCCAGCAGCACATCCACGTCCTCGCCGTTCGATGATAGCAGACGCCTGTACACCCGGATCGCCTGCTCATAGTCTTTCTGGCCCTCATAGACCCAGGCCAACAGCCGCAAGACCTCCCCGGTCCTCTCCCCCGTCTGCTCGGCCTGCTCGCAGTACACCAGCGATTTCATGTACTGCCCTGCTTTCAGATGGCTCTCGGCAGCACCGATCAGAGCGTCAAGATTCTTAGGGGCCAGTTCCACAGCCCTGGCATACGCGCCGGCCGCCTCGGGATAGTTGCCGAGCTTCATGCAGGCAGCGGCGAGGTTCATATGGCTCTCGAACGACCAGGGATCGAGCTTGGCGGCTTTGCGAAATGCGGACAACGCCTTTTCATCGTCCCCCAGCTTTTGATGCGCCTTGCCCAGTTCCGAGTACGCCAGGGCGAAATCGGGGTCTGCCGCGATGACGCCGTTCAACTTCCTGACCGCAAGCTCATTCTGGCCCAATTCCCCGAGCATGACGGCATCGAGGTACATGTCCACGGGCGGTTGTCGCGGCGTGCACCCGAGGCACAGACTCAACGCCGCCAGCAAGAGGCTCAGCCAAGCCGGAATTGCGTTTTTCGTTGCCCCAGCAGACACACGGCTTCCTTTCCAGCCCAAAAATGAGGCCCGGACGCCCTGCACATCCGCAGTCGCACTCCTTGCCTGCCGAGGATTATACTGAGTCCGCCCAGATTGTGAAAGGCTCCCCGCTCGACGTTGTCTTCCACCTGCTAAAGATTTGACAGGTCTGCCCGTCCCTCTGTATCATGTGAGGTTCTTTGGATAGGCCGTCTGACAGGACTGAACTGCAGATCGTTTCTATTGTTACGGAAAGGCATATTCTACATGGCCAAAGAGACAGCCGGACTTGCAGCAAGACCATGTGTTCTCCTCATACGCGACGGTTGGGGCTACAACCCCGATCCCAATGAAGATCCGTATAACGCGATCAAGCGGGCCCAAACACCGGTGGATGATATGCTGATGGCGGAGTACCCGAACTGCCTCATCCACACGTATGGCGAATACGTCGGACTTCCCGACGGCACGATGGGCAACAGCGAGGTGGGCCATCAGAACATTGGGGCCGGACGAATCGTCCCGCAGGAATCGGTCCGCATCACCCACACGATCCGCGACGGCTCGTTCTTCGAGAACCGGGAGTTTCTCAATCTCGTCGAGTTCGTCAAAGCCCACAATGGCAAGATGCACATCATGGGCCTGTGCAGCGATATCGGCGTCCACTCGCGTCTCGCACACCTGTACGGCCTGCTCGAGCTGGCAAAACGCAACGGCCTGACGAGCGTTTTCATCCACGCCTTCACGGACGGGCGGGATTCTCCACCGGACAGCGGACTCGGATACATTGCCGACGTGGAGAAGAAGGCCGGTGAGATCGGCGTCGGCAGGATCGCCAGCGTGACGGGGCGGTTCTACGCGATGGACCGTGACAGCCGCTGGGATCGTGTCCAGAAGGCCTACGAGTGTTTGAGGTTCGGCAAGGGCCTCAAGGCACGCAGTGCCGGCGAGGCGGTCCAAGGCAGCTACGAGAAGAACGTGACCGATGAGTTCATCGAGCCGACCGCCATCGTCAATGAGGATCACGAGCCGCTGGCGATGATCTCCGATGGCGACGGCGTCGCGTTCTTCAACTTCCGGGGAGATCGGCCCCGCGAAATCACGCGTGCGTTTGTGGACCCGGATTTCAAGGAGTTTCCGCGAACGACCCGTCCGGACGTGTACTTTGTCTGCATGACCGAATACGATGCGACGATTCCGGTCCCCGTGGCGTTCGCAAAGCCACCGAAGATGAAGAACATCCTCGGTGCTTATTGGGGCTCGCTCGGGATCAAGCAGTTCCGCTGCGCCGAAACGGAGAAATACGCCCACGTGACCTTCTTCTTCAACGACTACACGGAGAAGCCGTGCAAGGGCGAGGAGCGGCAGATCATCCCGTCGCCCAAAGTTCGCACGTATGATCTCAAGCCGGAGATGAGCGCCTACGAGGTGGCGAACGTCGTTCTCGAACGATTGGACTCGGACAAGTACGACGTGATGGTAGTCAATTTCGCTAATCCTGACATGGTGGGCCACACGGGCGATCTGTCGGCGGCAATCAAGGCGGCGGAAACCATCGATCAGTGCGTCGGCAGGATTCTCGACAAGGTCAAGAGCATGGGTGGCGCGGCGATCGTCACGGCCGATCACGGCAATTTCGAGAAGATGGTCGACGGGTCGCCGGAGAACCCGCACACAGCTCACACGGTCGGGGATGTACCGCTGATCGTATTCGACAACCACTACAAAGGCAGAAAGCTGCGCGAGGGCGGCACGCTGGCTGATATCGCTCCGACGCTGCTGGAAATGATGGGCCTGCCCCAGCCGCCGGAGATGACCGGCCGCAGCCTCCTGGCCAAGTGAAACGCGAACGTTTACTCGGGATCGGCGTAAGCAGTACCATATGTCGGACGTGTTCCCCGGGCCTGTGCAGGAGCTCCCGGAGGCGGACATTCCCGTGCCCGGACTGCAAGCGTATCTGTCCCAGGCGTCCGATCACCAGATCCTCTTTATGGAATTTCAGCAAGATGTGGAAATCCCGGCACATACTCATGCCGCACAGTGGACCGTGGCCCTCGAAGGCCGGATGGACCTGGAGATCGAGGCCGTCGCACTCACCTGCCGCAAAGGCGACCGGACCTTCATTCCCAAGGGCGCGATACACTCCGCGCACATTCACGCCGGATACGCCGATATCACGTTCTTCGATCAAAAGGACCGCTACCAAGCCAAGTAGATCGTCGCGGCCTCGACGCTGGTTTCAGCATGTCTGTGGCCGTGTGATGGAACGCCGCGCCGTGTGTGAAGGTGGGTCAAGCGCATGGGCAAGATAGTCCACCTCGATCAGAACATGGTCAATATGATCGCGGCCGGCGAAGTCATCGAGCGGCCGGCCAGCGTGGTCAAGGAGTTGATCGAGAACAGCATCGACGCCGGGGCCACGCAGATCCTCCTGGCCGTGGAGGACGGCGGCCGCAAGCTCATCAGCATCACCGATAATGGCAGCGGCATGGATGCCGGGGATTTGGACGCCGCCTTCGAGTCCCACGCGACGAGCAAGATCAGGGAGATCAATGATCTGCAGGGCATATCGACGCTCGGATTTCGCGGGGAGGCCCTGGCCAGCATCGCATCCATCTCGCAGGTCCGGGCCGTCAGCCGCACGAGGGAGTCCGACCAGGCCCATTGCGTTGAGATCGACTGTGGAGAAAAGGGGCCTGTTAGCCCATGCAGTGGCGATGTCGGCACCGTGATCCAGGTGAGGGACATCTTCTACAAGATGCCGGCACGGCGAAAGTTCCTGCGTACGGCGAATACGGAGATGGGATATGTCAGCGAGCAGTTCACGCGGATCGCCCTGGGGCGGATGGATGTCGCCTTGACACTGACCCACAACAATCGAGAACTTTACCGACTTGGAGAGCGGCAGACCGCCAGGCAGCGGATTGCCCAGCTTTTTCCAATGCTGTCCGCCGAGTCCACCGACGACCTCATTGAGACGCAGACCAATGAGAGGGGTATCCGTATCTGCGCTTTGCTCGGTCGCCCGAGCCTCTCGCGAACGAGCGGCCAATTCCAGTACACGTTTCTGAATGGCCGGTTCATCCGCGATAAGTTCATCTCCCACGCCATCAAGGAAGCCTACCGGGGGATGCTCGACCCCAACCGGTTTCCGGTGGTCTTTCTGCTCATTGAGATGCCGCCCGGCGACTACGACATCAACGTGCATCCGACGAAGATCGAGGTCCGGTTCTACAACGCCAACCTGGTTCATTCGCAAGTCCTGGGGACCCTGCGAGAGACGCTGCTGGGTACGGACCTCCATGTGCCTGCAACGATACCTGGGGGCAGGCCGGCGGCAACGAACGAGCCTGTGGATCGCCAGTCGAGGCGGCAGGAGATCGCCGAGGCGATGGCCGAGTTCTTCAAGCGACATCGTCCGGCCGACGTGCAACAACGGCTCGATTTTCGAACGGACACGCCGTCTCCTGGTCCCATCGGCCGGCCAAGAGAGTGCGGTCCCGCCGTCTCACCGTCACCGGCCACGACCCCCGTGGAGATCGACGAGCCCAAGTATCTGCAAATCCATGACAGCTACATCGTCGAGCAGACCCAGGACGGCTTTGTCATCATCGACCAGCATGCCCTGCACGAGCGCATGCTGTACGAGACGTTGCGCCAGCGGGTCCAGCGGGATCACCTCGAATCGCAGCGGTTGCTGCTGCCCGAGAGCTTCCAGATCACAGACACGCAAACCGCCGCAGTGGAGGGCAATGCGGAGCTGATCGCAAGGCTCGGCATCGAGCTCGTGCCCTTTGGTCCGAGAACGTACGCGATCCATGCCTTTCCCACGCTGCTCGGGGGCATATCACCGATCGAATTCATTCAGGACCTGATTGATCTTCTTGTCGAGAAGAGCGGTGTGCTTCCGGGGGAAGACCTCTTGAACGAAGTGCTCAGCATGACGGCCTGCAAGGCGGCCATCAAGGCGGGTCAGAGACTCAACGATGCCGAGATCCGCCAACTGCTGGCCGACCGGCAGCGATATGAATCGACCAGCCGGTGCCCTCACGGCCGGCCGACGACGATCAAATTCTCGATCAGCGAGCTGGAGAAACAGTTCAAGAGGACCTGATGAGAAAGTGGTGGATTCTACTGGTTGCCTTCACGGCCTGGATCGGCTTGGGCTGCATTTGGCTCCAGCCCCGATACGTTGAGGCGGTCTCCGAGAGGCAGCCGTCGGACACACCCGAACGGATTGTCTCCATGGCGCCCAATCTCACGGAGATCCTCTTTGCATTAGGATTGGATGAGAAAATCGTCGGTGTTACGCAGGACAGCGACTACCCCCCCGCCGCGGCACAAAAGCATACCGTGGGCACATTCTGGCAGCCGAACATCGAGGCCGTCATCGCCCTCAAGCCCGACCTGATCGTGACCTTGATCTTCGAGCAACAACGCAATCTGACGGAGCGACTCACCCGCATGGGCTACAAGTGTCTGGCGCTCGACATCTCGACGGTCGATGATCTCTTCACGGCGATACCTGCCGTAGGTGCCGCTACGGGCAGGAGCCAGCAAGCGGAACAGGTGCTCGGCGGCATGAGAGCCCGAATGGCCGCGATCCGGGAGGCGGTAACAGGCAAGAACCGAGTGAGAGTCCTGTGGGTTGTGCAGCGGGATCCGCTCCGCGTTGCCGGCAGGAACACTTTCATCAATGAGCTGATAGAGCTGGCCGGCGGCGAGAACGCCGTCGGCTCGACTCTCCACGTGTACCCGCCGGTTGGCGGCGAACAGATCATCGCCTCGGCGCCCCAGGTCATTATCGAGCCCGCCATGATCGGCGGCGATCTGCCTGCGCAACGCGTGAAGGCAGTCTCCTATTGGGGCAAATACACGACTGTCCCGGCCGTTGCCAACGGGCGGCTCTATGTGATCGATGGAGATCTTGTCTCCCGGCTGGGCCCGAGGCTGGGGGAGGGAATCGAAGCGATAGCGAAATGCCTTCGACCGGAGGCTTTTGGAGAATAGACGGTGCAGCAACTCCTCTCGCCGAGAATCCTGTGCATGCGGACGGCGGCTACGGCCGTGATGCTGGTCGTGGTGATGCTGGTGTGCTCACTCGTCGGCTCGGAGCAGATCTCCCTCAAGACCGCGATGGCCGGCATCCACGGATCCGGCTCACCCAACCCCGATTACGAAATCCTCGTGCACATTCGGGTGCCCCGCGTCATCCTGGCGGCAATCGTCGGGGCGGCTCTGGCGGCCGCCGGCACCGCGTTGCAGGCGCTCCTGCGCAATCCGCTGGCCGACCCGTACATTCTCGGCATCTCCAGCGGGGCCGGCTTAGGTGCTACGCTCGCCATCATCGGCGGCTTCAGTTGGACCCTGTGGGGACGCTCTCCCGTTGCGGTCTTCGCTTTCGCCGGAGCACTCGGAACTGTCTGGCTGGTCTGGGTCGTAGGACGCGTCACGGGCAAGTTCCACGTCACCGGCCTGCTCCTGGCGGGCGTCGTTGTGAATGCCTTCTTCTCGGCGATCATCATGTTCCTCATCTCGATCGCCAAGGGCCAGCAGCTCCATGCGACGATGTTCTGGCTGATGGGCAACATGGCGGAAGAGGATTTCCTTGTCCTGTGGATCGGAGCCGGATGTGTGGCGGCCGGAGTCATATCACTGTATTTCCTCGCCCCTCAACTGAACGCGATCAGCTTCGACCCCGCAGATGCCCGGAGCATGGGCATCCATGTGGAGAAGGTCCAGCTTGTGGCTTTCACCATATCTGCGTTCGTCACGGCTGTCGCGGTGAGTCTGAGCGGGTTAGTCGGTTTCGTCGGACTCGTCGTGCCGCACGGCGTCCGCCTGGTGCTTGGCCCCGACCATCGGCAATTGGTACCGATCTCCAGTATCTGCGGGGCGATGTTCCTGGTCGTCGCCGACACAGCCGCACGGGTCATTGTGGCGCCGGCCCAGTTGCCGGTGGGCGTGGTCACGGCCATCATCGGCGGCCCCTTCTTCCTGATCCTGCTCGTTCGGTACAACAGAAAGGTGTCGTGGCTGCGATGACAGTATCGGTAGAAGTGCAGAACATCCGCTTCGCCTATCACCGGGGACAGCCGGTGTTGGAGGACATCAGCTTTGCCGTTCCGGCAGGCAAGTTCCTCGCCATCGTCGGGCCCAACGGAGCGGGGAAGAGTACCCTGATCAACCTCATCGCCGGCTCGCTGGTGTGCCAGTCCGGCATCGTATCTGTGGATGGGATCGATATCCGCTCCTGCCAGCCAAGGGAGCTGGCCCGCAAGATTGCCATTGTGAGGCAAGGGTCCGTTCCGGTGTTCGGGTTCTCCGTGGCCGAGGCCGTGCTGATGGCGAGGACAACGCACTACGGTCCCCTCGGCTTTGAAAGCGAGATCGACCGGCAGTGTGTGGCCGAGGCCCTTGAGATGACCGCCACCACCGGGTTCGCCTCCCGTCCGCTGGCCAGCCTGAGCGGCGGTGAGCGACAGCGAGTCTTCATCGCACGCGCCCTAGCTCAGGACACTCCCATTCTGCTGATGGACGAGCCAACCACATTCCTCGATCTCAGGCACCAGGTTGCCATCTTTGATCTGCTCAAGACTATCCAAATTGACAAGGCCAGGACGATCATTGCGATCACGCAGGATATCAATTTGGCGGCCCAGTACTGCGATCAGGCACTTCTTCTTCGCCCTCTCCGGCCCCCGCCTCTTCCTGCCGAGAGCACCGGCACCTGCCGGGATCGCGGTCACTACCGGATTGGCCCAGCCTGCGAAGTGCTTGCCGCGGCACATATCCAGGAAGTCTTCGGCGTGAGCGGATTCTCAGGCCGGATCGGCAAAGAGTCCTTCTTCATTCCTCTCGGCCGGTTGGCAAAGGATGCAGTCCGCGATGCCAATTCGATAGCCCAGCGGACAGACCGGGCACTAAATCGTCATAAACAATGACATGCAAAGGACTTGCACCAGTTCCACGCATGCCTCTGCCGTGGCTGCGATTCTCGGACCCCCGGCAGAATCCTTTTCGGAGGCCAAATAATGTTGCCCACGAAGGCGGAGATATGGTATACTATTTGTTTCTGTGAACCCAGATTCTGGTACCCGTAAATGAAAGGCAAGCGTAGAAGTGACACAGAATCGCAAGAGACCAGCAAGAGAGAAGGCCCCTCCAAAGTCGTCCAGAGAGCAGCACCTGACCGCTGCCGAGATCGAGCACTTCAAGCAACTGCTGCTCCAAAAGCGAAAAGAGATCCTGCGGAACGTCGTGGAGATCGAGGATGAGACGCTGAGGAAATCCAGGCTGGACGCCAGCGGAGACCTGTCAAGCATGCCCATCCACATGGCGGATCTCGGGACGGACAACTATGAGCAGGAGTTCTCCCTCGGGTTGATGGATAGTGAGCGAAGACTCATTATAGAGATCGACGATGCGTTGCAGCGGATCGAGAATGGCACGTACGGCATGTGTGAGGGGACGGGCCAGCCGATACCGAAAGCAAGACTTGAGGCCCAGCCCTGGGCTCGATACTCCGTCGAATACGCGCGTATTATGGAACAGCAACAGCCGCAGCAACCTGGGGAGAGTTGAGACACTTGGCTTGTGCAGCCTGGACCGGCTTTTGCACACCCGGGCTGCGGGCGGGACATATGGGTGGGATAGTCCGGTTTTTGAGGACGCGACTGTGCCGAGCGATTGCAGGCCGTACACAACCATCATGAATGAGTTGTGGGCAATCGGGCGTTCGGCTGATGTACTGCGAGAGACCCTATGAAACCTTCAAAGCATGTGGACGAAGACGGCGTGGAACGACTTCATGAGGTCCTCTGTCCTACCTGCAAACGGCTCGTGAGACTCTCCGAACGGGACCTTTCCGCACAGATGAAATTCTTCCCTTTCTGCTGCGAACGCTGCAAACTCATCGATTTGGGGGCTTGGCTGGATGCCGACTACAGGATTCCCAGTCAGGCCGATGGGGAATCCGAAGACCTCACGAAAGAGGATTCCTCTGCCCCCCACGAAGCCTCGTAGAGACATCCCGCGCGACAGAATCCTCTGGACGATGCCCCGCCTTGGCAGTAACATGCGGGTGCCATAGGCGGCGACTCCAAACAGAGAATGAGCGGATCGGCATTTTGAAAGGGTGCACGATGGCAAACGGAAAAGAGCGAATACTGCCACTCGACAGTCTTCTCTTCCCCAGAATCTTTCAAGCCTTTCGCATATCCATCCAGCCCACCAAACTGATCATCGCGCTTTGTGCCCTTGCCCTGATCTGTCTGACGGGCTGGATCATGGATCTCGCCAGCCAGAGTGTGGTAGTTGCCCCGGACCGCACCACGGAACTGGATGTGTATGCCAGGCCGATCCTCCACCCGGACGAACGTATCTTGCCATTTCGGGATATGGGCCCCAGAACCGGGGTCTTTGCCGCACTCCGGACGTTTGCGTCCGTACACCTGCACTCCGCTCTGAACTCACTCTTCCAGATCAACATAGATGCAGTCCTCAGGAATATTGTGGCCTGTTTTGCCGCACTGGTTTGGGCCTTCCGGTATCACGTTGTGTATAGTCTCATCTTTTTTCCGGTCGTGCTGGCCGTGCTCTCGGTGGCGGGCGGCGCCATCTGCCGGATCGCGGCGCTGCAGTTCGCTGGAGCGGAGAGGCCGGGCCTGCGCGAGGCCATACGCTTTGGCCTGCGGAAATTCACCGCGTTTTTCACCGCTCCACTGACCCCTATGCTTGCCATCGTCGTCATCGGCGCAACCATCATCCTTCTGGGAGCAATGGGCAACATCCCCTTTGCAGGCGAACTCACCGTCGGTCTGCTTCTGCCGCTGGCACTTGCCATCGCCGTGGTCCTCGCCGTCATTGCCATCGGACTCGTCGGCGGGTTCAGCCTCATGTTTCCGACGATCGCCTACGAGGATTCCGACTGCTTCGATTCCATGAGCCGCTCCTTCAGTTATGTCTACAACCAACCCTGGCGGATGGGTTTCTACATGGCCGTCGCTTTCGTCTATGGCGCGATCTGCTATGTGTTCGTTCGGTTCTTTTCCTTCCTCGTCCTGTGGACCACCCACACGTTCCTGCAACTCGGTTTCGCATACAAAAACACGAAGCTCGATGCGATCTGGTCCGAACCCGCGCTGGACGACTTTTTCGGTGCAGGCGTCGGGGCACCTGCCAACTGGTCGACGTCCATCAGCTCCGCTGTCATCTATTTCTGGGTTCTCGTCGTCATTGGCCTGGTGATCGCCTTTGTCATCAGCTTCTATTTTTCGGCGAGCACGATCATCTACGCCTTGATGCGCAACCGCGTGGACCTGATCGCTTTGGAGGACGTGTACGTCTATTCGCCGCCGGAGGCCCCCGATGCCGGCCCGGCCCAGGCGACAACCGAAGAAGTCCGCTCCGGCACCGAACCGTCTCCCGCTGAGGGACCCGGCGAAGAACAGCAGACATCCCAATAGTCACCTATCCCTGACTGTGGCGTTGTGTGATGGAGGGTGAAGGAGTGCCGCCCAAGTATGCCTGAATCAAACGCTGACGTACCGCATCACAGTGACACACGGAACGAGCTACATGTTCCGGTGACACCTGCAAGTCCTCTGCTGAGCTTCCGTAAGCCGTTGGTGATCCTGGCCCATGTGATCGCCTTCGCCGCATCGCTGGCCTTCTCCTTCCTTGTCGCCAACAACATGCAGTTCCGGCAGGAGTGGCTCATCGAGCAGTACCCGTTGCTGCTCCTGTTCACTCTGGCCGTCAAGCTGCCGGTCTTCGGATTCTTCAAGCAGTATCGCGGCTGGTGGCGGTACGTCAGCATCTCGGACCTGCTCGGCATCCTCCGGGCCGCCCTCGTCAGCACCCTGATTATCGTGACGATCTGGTTCGTCGTGATGCTTCGTATCCCTGCGGTTCGACACGCGCTGCCGCTGGGCATCGCGGATATCAGCCAAGGCGTTTTCATGGCCGATCTCTTCGGCACCATCCTCCTACCCGCCGGCCTGCGGATGATCATCCGTCTCTACCATGAGGAGTTTCGCTCCGTAGAGGGACGCCGCCTCAAGCGGTTCCTCATTGTCGGGGCCGGTAACGCCGGCGAAGCATTGCTCCGCGAGATCCACCGAATGCCCGTCATCCAGTACGACGTGGTCGGGTTCATCGACGACGACCCCATCAAGCAGGGCATCAGCATTCACGGCATCCCGGTCCTTGGCACAGTGGACAAGCTGCCCGCCATCTGCAAGGAACGCAACATCGAGGAGATCGCCATCGCCATGCCCTCGGCGACCCGCCAGCAGCTTCGCCACGTGATCCAGGTCTGCGAGGGAACGAAGATACGGTTCCGTACCGTCCCGTCGATCACGGACATTGCCTCCGGCAAGCTCCGCGTCTCCCAGATTCGCGACGTCGACATCAACGATCTGCTCGGACGCGAGGTCGTCCAGCTCGATCTGGACCTCATCGAAGCCTTCGCCCGGGACAAGACGATCCTGGTTACCGGGGCCGGCGGCTCCATTGGCTCGGAGATGTGCCGGCAGATCTGCCAGTTCCGCCCGAAGTCACTGCTGCTCGTGGAGCAGGCAGAGAACCCCCTGTTCTACGTGGAACGCGACCTGCGAAGACAGTTCCCAGACATCCTCCTTCGCCCGATCATCTGCGACATCACGGACCGCTCTCGCGTCGAGGACATCTTCCATTGCCACCAGCCACAGATCGTCATCCATGCCGCTGCACACAAGCATGTCCCTCTCATGGAGCTCAATCCGGGCGAGGCCATCAAGAACAACGTGCTCGGCACCCAGGTCGCGGCCGACACCGCCGACAGGTGCGGCGCCACCCACTTTGTCATGATCAGCACCGACAAGGCGGTCAACCCCACCAGCATCATGGGCTGTTCGAAACGCATCGCCGAGATGTACATCCAGGACCTCAGCAGGACCAGCAAGACCCAGCTTATCACCGTCCGGTTCGGCAACGTGCTCGCTTCCGAGGGATCGGTCGTCCCCACCTTCAAGAAGCAGATCGCCGAGGGCGGGCCGGTCACCGTGACACACCCCGAGATGAAGCGATACTTCATGACGATCCCGGAGGCCAGCCAACTCGTGCTCCAGGCCGCCACCATGGGCAAAGGCGGCGAGATCTTCGTCCTCGATATGGGTGAGCCGGTCAAGATCGTCGATCTGGCCAACATGCTCATCACCCTCAGCGGCTTTCGCCCGGGCGAGGACATCGAGGTCGTCTTCACCGGGCCCCGCCCCGGCGAGAAACTCTTCGAGGAACTTCGCATCGAGGGCGAGGACATGCAGCGCACGCATCACCCGAAGATCAGCATCTGGAGGAACATCCCGATGGATCGCATCAGGCTTCGCGCCGGCATCAGCGCGCTGCTTGCTATCGCCACCGCCGGCAGTCCGGACGCCACGGCACGCAGGATCAAAGAGCTTGTCCCTGAATACACCCCCCTCGCCACTTGACACCGCCTCGCCAACCACAGCGCATAAGAAAAAGGGCCGGTTTCTTGCCCGGCCCTTTGGTTGGCTGATCGCATCCAGCACAGCTTGTGCCTATGGCATCCTACATGTGTCCGTTCCCATCCTGATCCTCACCGGGTCCGTACACCCCCTCCTCTAAATGCTCCCGCGGATGAGCGTGGTCGTAGACTTCCTTCAATTTTCGGGTCGTCAGGTGTGTGTAAATCTGTGTCGTCGAGAGCGACTGGTGTCCCAGCAATTCCTGAACGCTCCGCAGGTCGGCGCCGTTGTTCAGCATGTGAGTGGCGAAGCTGTGCCGCAACGTGTGCGGGCTGATCGCAGGATCGAGCCCCGCCATCTTCAGGTACTTGTCCATCTTGCGGCGAACGCTTCGCGTGCTCAGGCGGTGACCATGCTTGTTCACAAACAGCACCTTCGAATCGAAGTTGCCGTTGCTCTGCGCCCGCTTGTTGCGGAACTCCATGTAATGCTGAATCGCCTGCAAGGCCGAAGAGCTGATCGGCGTGATCCTCTCCTTCTTGCCCTTGCCACGAATGTGAACCACTTCACCCAGGAAGTCGACGTCATCCATGTTCAACGCAACGAGCTCGCTAACACGTATGCCCGTGCTGTACAGAGTCTCCAGGATCGCCCTGTCCCGAGCGCCCAGCCAGGTTTCAACCGGCGGCGTCTCCAGGAGCCGTTTCACCTCCTCGTACTCGAGGAAGCGGGGCAGCTTCTTTTCCTGTTTCGGCGTCCGCACCGCGGTGAGAGGATTCGCTGCACAGCGATTCGTCTTCACAAGGAACTTGTAGAAACTGCGCAGGGTCGCCAACTTTCGGGCGATCGTCGCCTTCGAGTACGCCCTCTCGTTGAGGTACGTCAGATACGAGCGGGCCTCGTTCACGTCCACCGCCAGCAGGAGCTGATCGATCTTCTGCTCCGTTTGTGTCGCGACGGCCGTGGCTGTCCCGCCCTGCTCATGTTCCAGCGACGCTCCATCGACCGATCCGCCGTCGCCGTCACATGCACCGAGCAGGAAACCCCCAAACTGAGCCAGGTCGGCCCCATAACACTTGGCCGTGTGCTCGGAGAACCTCTTCTCGTACTTCAGGTAATTCAGAAATTGTTCTACGATTGCGCTGCCTTCCATAGTCCACCTGCCCACTTCAGTAATCGGCATATACTGCCATTTGTTTCCTGCCAACCGTCATCACCTTGGGGTCACGTCTCCGCCCATACAGGCAGCCGCGTTCCCCATCAAGGCGTCATCTTCATATTGCTGTCGTTACGCAGCAGCTCTTCGGCGTGCCCGATCAGGGTCTGCGTCAGTTTGAAGCTGAGCACCGCCGCGTCGAACCAGTCGAAGTCCGTGCGCTTATCCTTAGCCTGTTCCACCAGCGCATCGAGCAATTGATCCTCGTGACCCGGCTCATAGCGGAAGATGAATTTCTCCGCCCCTTTGTTGAGAACCAGTTGTCGCTTTGGCCTGTGCATGCTCGTCCCTTACCGTGCAGCGTATCGCAGCCACTCGTTTCTATCCTCCGCCAAAGATGCGGGGCCGCTCAAACGCTACAACGCTTTTATCGGCCAATGACGCGTCCGCCTTTACAAAAAGTGGAGGCCGACACTGTGTATTTCACGGGTGGCATACCCCGCGAGGCCGGCCTTGAAGCGTTTCTATAGACGTATCAGCATCGTGACTCAGGAAGGCTTTGACTGGGTTCGGAAGTAAACCACGTCCCCCCGTGGCTCGGCGACGACAAGCCCCTGGTTCCGCATGTCGCTTAGCTGTTCCATCGCCTCGTCAGCGGTTATCCCCAATCCTGTGCAGAGGTCCCGAACCGAGCACGGCCTGCGTTTCAGCATTGATAACACGTCTGCCGTGACTTGCAGCGCCTGACGATCGCAGCACACGACCGCGATATCGGCAATGACCTCGCAGTCGTCGCCTAATTGGAGGGCGATGCCAGCCAGCGTCTCGCGGGATGCCGGCTCCACACTCTTGTCAGCCGGAGGTCGGACCGCTGTATTCAGTTGCACCTTGTCCGGCCGAATCCTTCCGATCAGTTCTTTCATTTTCCCAATCTGTTCCGGATTCGCATTCACTCCGGGCACAATGAATACCTCCAGCCAGATCTGCCCGGCGAACCCGTCCCGGAAGGTCGAGAGCCCGGAAACCAGCTTTTCAATACTGATATCGCGGGCCGGACGGTTCACGGCCTCGAATGTCGCCGCATCTCCCGCGTCCAGCGTCGGAATCACCACGTCCGCCCTTGCACACTCGGCGCGGACGTCCTCCCGGTAGAACAGCGTGCCGTTGGTCAGAACGGCTACTGGAATGTCTGTTACTCTGTGGAGCCTGTCGATCAAGTCTCCCAACCGGGAATTGAGCGTAGGCTCGCCCGATCCCCCGATCGTGATGTAGTCGGCTCGCACCCCCTCGGCGAGCCGGATTTCCACTTCCGCCACGATGGCACTGATATCCCCGAACTCCCGTCGGACGGTGCTCATCTCCGTCGTCCTGCCCAACTGGCAATAAACGCAATCCAGCGTGCAGACCTTCATGGGGACAATGTCAATACCCAGACTCAGGCCAAGCCTTCGTGACGGCACGGGACCATAAATGTAGCGACGGCATTTAGTCTCTTTGCTGCTCATGCACAATCTCGAAAATCCTACGGCAAGTTTCAACAACACCCTCCAGCCAGTCCAGCGGAAGCATCGATGCGGCATCGGACTTCGCCTTCTCCGGCTCAGGATGGACCTCCAGAAAAAGCCCGTTCGCTCCCGCCGCCACAGCCGCTCGCGCCAGCACGGGCGCCAGTTCGCGCCGGCCCCCGCTGGCCGTGCCCAACCCACCCGGCTGCTGCGTGCTATGCGTAGCGTCGAACACCACGGGACAGCCAAGCCGCTTCATCGACTCAATGCTCGACATATCGTTCACAAGACGGTTGTAGCCAAAGAACGTGCCCCGCTCGGTCAGCAGGACCTTGCCGTTGCCGCATGCACGAATCTTCTCCACGACGTTGCCCATCTCTTCCGGCGAGATGAACTGGCCTTTTTTAACACTGACAGGCTTGCCTGTCCCGGCACAGGCACAGAGCAGATCCGTCTGGCGGCACAGGAACGCCGGCACCTGCAGACAATCGACTGTCTTCGCCACCTCGGCCGCCTGCGCCGGCTCATGCACATCGGTCATGACGGGCAGGCCGCTTGCGGCCCGGACCTTGGCCAGGACCTTCATGCCCTTGGTCAGCCCCGGACCCCGGTAGCTCGTGATGCTGCTGCGGTTCGCCTTATCGAAGCTCGCTTTGAAAATGATGCCGACGCCTGTGTGATCGGCGATCTGCACCAATCGCTCGGCGATCTGTAGGCAGATATCCTCACTCTCGATGACACACGGACCCGCCATGAGGAACAGCGGCGCATCCAACCCGACATCAATACTGCCTATCTTGAAAGCCATCCTTATCGCCCTTACCCGTCGCCATCGAATCTACGGCCACTACAAGTAGACCTCTCTCCGCCCCGGCCCCTGCCGCAACAACTCACGCTCGATCAGACATGCGTAGCTGGCCGCCGTATGCGGCACGTCGGACAATCCCAGCATCATCTGCACCCGTGCAATCGTGCCGGAGTCCGGCCCTTCGATCTCCACGAATGCCCCAAGTAGCGGCAGCTCATCCAGGGCCACTTCACACCCTTGCAGGTTCCACAGGCGACGTCGCTTGTTGAACACTAGCGCTTTGCGGTAGCCAAGCCCGGCGAGGAGCGATTCGGTCGCCCCGGCGTCATTCACTCCAACCTCGGCTTCGGGGCGTTTCTTGTAGTCATCCTTTTGCTTCGGGCCCTTGTAAGCGAGAACAAGCCGTTCCCCTGATGCCGCTTTTTCACGTCGCAGGCGAAGGCACTTGTCCCTGCAAGTCAATTCCCGCTCAGCCGTGTCAAAGTACCAATCCGTCTGGACGACTTCCCCCGCGAAGGACGCCCCGCACGCGGCGAGTCTGGCCTCGACTTCGTCCAATGAATCCACCTTCAACTTGGCCTCGATCTCCACATGCATACGTACGTATCGACACTCAGGCAACGATGTTCACCAATCTCGACTTGATCACAATCACTTTCTTCGGCGCCTTGCCCCCGAGGGCAGCAATGACCTTCTCACTGCCAAGTGCCTTTTGCCGGATATGCTCCTCATCGCACTCGGCCGGCACGACGATGCGATCCTTCACCTTGCCGTTGACCTGCACCGCCAGCTCCACTTGTTTCTCGCGGGCCAACTCCTCGTCGTACCGCGGCCATGGCTCGTACGCCAGGCTCTTCGCATGACCCAGGCGCTGCCAGAGCTCCTCCGCGATATGTGGAGCGAACGGCGCCAGGATCAGGACGAAGGGCTCGACGGCGGATCGGGGCCGCACCTCCAGCCGGACGAGATGATTGACAAGGATCATCATCGCGCTGATCGCCGTGTTGAAACCGAACGTCTCAACGTCGCCGCCAACCTTCCTGATCGTCTGGTGCAGCAGGCGCAGCGTCTCCTCATCCGGCGCCGCCTCTTGGATCTCGCCGGCCAGCTCGCCCGTCTCCTCGTTCACCACCAGGCGCCACGCCTTCTGCAGGAACCGATAGACGCCCTGCACACCCTGCATGCTCCACGGCTTCATCGCCTCCAGCGGGCCCATGAACATCTCGTACAGCCGCATCGAATCGGCGCCGTAATCCGCGATCACCCTGTCGGGGTTCACCACGTTGCCCCGCGACTTGCTCATTTTCTGCCCGTCCTCGCCGAGGATCATGCCCTGGTTGATCAGCTTCTGGAAGGGCTCCTTGGTGCTGACGTAACCACGGTCACAGAGGAACTTGTGCCAGAAGCGCGAGTACAACAGGTGCAGCACGGCGTGCTCGGCGCCGCCGATATATAGGTCCACCGGCATCCAGTACTTTTCCTTGGCCGCTTCCCAGCCGCGCTGCGAATTTCGCGGGTCGAGATATCGAAGGTAGTACCAGCAACTGCCCGCCCACTGCGGCATCGTGTTCGTTTCCCGCGTGGCCTTCGCGCCGTCGGGCAATGTGACGTTGACCCATTCGGTCACTTTCGCCAACGGCGAGTCGCCCGTTCCCGGCGGCTTGTAGTCTTCCACCTCGGGCAATCTCAAGGGCAGCTCGTCCTCGGACAAGCCGATGATCTGTCCATCCTCCATGTGAAGGATCGGGAACGGCTCGCCCCAATATCGCTGCCGGCTGAAGAGCCAGTCGCGAAGCTTGTAGTTCACCGCGCGATGGCCCAGGCCCCGCTCCGCCAGCCAGGCGGTGATCTTCTCCTTGAACTCCGGTGTGGGCAGACCATTGAATGGCCCGCTGTTGATCGCCCTACCATCTCCGGTGAAGCACAGCTCGCCGCGATGGACCCGTTCCGCATCCATCGGGTCCGGCGGCTCGACCACCTGGACAATCGGCAGATCAAACTTCCCGGCAAATTCGAAATCGCGATCATCATGAGCCGGCACGGCCATAATCGCGCCCGTCCCGTAGCTGATCAGCACATAGTCGCTGATCCAGATCGGAATGTTTTTGCCGTTGACTGGATTGATGGCGTACGCGCCCGTGAATACGCCGGTCTTCTCCTTGGCCAAGTCGGTACGGTCGAGATCGCTTTTGCGAGCCGCCGCCTCGCGGTACTCGTTTACCGCGGGCTTGTGGCCGGCCGTCGTGATGACGTCCACGAGCCGGTGCTCCGGGGCCATGACCATGTACGTCGCGCCGAAGAGCGTGTCCGGCCGGGTCGTGAAGACCCACATCTGCTCGTCGTGGCCATCGACCTTGAAACAGACCTCCGCCCCGACGCTCTTGCCGATCCAGTCCATCTGCAGCTTCTTGATCGACTCGGGCCAGTCCACCTCCTTCAGGTCGTCCAGCAACCGCTCCGCATATTTCGTAATGCGCAGCATCCACTGCCGCATCGGCTTACGGATCACGGGATATCCGCCTCGTTCGCTCACTCCCCCCACCACTTCCTCATTCGCCAGCACGGTTCCCAGAGCGGGACACCAGTTCACCGGGACATCCGCCTGGTAGGCCAGCCGGTGCTCATCGACGAACTGCCGCCTCTCCTGCTCGCTCAATCCCTCCGGCATTGGCAATTGCCCGATGGGCTTGGCCTTCTGCTCGGCGTCATCGAAGTAGGAGTTGAACATCGCCAGGAAGATCCATTGCGTCCACTTGTAGTATTCCGGGTCAGTCGTGGCGATCTCGCGGTCCCAGTCGTAGCTGAAGCCGAGCGATTTCGTCTGCCGCTTCATATTGGCGATATTCCCGCTGGTCGTCTGGGCGGGGTTCGTGCCCGTCTTGATGGCGTGCTGCTCGGCGGGCAGGCCGAACGCATCCCATCCGAAGGGATGCAGAACATTGAAGCCCTTCATGCGCTTGTAGCGGGCGACAATATCGCTGGCCGTGTAGCCCTCCGGATGGCCCACGTGCAAGCCCTGCCCGCTGGGGTAGGGAAACATATCGAGAATGTAGTACTTCGGCCTGGATGGATCACAGTCCATCGCCTTGAACGTCTTGTTCTCCTGCCAGTACTCCTGCCACTTCTTCTCGATCGCACCGAAGTTGTATGTGCCTTCCCTTGTGCTCATCTACGTCGATAGCCTCACAAACAGTCTTGCATCAGACCATGGCATGCGGTTGCTGTCTCAGCCACAAAGAGCTCTGGCAGCTTAGGCAACGAAATCACCTGCTCTCCACCTGTGCCAAGTCAGGCCGGCCAACCACCTCCGGATGCATACTATAGTATTCTTGCACGCCTGTGTAAATGTGCGAACGAAAGGTATAAGTATGATTCTGTTGCGGGAGACGACGACTCTGCGGGCGCAGACCGGGTGCGGGTCGCATGATGGCGCTACCGGTGAGTCATGATTCCGGCCGGACGTGGGACTCCATCCTGATAAGCGGCTTCTTAACCCACTCCGAGCGGCGAGTGCCTCATCGCAGCCAAGCCGAAACCAAATGTGAAAAGTCGTCAGTCAGGCCGGCCACAGGAATGCTCAACTGGATCACAAATGGGTCATCGCTGAAATCCGAGATGGACAAGCGATTGCTGCTGGAGACCCGGACCAGGCACAGGTCGGAATCAACCAGCGGAACAAGCCACTTGTACTGGCCGGTGTTGCCAACGTTGGGCGGAAAGACGGGCGACCACGTCGCGCCGGCGTCGATGGAGAACTCGACAAGGACGCTGCCGGCAATGCCCTGGCTCGTCCACGTGATGGCTATGGTGCTGCCGGCGTCTACGATGGTAGACGCGTCGTTCGGCGACAGCTGCTCGATGGAGGCCACGGCAGGCGTGATCTTGGCATTGGCACGCAGGTCGTTGAAGTCCTGGGCGCCCCAGCGGTTTGGAGCGCCAAAGGTGCTGAGGTCGCTGCCGTCACCGTAGTCCTTGGAGTCGGCCGCAACCGATTCACCGGGATCATCTCTCAGCTTGAACACATTGGTGCTCGAGATTCCGTCCAGCGGGTTGACTCCCTCGCCGGCCGGACCAAACACCACCGCGCCAGCCGCGTTCCGTATCGTCAACTGCCAGTTCTTGCTGCTGACTTTGAAGCTCGATTTGTCAATGCAGAGACCATCACCCTGATCGTTGGCCTGAACGTTGATCCACCAGTCGCCAGCAGCCGGGTCGTAGCTGGTATCGCTCGGCACATCCTCGGAAACGGTAACAATCGTCCCGCTTCGCAGGTCTGACCATATGGCATGGTTCGTCAGATTCAGGGTCTTGTCCAGCTTCTTGTTCTCATAGATGTCGAGCTTCCACCGGCGCATGTCCAAGTGATCCTTGATCACCACGAGTTCGAACCAGTCTCCTCCATTGCCCTCCACACGGCCGAAGTAGGAATCAGCCGCCCGGCCGCCCTTGTCATCGGCGGCCGAATCCCCACCGCCGAGAAAACTCGTCGGATCAACCGCGTTGTACTCGTTCAAAATGACGTCGGCAGCCCAGAGGCTGCCGCCGAGCAGTGATAGTACGACCAGCAACGATAACATCCTCGTCATGCACATGATTCCACCCTTTCACTCACTAAGAGACCGTAGAAAGACTGTTGACTCCGTTCAAGACGGCCACAACTCTCTTCTGCCGGTGGCCGCCTGTCCCCTATTATCCCATCGAGTCATTTCGATGTTATCGAACGGTCCATACTCGACGCCGTTCTCGCCGCCTGCATCTCCGATGGCCCAATCTCCCACATGCCATCCGGCCGGACCTGGAGTACGTCCGTGTCGCGGTAGAATTTCAAGGTCGCAACGGCGTAATCGACCAGTGCGTGGGCCGCCTCATTGCTGGCATTGTACAGATGTTGCTCGGCATCGAGTACACGCCGGCTGCTCACCCGCGTGTACTCCAGCAGCACGGAGGTTTTGCGGATGCGCTCGCGTGCAAGCGCGAGCCCCTCGGACAACACGGCGTACCGCTCGGCCGCCTCCATCAGCTTGCGATGGGCCTCGCGGACTTCCAGGCGAACGGTATCCGCCATCAGGTCATACTCACGTTGCCGCTGGTTCAGGAGAATCAATGCCTTGCGATAGATGTTCTGTTCCGACACGCGGTCCAAGGGCAGGTCGAGCACCGGGCCTGCCGCGATAGCTTTGTCGCCTCTGGTGTCAATATCGGCAGTCCCCACGATCGAGAGTCCCGGCCCCAAGGCATCGGCAGCGACGTGCACGGCACGCTGGGCGTCAAGCACCGCATCGGCGCTGTTGACCAAATCCAGACGCCGGCCAAGCGCCGTCTCCACGGCCTCGTTGAGGGCGAAATCAGGACGGGGCAGCCCCAAGGCTTGAAGCGTCTCAAACACGCCAACGTCCAACGTGAACTCCGACGTCGGCGGCACACCCAGGGTGATCTTGTACAGGTCCAGGAAGCTCTCATACTCCTTGTTCGCCAGAATGTAGCCATCGCGAGCACGAAGGATTTCCTGGCGGACCCGGTCCAATTCCTCCGCCGGCAGCCTTCCGGCGCCGACGAGACGATCTACCTGGCCGCGCAGCTTCTCGAGCGAGTTGCGGTAGTCTTCCGCATTCCGCGCGATCTGGTATAATTCCAGGGCCTCATAGTATTGCGTGATCACCGTGACAACGAACGTCTTGCGAAAACGATTGAAGGTCCTGATCTGGTACAACGTGTTGCGTTCGGCCTGCGTCAGGGGTTCCAGCACGACGGCCGGATCGCTTCCGCGAAGCAGCGGGACCGCCACCGTCGCACCTAAAACGGAAGAAAGGCCGCCTTTACGGAAACCCAGAAGCGCATCCACCCATCTGGCCCCGACACGTGTGCTGACCAGGGCGCCCGTCGAGAGCAGGCGGTTGAAACCGACGTTTGCCTCAGCCGACACGGTCTCGTCCGTTCCGTCGTTCGAGTAGATCGCACTGCCGCCGCCGAACAACTGCCACTCGTACCCGTGGCGCACCAGGCGCTGGTCGAGAGCCGTCGTATAGAGAAGCTCCTTCTGCCGGTGATAGTCACGATTGTGGGCGGTCGCAATGGCCACCGCCTCCTGCAGCGTCACGATGCCGGAAACGGGTACGCTTCGATCCACCTGAATATCGTCC
>Ga0315274_10003160_pt1 | contig 24532 bp, 25 predicted proteins | sample YL17G02_20_MG_FD_203700 | JGI IMG/M metagenome (GOLD analysis project Ga0315274, IMG submission 203700) | Sediment microbial communities from Yellowstone Lake, YNP, Wyoming, USA - YL17G02_20 | ecosystem: Environmental > Aquatic > Freshwater > Lake > Sediment | place: USA: Wyoming | collected...
TTCGAGCGCCTCTACACCCATCAACACTCCGCTTGGGAAACGCTCCGGCGCGGCGAGAACGCCGTCGTCGTGACCCCGACGGCCTCGGGCAAGACGCTTTGCTATAACCTCCCCGTCCTCGACGCCGTCCTCAAGGATCCCTCCGCCCGGGCGCTCTACCTTTTCCCGACCAAAGCCCTGGCCAACGACCAGCGGGCCGAGCTCGACGATACGATCCGCAAGCTCCCCGGCGAGATCCGGATCTTCACCTACGACGGCGACACTCCCCAGGACGCCCGGAAGGCCATCCGGGCCCGCGGCCACATCGTCCTCACCAATCCCGATATGCTCCACGCCGGGATCCTCCCCCACCACACCAAGTGGATCAAGCTCTTCGAGAACCTGAAATACATCGTCGTCGACGAGCTCCATAACTACCGGGGGATCTTCGGCTCGCACCTAGCCAACGTCCTCCGCCGGCTGAAGCGCATCGCCAAATTCTACGGCGCCTCGCCCCGGTTCATCTTCTCCACGGCCACGATCGCCAACCCCCTGGAGATGGCCGAAAAGATGATCGAGGCTCCCGCAACCCTGGTCGACGACAACGGCGCGCCGCGCGGGGAGAAATACATCCTCTTCTACGTCCCGCCGATCGTCAACCGCTTCCTGGGCATCCGCCGCTCTTACGTCAACGAAGCCCGCCGCGTCGCCTCGGTTTTCCTCCAGAACGGCCTCCAGACGATCGTCTTCGCGAACAGCCGGCTCGTCACCGAAGTCCTTCTCACCTACCTCAAAGGGGATATCGAGAAGACGGTCAAGGACGAGGGCCTCGTCCGCGGTTACCGCGGCGGCTACCTCCCCGTCAAGCGGCGCGAGATCGAGAAAGGCTTGCGCGAGGGCCGGATCCTGGGGGTCGTCTCGACCAATGCCCTCGAACTCGGGATCGACATCGGGACCCTCGACGTCGCCGTCCTGGCCTCCTACCCCGGCTCGATCGCCTCGACCTGGCAGCGGATGGGCCGGGCCGGCCGCAAGACCGGGGCCTCCGCCGCGGTCTTCGTCGCTTCGAGCGCCCCGCTGGACCAGTTCATCGTTCATCATCCCGAGTACTTCTTCGGGAAGAGCCCCGAGCGGGCCCTGATCAATCCCGACAACCTGACCATCCTCATCAGCCACATCGAGTGCGCCGCCTTCGAGCTGCCCTTCCAGGACGGAGAGACCTTCGGCCGAGTCGACATCGCCGAGATCCTCAAATATCTCGAAGAGGAGAAGATCCTCCACCACGCCAAGGACAAGTGGTACTGGACCTCGGACGCCTATCCGGCCGACGGGGTGAGCCTCCGCTCGATCTCGTCGGACAACTTCGTCGTCGTCGACACGACCGGGAAAACGCAGGTCATCGCCGAGGTCGATTTCACCGCCGCTCTGACCACTCTCCACGAAAAGGCGATCTACATCTGCGAGGGCGAACCGTATTTCGTCGAGAAACTCGACTTCGCCGAGCGCAAGGCCTACGTCAAGAAGACCGACGTCGACTACTACACCGACGCCATCGACTACACGAAGATCAAGATTCTGGACGAATTCGACCGCAAGCCCGTCGACCGCGGCGAGGCTCGCCACGGCGAAGTCCATGTCGCCACCCAGGTCGTCGGCTTCAAGAAGATCAAATTCCACACCAACGAAAATGTCGGGGCGGGCGACTTGAGCCTCCCCCAGAACGAGATGCACACGACGGCCTATTGGCTGACCGTGCCCGCCGGCCTCCTCCAGGCCCTGCCCTACGACGCCGAGGAACGGATCAACGGCCTCTACGGCCTCGCCTACATCATGCATCACGTCGCCCCGCTCTTCCTCATGTGCGACCTCCACGACATCGGCGTCTCGATCGGCGACAATTCCACGGGCGAGTCCGTCCCGCCGCGCGAGCTCGCGGCTAAGATCCGCCCGATGGAGGGGCCGGTCCACGTCGACCCGGACTTCGAGCCCAACGTCTTCATCTACGACAACTACCCCGGCGGCATCGGCCTGAGCCCGACGCTCTTCGACCTCGACCGCAACCTCCTCGACTACAGCCGCAAGACGATCGCCGCCTGCCCCTGCGAGGCGGGCTGTCCCTCCTGCGTCGGCCCGGTCACGGAGAGCGGCGAGAAGGCCAAGGCCGTCGCCTTGGAGATCCTCTCCCGTCTTCTCGCTTAGTGACCGGCTATTCTTCTCCCAAGTCGAGGGACCGGCGGCGAAGAGACCATGAGGAAACCCCGTGTCTGTGGCTCGTTTTTTTCGGGAAGCCCTTCTGAGTGCCGCGATAAGGTCGATGTTTTTTACGAAAGAGCGAGGGGGAAAAGAGCGAACGGACGTAAGGAAATCCCGCTGCTGTGTTTTGTGCTTTTTGGGAAGCCCGCCTTGGGGCCGCGAGACTGTTTGAGCACGAGAAAAGCGAACGAAGATGCGGATGAGGCAAAAAACATGAAATGATGACGGGAACGTTCGTGCGGAGTTGTCGAGCGCCGAAAAGAACAAAATGCACAGGCGTCAGGATTTCCGCAGGGAGTGAGTCTTTTCCCCCGAGTGAATTGAAGAACAGCGGCCGGGCGTGCTATCATGAGAACGCACGCCCATGAATATTTTCGCCCTCCTCGTCAAAGCCTCAGTCATCGTCCAGGTCATCCTCCTCATCCTCCTCTTTTTCTCGGTCTTTTCCTGGACGATCATCATCTTCAAGCGCCGCACTCTCCGGACCGCTTTCGCCCAGAATAAAAAATTCCTCGCCGCCTTCAAGAACAGCCGGGCCCTCGGCGAAGTCGGCGAAGCGGCCAAAAGCCTGAAAGGCAGTCCGCTCGCGGCCCTCTTTCTCGCCGGCTCCAAGGAGATCGCCTACCTGGCCAAGAACCGGAAGGACAGCGGCGCGAACGGAGGAGCGAGCCTCGACAACCTCAGCCGGGCCTTGGCCAAAGCGTCCAACGCCGAAGTCGCCAAGATGGAAAAGCTCATGTCCTTCCTGGCCACGACCGGAAGCGTCTCGCCCTTCATCGGCCTGTTCGGGACGGTCTGGGGAATCATGGACACCTTCATCCGGATCGGGGTGACGCGTTCGACGAGCCTCACTTCGGTGGCCCCCGGCATCGCCGAAGCCCTCATCGCCACGGCGGTGGGCCTGTTCGCCGCCATCCCCGCGGTCATGGCCTACAACTTTTTCCTCCACCGGATCAAGGACCAGATCTCGGACATGGAAGATTTCTCCCTCGATCTCCTGAGCATCGCGGAGCGCCTCTATGGTACTCCCTAAAGTCCCCACCCTGCGGGCCAAACGCGAGGTCGGCACCGCCCTGTCAGAGATCAACGTTACTCCCTTCGTCGACGTCATGCTCGTCCTCCTCGTCATCTTCATGGTCACCGCCCCGATGATGCAGAGCGGCATCGGCGTCAATCTCCCCACGGCCGAGACCGACACCGCCCCGGCCGAGGAAGGCCTGACCCTGACCGTCGACGCGGAGCGGTCGATCTATCTCGGCCTGGATATCACCAATATCAACCTTCTTGAAAACAAGGTTCGTTCCGCTTTGGCCGGGAAATCGAAAAAAGTCGTCTTCCTCAAGGCCGACCAGAGCCTCCCCTATGGTTTTATCGTCGATATCATGGACGTCATCATGAAAGCCGGAGTGGAAACCTTGGGCATCATCGCCGAGCCCGAGGAAAAAAAGAAAGAGGACCGCCGATGACGTCCCGCTCCGCCGCGTACGGCCCGGCATTCAAGCGGGCGCTGACGGTCTCCGGCGTCCTCCACGCCGCCCTCCTGGGCGTGATCATCGCCAATCCGAGCCTTCCGAAATCTTCTCCCAAAGGCGTCATCCACTACATCAACCTGGGCGGAGGGGGCGGGGGCGGCGACAGCCTTCGGGCGGGCGGAAGCGGCGGCGCGCCGCCCCAGGTCGGAACGACGCCGCTCAAGAAAGAAACGCTCCGCGACCTGACGACCGTCCAGAAACTCGAGGCCCGGCGCAAAGCCGAGTCCGAATTCCGTTATCCCGTGGAGAAGCCCAAGAAGACTCCGAAAAAAGGCCCGGACAAGAAGGCCGTCGTCGGCAAGCCGGATCCGAACGCCAAGACGGGAGCGGCCGGGGCTCCGGCGAAATCCGTCGTCGCGGGGACCGCGGCCGGGACGGGCGGGACGGGCGAAGGCGGCTCGGGGCTTTCGTTCGGCGCCCCGGGCGCGGGGGGGGAGGGTTTCGGTCCGGGCGGAGATTCGGGCCTCTCGAATTTCCCCTTCACCTGGTATCTCATCGAAATGCGGAATAAGATTCAGATGAACTGGTTCCCCTCGGTCGTCGAGATCGGCGCCGGGGCGAGCCTCATGACCTGGGTTTATTTCCGGATCTTCCGCGACGGCTCGATTTCGGCCGTGGAGGTCAAGGAATCGAGCGGGGTCCATGCTTTCGATAATAACGCCATCCGGGCGATCGCCGACGCCCGGCCTTTCCCGCCTCTTCCGCGGGAGTATGACGGCGAATATCTCGGCATCAATCTTCGCTTCGAGCACGCCCGATGAACAAACGAACCTTCGCCTTTGCCCTCACCCTCGGCTTCGGCCTCCTCGCCCTTTGGGTCCCGACCGCCCCGGCCCAACAGGAAGTCTGGATCAAGATCGACGGCGGCCGGCCGGCCTATGCCTTCGCCCTGCCGCCGTTCGTCGCGGCGGAGGCGGCGAAAGCCACGGCCGAGGAGGCCTATCGGATTTTCGAGGCCGACATTCAATACACCCGGATGTTCCAGCTTCTGCCGAAGAGCTACTACAGCTATATCCGGGCCCTCGATCCCAAGGCCATCCTCTACAAGGAATGGGAGTCGATCCAGGCCAACCTCCTTTTCGTCGGCGAGCTCGGCGAGACGGCCGGCGGCGAGGTCACCTTCGAAGGACGCCTCCTCGACCTCAAGTCGCAGAGGCAAATCGTGGGCAAGCGGTACCAGGCCCGCAAAACGGAGCTCCGCTTCATGATCCACCGCCTGGCCGACGAGATCATGAAGGCCTACGGCGAAAAGCCGATCTTCACCTCGAAAATCGCCTTCGTCTCGAACCGCGACGGGAACGACGAGATCTATCTCATGGACTATGACGGGGCGAATCAGACGCGCCTGACCTATAACACCGTCCGCGATTATATGCCGGCCTTCGCCCCCGGCGGCCGGCACATCGCCTATACGTCCTACCGGAACCTCGTTCCGGGGCTCTACATCGACGACATCTATGAGCAGAAGCGGACCGTCGTCTCGGTCAAGGGGACGAGCTACGCCCCGGCTTTTTCCGCCGACGGCGGGAAGCTGGCTTTTTCCTCCTCGATGGACGGCAACGCCGAAATCTACGTCGCCGACGTCGACCTGAATCCGACCCGGGTCGGGAAGGTCCGGCGCCTGACCTTCAATCCCGGGATCGACACGGCCCCGTCCTGGTCGCCCAACGGCCGGGAGATCGCCTTCACTTCGGACCGCGGCGGCACGGCCCAGATCTACATCATGGACGCCGAAGGGACGAATCCCCGCCGGATCTCCTTCGGAGCCAACCACCACGACGCCCCGGCCTGGTCCCCCAACGGCGACAAGATCGTTTACGTCGCCCGGGTCGAAAACGTTTTCGACCTCTATCTCTACAATGTCCGCTCGGGCGAGATCGCCAAGCTGACCGAGTCGAACGCCCGGAACGAGTCGCCGGCCTGGTCGCCGGACGGCCGGCACATCGTCTTCACCTCGAACATGAAGGGCGGGCTCAACCTCTTCGCCATCGACGCCGACGGCCAAAACCTCCGTCCGCTAACGGCCAAGGGAGAGAACAAACTCCCCGACTGGTCGAATTAAGCTAAATCATTCGATAAAAGCGGGTTGGCGAAGGCCCCTCGCATTGACAGCCGGTCGAATTTCAGTGTATAAAGGATTGAAATCATCCGAGGAGGAGACTTTATGAGAAAAGTTTTGATCCTGGTTTTCATTTGCCTCGTGGCCGTCGCCTTCACCGTCTCCTGCAAGCCCAAGACGAAGCCGACCCCGCCCCCCCCGCCCCAAGTCAAGGAACAGCCTAAGGTCGAGAAGGTCGCCGAGCCCGCTCCGGTCAAGAAGCCCGAAATGACCGAGGAAGAGCTCTTCATGAGCAAATCGATCGAGGCCCTGAACAAAGAGAAACCCCTCCAGATGATCTACTTCGACTACGATAAATATTTCGTCCGCGACGAGGCCAAGCCCGTCCTCGAGACGAACTCGGCCTGGCTCAAGAAATGGCGGTCGACCAAGATCCTGATCGAAGGCCATTGCGACGAGCGCGGCACGGAGGAGTACAACCTCGCCCTGGGCGATAAGCGGGCCAAAAGCGCGCACGATTATCTCCTCTCCCTCGGTATCCCGGCGGACCGGATGAAGACGATCTCCTACGGCAAGAGCCAGTCCCTCGACATGGGGCACGATGAGGCCGCCTGGGCCAAGAATCGCCGCGCCCAATTCATGATCATCGAGAAATAAGCCGCTTCGATGAAGCGCCCGCTTGGGCTCGTTCTCGTCCTGGCCCTTCCCCTTGCGGCGGGGGCTCAGGACCGCAGCAAGAAAGCTTACGAGCTGATGTATGAGGACGTTCAACTCCTCAAACAACAGTTCGCCCGGTTCGAAAAACGGCTCGATCAAACCGGCGACGACCTCCGGACCCTCCGGGATCAAATCCGCGACCTGACCGCTCAATTCAAGGGTTTTCAAGCCGAACAGGCCCGGGGCCAGGAAAACATCCGGGACCTGCCTCCCCAGGTCCGGTCCGTCCTGGAGCTCCTGACCCAAATCGAGAACCGGATCCTTCGCCTCGCCGAGGATGTCCAAGCCCTCAAAAGCCGGCCGGGACCGGCGGCCGAACCCGAGGCGGGAAAGCCCGGCGAGGGCGATCCGAACGTAAAAAAGCCGGCCGAGCCGGCGGCCAAAGTCCCCGAAAAGAAAGAGGGCGCGATCCCGCCTCCGCCGGCGACCCTCAACGCCAACGAGCTGTTCCAGACGGCCGTCGCCGATTACCAGAAGGGCAATTACGACCTCGCCCTCGACGGCTTCAAAATGTACCGGGAGCAGAATCCCTCGAGCCCGCTCGCCGACGACGCCCTTTATTACGCCGGCGAATCCTTCTACAGCCAAAAAAAATTCGCCCCGGCCGTCGAAGCGTACGACGAGCTGATCGTCGCCTTTCCCGCGAGCAACCGGATCGCGACCGCTTATTTGAAAAAAGGATATGCCTTGGCCGAAACGAAAAAGAAGGACGAAGCGATCGCCGTCCTCAAGCTCCTGGTCTCCAAGTACCCCCTCGAAGAGGAGGCCAAGCACGCCCGGGAAAAAATCAAGGAACTCACAGGACAGAAATGAGAGACATCAACAGCCTGAACAAAGTCATCCTGATCGGCCGCCTCGGCCAGAGGCCGGAAATCCGGCTGATCCCCCAGCTGGACCGGTCGGTCGCCCGCTTCAGCCTGGCGACGAACGAGCGCCTCTTCAACCCCCAGACCAACGAAGCCTCGATCCGGACGGAATGGCACCGGATCATCGCCTGGGGCAAGCTCGCCGAGTTCTGCGAGCGGATACTCGACCAAGGCAAACAGATCCTGGTCGAAGGCAAGCTCCGGACCCGGAGTTGGCAGGACCGCGACGGCAACAAACGGACTTCCACCGAAGTCGAAGCCCTGAGCATCATCCTCCTCGGTCCGCGCGAGCCCCAAGCCCCGCGCCCGCAAGAGGCCGAGCCGAGCCATCCCGAGCCGGGGGGAACGGCCGAATTCCCGAGCGAGGAAGAGCCCGCCGGCGGAGAGGGGGGCGGTGACGACGTCCCTTTTTGACGAGGAGGGCGACATCCGCGGCCGCATCCGCGAGGACGTTCGGCCCTGGGGAAAATTCCGCGCTTACCCCCACGAGAAGGCGGGGAGCCTGAAAATCATCACCGTCAACCCCGGGGCGTCTCTTTCGCTCCAAATCCACCTCCGCCGATCCGAGTTTTGGATCGTCCTCGACGAAGGCCTGGAGGTCACGGTCGGGACTCGGTCCTTCCGCCCCGGGCCGAACGATGAAATCTTCATCCCCCGGGAAACCCCTCACCGGCTGAGGAACGCCGGCGACCGGCCCGCCCGGATCATGGAGATCTGGCTCGGAGACTCGGACGAGGCCGACATCGTCCGTCTCGAAGACCTTTACGGCCGCTTGTAGCCCGGACGCCTCGGCCGGCCCGCCCGTCAGGTCGTCACGGTCGGAACGTTGGTGATGGCGTTCAGGAGGGATGGCCGAGCTGAAGAAACACTTCCGGATGCTTGATCAGGAGTTTTTCGATGAGAAACTCCTCGATCTCCTGGGCCGTCCGGAGGGCCATAGCCTTGCGGACGACGCGCTGGACGGTCTTCAGGTTCACCGACCGAAGGGCTTTCTTGATCCGGGGGATGAAGATGGGATTCATGCTGAAGGTCCGGAGGCCGAAGCCCAGAAGGACGATCGCCGAGAGGGGATCGGCGGCCATCTCGCCGCACAGGGCCACGTCCTTCCCCGCCCGCAAGGCCGTCTCGATGACGAATTTGATGAGCCTCAAGACCGCCGGATGAAGGGGTTTATAGAGGTAAGAGACGTATTCGTTCGACCGGTCCACGGCCAGATAATACTGGATGAGGTCGTTCGTCCCGATGCTGAAGAAATCGACCTCGGGAGCGACGATGTCGGCGAGGGCCGCCGCGGCGGGGACTTCGATCATGACGCCGAGCGGGACGGCCGGGTCGAAGGGAATACCCTTGGCTTCCAGGTCGGCCTTGACTTCCCGGAACAAAATCTTGACCTCGCCGATCTCCTCGATCTCGGTGATCATCGGGATCGTGATCCGGACGTTCCGCCGGACGCTGGCCCGGAGGATGGCCCGAAGCTGGATGCGGAACAGCTCCCGGTTACGCAGGGAGAAGCGGATGGCCCGGAGGCCGAGGGCCGGGTTCGGTTCCAGCTCGATCTTCAATTGGGGCAGGGCTTTCTCTCCTCCGATGTCGATCGTCCGGATGTAGACGGGATGGGGGGCGACTTCTTCGGCCAGGCGATGATAGACCGCGAAGTGATCCTCTTCCGTGGGAAGGGTCGAGCGCTGGAGATAGATGAATTCGGAGCGGAACAGACCCACCCCCTCGGCGCCGTAGGAGAGGGCGTGGCCGATCTCCTCGGGGAGCTCGATGTTGGCCATGGGGGTGAAGCGGACGCCGTCCAGGGTCTCGGACGTCCAGGTCGCGACTTTGCGGAGCTCGCTCCGGTAGGCGTCGTACTTTTCCTTCTTGCTCTGGAACTCCTTCCGGACGGCGGGCGGCGGGTTGATGATGACCTCGCCGTCCGTCCCGTCGACGATGAGCCGATCGCGGCCCGTGACCTTGGCCGTGACGTTGCGGAGGCCGACGACGGTCGGAATGTTGAGCGACCGGGCCAGGATGGCCGCATGCGAGGTCTGGCCGCCCATATCGAGGGCGACGGCGAGGACGCCGCCCTGGCTCAGCCGAAGCGCGGCTTCGGAAGGGAGGAGCTCGTGGGCGACGAGGATTTTGCCCTGGCTGTCCTCCGGAACGGCCGGCCCGTCGGCGGCCAGGTTTTTGTAGATCTTGATCAGGACGTCGGTGACGTCGGACTGGCGTTGTTTGAAATACTCGTCGGCGATGGATTCGAAGATCCGGCGGTAGTTTTCGTGGATCTCGGACAGGGCCGATTCGGCCCGGACGTTCTCCTCGCGGATCAGGCGATCGAGTCCGGCCCGCATCGCCGGATCGTCGAGGATGAGGAGATGGGCGTCGAAGATGAAGGCGTGCTCCTCGCCGATCCGGGCTTCGATCTCGGCCTTGAGCCGGCCGATCTCCTCGCGCGTCCGCTCGGTCGCGGCCCGGAGACGGGCCAATTCCTCTTCGACTCGATGGGGCGGGATGTATTCCTTGGGTTGGGTGAAGATAACCCGGGCCGTGAGAAAGACCTCCCCGATGGCGATGCCCGGGGACACGCCGATGCCGCGGAGCCGGGTGTATTCCATCGCCCTGAAGGCTCCTCTATTCTTTCTCGCCGAAGCGGCCGTCGATCAGGTCGACGAGCGCTTGAACCGCGGCCGCTTCATCGGAGCCGTCGACCCGGAGGGCGATCGTCGAGCCTTGGGTCGCGGCCAGGGTCAGGATTCCGAGGATGCTCTTGCCGTCGACGTCGCTCCCGTCCTTCTCGATCCGGACTTCGGCCCCGAAACGGTTGGCCGTGTTGACGAACTTGACGGCGGCCCGGGCATGGAGGCCCAGCTTGTTCCGGATGATGACGTCGCGGGCGATCATGAGGTTCTCACGAAGTTTTGGCGGCGAGCAGGGCGCTGGCGAGATGGATGTTTTTCCGGCCCTGCTCGACGACTTTCCGGGCGACCTCGCGGAGGTTGTTCGTCCGTTGGAGGGAGACGAACTTGATGAGCATGGGCAGGTTCACGCCGGTGATGATCTCGACCTGGCCGTCCTTCTGGAAGGCGAAGCTGAGGTTGGACGGCGTCCCGCCGAACATGTCGGTGAAGAGGACGACGCCGTTGCGCTGGTCGACGCGCTTGAGGCTGGCGGTGATCTTCCGTTTCGACTCCTCGACGTCGTCGTACCAGCCGATCGAGATGGCCTCGATGTTGGGCGCCTCCCCGAGGATGACGGAGAGGGCGTTGAGGAGTTCCTCGCCGACTTTTCCGTGCCCGACGATGACTCCGCCGATCATTTGACCACGTCCCGGTGGAAGACTTTTATATCATATTTTTTCTTCCGAAGATAATCGGCCAGAACGTCGGCGACGACGACGGAGCGGTGCCGGCCGCCCGTGCAGCCGACGGCCAGGACGGCCTGGCTCTTGCCCTCGGCAACGAACCGGGGAAGAAGAAAATCGATGAAGCGGGTGAGCTCGGCGAGAAAGGCCGTCGTCTCGGCCTGGCCGAGGACGAAGGCCCGGACGCGGCGGTCGGTCCCGGGTATGTCGCGGAGGTCGTCGCGGTAGAACGGATTGGGCAGGAAACGAGTGTCGAAGAGGAGATCGGCGTCGAGGGGGATGCCGTGTTTGTAGCCGAAGCTCGTGACTTGGATCCGGAGCGGCGGCCGCCTGGCCTTCCGGAAGCGGCGGGCGAAGACATCGCGGAGCTGGGCGATCGTCATCCCCGACGTGTCGATGACTTCGTCGGCCAGGGCCTTGATTGGAACGAGCCGTTTCCGTTCGAGACGGACGCCCTCGAGGACCGAGCGATGCCGGATCAGGGGGTGGGGACGGCGGCTCTCGCTGAAACGGTGGACGAGGGCCTCGTTGGAAGCGTCGAGGAAGATGAGGCGCGGGGCCGCTTTCTTCCGGATTTCCTCCCAGACGCGGGGAAAGGCCTCCAGGAACGCCGGCTCGCGGATGTCGACCACGAGGGCGACGCGCTCGAGCCCGACCTCCCGGCGCCGCCAGAGGTTGACGAATAGGGGGATGAGCTTGGAGGGCAGGTTATCGACGCAGAAATATCCCAGGTCCTCGAGAAAGCGGCTGGCCGCGGACTTGCCCGAACCGGAGAGTCCGGTGATGATCAGGAAGCGGTCGTCCCGGATTTTCAACGAGCTTCACCCTTCCGAGGCTCGAGGGCCCGGTCGAGCCGATGGACGATTTCGGAGGCCGCCCGGTACCCCCGGTCACGGAGAAGGTGGACCTGGCAAGCGATTTCAATCAGCGTGGCGATGTTCCGGCCCGGCGCTACCGGAATGTTATGCTGAGGAATCCGGACGCCGAGAATGATTTTATCCTCGGGGAAGCGGAGCCCGAGACGGTCGTACTCTTTCTTCCGGCTCCATTTCTTGAGGCGGATGACGAGGTCGATCGGGGATTCGGCGGCGATTCTCCGGGCCCCGAAGATGGCCCGGATGTTGATGATGCCCAGCCCCCGGATTTCCATGAAGAAGCGGCTGAGCAAGGGAGCCCGGCCGATGATCCGGCCGTCCCGGCGGCGCCGGACCTGGACGACATCGTCCGAGACGAAACGGTGCCCGCGGGAAACGAGCTCCAGGGCGCTCTCGCTCTTGCCGACTCCGCTGTCGCCGATGATGAGGACACCGAGGCCGAACATCCGCAAGAGCCCTCCCGAGATAACCGTTGGGCTGAGGGCGGCTCGGCTCATCGCCGCTGTTCCTCCTCGTCGCGGACCGCTCCCGGAATTTCAACGTCCGTCCGGGAGGCCCGGATCCGGCCGAGAAGCCGCGGAGCGCGGCGGATCACCCCTCCTTCGAGGAGATGATGGACCTTCAGCGGGGCGGCCGCCCCGGGCGGTTGGGTCATTCGGGTTCGACCAAGCCGAGGTTCCCGTCCTTTCGGCGGTAGAGGACCGCCCAGCGGTCGCTCTCGACTGTGCGGAAGACGAAGACCTCTTTCTTGCGGAGTTCGTAGGCGATAACGGCTTCCTCGAGGGTCATCGGCTTGGAGCCGTAGTGGCCGGCCCGGACGATCCGCGGCCCGGATTCGGCCGGCTCGGCGGGAGGCGCGCCGAGCGTCTTTCGCTCCCGGCCGCCCCGCCGTTTTTTGGCCCGAAACTTTTCCCGCTCTTTCTTCAGTTTCTTCTCCAGGCCGTCGAACGCCTGGTTTAGGGAGAGGAAGAGGTCAGGGCTGTCCTCGACGACGACGAGCCCCGCTCCCTTGGCTTTAACGTGGATCTCCGCCTTCTGGCGGTTCCGTTCGGCCGAGAGGATGACATCGACTTCGGTGACGAAAGTCATCAAATGCGCCAGGGCCGCGAGCCGCTTGTCGCAATAATCCTTGAGTTCGGGGGTAAGCGGCGTATGCCGGGCCGTGACATGAACGTTCATCCGGATCCCTCCATCATGAATTTCCGCTTGCGGATATGCGAAGGCAGGATGTCGAGCTGCTGGCGGTACTTGGCCACGGTCCGGCGGGCGATCCGGAAGTTTTCGCGGCCCAGGATGTCCTCGATCTCCATATCGGAGAGGGGCCTGGACCGGTCCTCGGCTTCGACGAGCCGGCGGATCCGCTCCTTGATCCTGAGGGTGCTGATTTCCTCGCCGGTATCGCCGGGGAGCGACTTGTGAAAGAAGTATTTCAGCGAGAAGGTTCCCCTGGGAGTGAGAATGTACTTGTTGGCCACGACCCGGCCGACGGTGGACTCATGAACGCCGATCTCCTGGGCGATCTCCATGAGGGTCAGAGGCTTGAGCCCCTCGATCCCTTTCTCCAGGAAATCGCGCTGACGGGCGACGACGGCGGAAGCGACCTTGAAAATCGTCTGGTCGCGCTGGTCGAGACTCCGGAGAAACCACAGGGCCTTCTTCATCTTGTCCTTAAGGAACCGGTACGCCTCGGGATTATCCTTGAGGGCCTTGGCCATAAGTTGGCGGTAGTAAGCGTTGATCCGGAGGCGCGGCACGCCTTCGTCACTGAGCGTGATTTTGAGGTCGTTGCCTTCCTTCTGGACGAGGATGTCCGGAACGACATAGGCCGGCCGGTCTTCGCTGTATTTCCGCCCCGGCGCGGGGTCGAGGCGCTTGATGATTTCGATGTGATAACGAACGTCGGACAGGGGGACACCCAGAGACTTGGCCAGGTGGGCGAAATCGGAGCGCTCGAGGAGGGGGAGGTGCTGGGTGATGATCGCCCGGGCCGCGTCATCCTTGATTTGAAGGTAGTCCATCTGAGCGAGGAGGCATTCCTTGAGGTCGGCGCTCCCGCAGCCGACGGGATCGAAAAGCATGATGGTGCCCCGGACGACCTGAACGCGCTCGACGTCCGCCCCCGCCGCCTGAGCGATCTCCCCGGGCGTCTGGACAAGGTACCCGTCTTCGTTGATGTTGCCGATGATCCACTCGGCGATGTCGCGGTCGACCTCATCGAAGAACGTCAGCTGGGCCTGCCAGGCGAGGTGTTCCCAGAGGGTCGCGCTCCGGGAGAGGGTGTTTTCGATATTCGGAATCTCGGGCCGTTCTTGGGGAAGGGAACGAAAGCCGTCGTCGATGTACTCCTGGAAATAAGCTTCGAACTCCCGGTCCTCGGCGGCGGCCGCTTCCGCGGCGGCCGGATCGGGTTCCGGGGGCTCACTCTTTTCTTCGTCCCGGTCCTTGCCGCCCGAGAGGGCGTCCGTGGTCTCGACCGGCTTGTTTTCGACGGCCTCGTCCTCGATCTCGAGGAGGGGATTGTCCTCGAGTTCCTCGTCGATGACTTCGGTGAGCTCGAGGTTGGTGAGAGGCAGGAGCTTGATCGCCTGCTGGAGGGCGGGCGCCAAAATGAGTTTCTGGACTTGGCGCTGGTCGAGACGTTGTTTCATGACCATGTTACAGCCTGAACTCCTCGCCGAGATACCGGCGCCGGACCACGTCCGAGGCCAGAAGCCGGTCCGGCGCCCCTTCCTCCAGGATCCGGCCCCGATCGATGATATAGGCGCGGTCGACGATCCGGAGGGTTTCCGAAACGTTATGGTCGGTGATGAGCACGCCGAGGCCCCGCTCTTTCATCGACCGGATGATCGCCTGGAGGTCCTGGATGGCGATGGGGTCGATCCCCGTGAAGGGCTCGTCCAGGAGCATAAACGACGGTTCCGTCGCCAGGGCCCGGGCGATCTCGAGCCGCCGCCGCTCTCCCCCGGAAAGAGTCACCGTCTTGGCCCGGGCGAGACGCTCGATCCCGAAATCGCGGAGCATTCCCGCCGCCCGGGCCCGGCGCCCTCCGGCCGCGGCGGCGCGACGGGCCATGACCGAAACGAGATTGGCTTCGACGTTGAGGCGCCGGAAGGAAGAAGGCTCCTGGGGAAGAAGCGAGATGCCCCGCCGCGCCCGCCGGTACATCGGGACATCGGTGATGTCGTCTTCGCCGAGAAACACCCTGCCGCCGTCGCTCTCGACGAGGCCGAGGACGATGGAGAACGTCGTCGTTTTTCCCGCCCCGTTCGGCCCGAGAAGGCCGACAATCTCGCCCCGGAGGACTTCGATCGAGACGTCGTCGACGACCTTTCTTCGTCCGTAGTGTTTTTCGAGGTGAAGGGCTTTGAGGCTGGAGGCCATGGGACTCTACTTGATTTTGGTCAAGGACCGTTCGCCGTCCCGGTTCTCGACGACGATTTTGCCATCCGAGAGAAAGAAAGTCAATTTTTCGCCGAGGACCGATCCTTTATCCTTGTCTTTAAGAGCCGGACGGCCGGTGAGGGCGATCTGCTCGGCGGCGGTGTCGTAGACCGCCTGATCGCCAGTGGCTTCCCGCGTCCCCTGGATGACCGTAACATTATTGGTCGCCAAGACCCTCCGGATCTCGCCGTCGACGAGGTCGACGGCGATGGACTCCGCCTTAAGGCCGACGTCGTCCATCCTCAGGGCGCCTTTCGCCCCATAGTGGAGTTTCTTAGCCTGGGGGTCGAAGTCCAGGGTTCCGGCCTCGATTTCGACCCGCCGCTCCTGAACCTTCTCCTTGGATTTGGACTGGTGGGCGAAAATCGACTTGACCCCGCCGGTGCCGTGCATCTCGCCTGTTTCTTCGCGGATCGTCATTTCGCCGACGAGGAGCGATTCCCGGCCCTGCCACATCTTCACCCCGCCGGAGATCCAAAAGCTCTTTTTAGGATCGTCGTACCGGGCCGCGTCTGCCCGGATGAAGACCGGTTGGCTTCGGGTGAAGAAACCCGAGGTGCCGCGTTCCCCTTCGCCCGGCGTCGAGACGATCGTCACCCGCTCGGCGGCGTCGAAACTGTTGAGCCGGAAGTAGAGGGCCAGGATCCCGCAAGTCAGCGAGCGCGACGGTTCGTCGAACTTCGCCGGACGGTCCGCCGTTCCCCGGATTTTCAGCAAGCGGTCGGAACCATGGTAAGTCATCTTCGTCCCCTCGAGGGTTTTAGCCAGCTTGGAGGCGGCCTGGTATCCGCGGATGCGGGTGCTTCCCTCGAGCGTAAAATCGCGGAGGTCGCCGCCGGGCAGATAGATGATCTCGATCGACTCGCCCACGAGGTCGGTCGTGTTGCCTCCGCCGGAGGCCAGCCGAATCCCGCTCTTGCCGCGGAGGAGGACAGCCTGGATTTTGTCCGTGTTCTCGAAGGGAAGGAGGATGATCCGGTCCGCGGTCAGGGTCTGCCGTTCGGCCCGGAAGGAGATGAAATCGGTGAATCCCGCCGTCGGGGAGGTCGGGGTCCCGGCCGCCGCTTTTTCGGCGGCCTTCGGATCTTCGGCCTCAATTTCCGCGCCGCCGCTCAGTTCGACCCGGCTGAGGTTGTCGTTGGCCGGGAAGAGTTCAAAGGCGATCCGGGCGGCTTTGCCGCGATTTTTCCCTTGAACGAAGGCGACGTCGTCTTCAACCCGGCCCCGCCGCTCCTTCTGGTTGAAAAGGAAGCGCCGGCCGGTGACGCGGACGGGTTTCCGAGATAGGTTGCGGGGGATGAGCGTGCAATCCAGATTGTCCTCCAGGACGATCTCCTCGGCCTCGACGGTGTAAGACATCCGCCGGGCCGTTCCGACAACCCGGGGAGAGAGGAGGATCGCCCCGGCCGCGGTGCGCACCGACCCCGTCGTCCGGTCATAATCGAATTCGGACGAGGCGATCGTCAAGCCTTTGATCTGAACGCTGGCGTTGCCCCGGACCCGGACGGACGTCCATTCCTGATCGTACGTCGCCGCGTCGCCCGCCATCCGGAGCTCCCGCCCGCCCGTTTTGCCGTAATCGACGATCAGGACACGGCCTTCGAGGTGGTCCAGCCCGTCCTGTCCCTTATAATGTTTGTCGAATTTGGCTTCGACCTTGCTCTGGTCGCCCCGGTACTCGACGACGCTGCCTTGCTCCCGGAAGTCGACCTTCGTCGGAGAGATCGGGTCGGCCGGCATGTCGACAATCACGGGCTTGCGGCCCAGCCGATCGACGACCAGCCCGACGACGAAAACGACGAGTCCGGTCAGAACGAGGAGGACGAGCGTTCGGGCGATCTTCGGCCACCCCCAGCGTCTCATGACCTCTGACTCCGGCGCAGGCCTTCGAGGCCGAGATAAAGGCGAGTTTCGCCGAGATAGGTCGACGTCTGAAGGGAAAAGGCGAGGTCGACGCGATCGCCCTTGGACACGGACTCGGCCCAGGCCGCCCGATCCCAGCCGATCGCCTCGACCGTCCGCCCGTTCTGCCGGACGAGAAATTTGACGTGCCGGCCTTGAAGGCGCTGGGCCGGGGAGGCGATCTCGGCGTTTTCAACCAGGAAGACGGGACGGGGATTCCCGATCCCGTAGGGATCGAGGAGCGACAGGGCGTCCCACAAAGGGCCGTTGATGTCCGAGAAGCCCAGCCTCGCGTCGATCCGCAGTTTTCGCCGGAGGGCGTCCTCGGAGATCCGTTCGGCGGCCACGCGGTTCGCCGTTTCGCGGAATTCCGGGATCCGTCCGCATTCCAGGGTGCAGCCGACAGCCTGAGGATGGCCTCCGTAAGAGAGAAACGCGTCCCGGCAGGCGTCGAGGCATTCGATCAAAGAAAATTCGGGCACGCTCCGACCCGACCCCTGGGCTTTTTCGCCGTCGCAGGAGAAGAGGATGACGGGCCTCTGAAAAACGCGGGCGAGGCGCGAAGCGACGATGCCGATGACGCCCCTGTTCCAGCCGGAATCGCCCAGGATAAGGATTTTATACCGGCGGACGAGGCCGCGCGTCCGGACCCGCTCGGCCGCCTGTTTGAAGATTGTCTCTTCCTCGGCCTGACGCTTGGCGTTGAGGCCGTCGAGCTCACGGGCCAGGGCGTCCGTTTCCGCGGCCGAAGTCGAGAAAAAAAGCCTCACCGCGAGCTCCGTCCGGCCCATCCTTCCGGCGGCGTTGATCCGGGGCCCGAGGCGGAATCCGACGTCGCCTTCCGAGATCCTCCGCCCGCGGAGTCCGCTGACGTCGATCAAGCTCCGGAGCCCCGGATTGGCCACGTTGTCAAGCTCGCGGAGGCCGTGCTTCACGAGGATCCTGTTTTCCCCGCGGAGTTCGGCGACATCGGCGATCGTCCCGATGGAGACGAGCTTGAGGTAATGGCGAAGGGCGGCGGTGCGGCCCGTCCGCTCGAACAACGCCTGGATGAGCTTGAACGTCACGCCCACGCCGGCCAAACGGCGGTCGGGATAGTTCGCCCCGGGAAGAACGGGATTGAGCACGGCTAGGGCGTCGGGGATTTCGTCTCCGGGCTGATGGTGGTCGGTGATGATGACCTCGATGCCTCGCTCCCGGGCTTTGCGGACGAATCCCGAGGCCTTGATCCCGCAATCGACGCTGATGACCAGGGCGGCGCCCCGCTCGACCGCCACGCCGACGTGTTCATCCTTTAGGCCGTATCCCTCGCTCAGCCGCTCGGGGATGAAATATTCCACCTTCGCTCCCAGGGTGGACAGGGCTTTGTGGAGCATGACCACCGAGAGGATCCCGTCGACGTCGTAATCGCCGAAGATGAGGATCCGCTCGCCGTTCTCGACGGCTTGGAGGACGCGCCCGACTGCTTCTTCCATCCCGGCCAGGAGGAACGGATCGTGGAGGTCGGCGGTCCCGCCGAACAGAAAGCGCCGGGCCGTTTCCGCGTCCGTGATCTTCCTGTTGAAGAGGATCTGGCCGATTGCCGGAGGCAATCCGAGCGCCGCGGCGAGATCGGCCGCGGTCCCGCTCGGCTCGGCCACGATCCAGACGGCATCATCCATGCCGATAAGGTAACACATCGGGCCCCCCCGCTCAATCCGCCGGCCCTTTGACCGTCAAGCGGTTTCGGCCTAGGATGACCTCACGGAGTACGCCCCCGAGAACGGCCTCCACTCCAGATCGGGTTTGAAGATCCGCTCCTCGCCGCTCTTCTCGGCGCCTCGGTCTCTTGGATCTACGACCTTTCACCATGTCCCTCGATGGGCGTTGTCGGTCTTCTACCCCGAGGCGCCCGAAAATCCGGGAACCTCGAAGAGCGTCTGCGGGGCGGCAAACCCTCCTCACGTTCCGGCCGTCCTCGGTCGCGGGCCGGAGAGCAACAAAAGAGAGGACAAAAAATATATCATACGACAGTCAAGCCGTCCCCTGGATTGGACCGTCCTTCCCGTTTACCGAGTTATGAAAAGCCCGGTCAGGGTGATAATCCGCGGGCCTTTGATATATAATCGGTGTCCGATGTTCGGAAGTTTACGGGACAAGCTGGCCAAGACGCGGGCGGCCCTCAAAGGGCGCCTTGACGGCCTCCTCCGCAGCGGGAAACCGCGCGAGGAGATGCTCGACGAACTCGCCGAGGCGCTCATCCTCGGCGATGTCGGGGTCGCCACGACCGAAAAAATCGTCGAGGCCATCCGGGAGCGCACCCGGAAAAACGACGCGTTTTCCGACGTCCAGGCGGCCCTCAAGGAGGAGATCGTCCGGATCCTCGACCGTTTTTCCGCCCCGCCCCTGCCGCCTCCCGACGGCTCGCCTCAAGTTATCATGACGGTCGGGGTCAACGGCGGCGGCAAGACCACCACCGCGGCCAAGCTCGCCCGTCGCTTCACCCGCGGCGGACGGAAGGTCCTCCTCGTCGCCGCCGATACGTTCCGCGCCGCCGCGCCCGAACAGCTGGCCGTCTGGGGCCGCCGCCTCGGAGTTCCCGTCCATCGCGGCCGGCCGGGGGCGGATCCGGCCTCGGTCGTCTTCGACGCCGCCCGCCAGGCCAAGGCCCAAGCCGTCGACGCGGTGATCGTCGACACGGCCGGCCGGATCCATACCAATCAAAATCTGATGGCCGAGCTCGAAAAGATCAAGCGTGTCCTCGGCCGAGAAATCGCCGGCGCCCCGCACGAAATCCTCCTCATTCTGGACGCGAGCATCGGCCGGAACGCCCTCCCCCAGGCCCGCGAGTTCCTCAAATTCGCCGGGATCACCGGGATCGTCCTGACCAAGCTCGACGGCACGGCTAAGGGCGGGGCCGTGATCGGGATCGCCGACGAACTCGGGCTTCCGATCCGGCACATCGGGACGGGCGAAGGCGAGGCCGACCTCGAGGACTTCGCCGCCGGCCCCTTCGTCGACGCCTTGTTCGCATGATCACACCCCGGGATTTCGCCTATCTGGACATGGCCTTCGGCCTGGCGGCGAAGGCCCTTGGTTGCACGTGCCCCAATCCTCAGGTCGGCGCGGTCATCGTCCGCGGGGGGGCGATCGTCGGCTTCGGCCACCATCAGGCTGCCGGCTCGGCCCACGCCGAGGCCGTCGCCCTCGAGCGGGCGGGCCTTAGGGCCCGGCGCGCCACGCTCTATGTCACCCTCGAGCCGTGCGTCCACTGGGGGCGGACGCCGCCCTGCGTCGAGGCCGTCGTCGCCTCCGGCATCGCCCGGGTCGTCGTCGCCGCCCTCGACCCCAATCCCGCCGTTTACGCCCGGGGCGTCCGGCGCCTCCGGCGCGCGGGCATCGAGGTCGAAGTCGGGGCGAGGGGGGGACGGGACCGCCGGTTCAACGAGGGTTACGAGAAATGGATCGCGACGAGACGGCCGTTCGTAACCGTGAAGGCCGCCCTGAGCCTCGACGGCAAAATGGCGACGAAAACTTCGGAGGCGGCCTGGATTTCGTCGCGGGAAACGCGGGCTTATATGCACCTCGTCCGGGCGGAACACGACGCCGTCCTCGTCGGCGCGGAAACCGCCCTCCGCGACGATCCTCGCCTCACCGTCCGTCCCCCGAGCGGGCCGGGAAGGAAGATCCTCCGCGTCGTCCTCGATCCCGAGCTCCGTCTTCCTCCCGAAGCGCGGATTTTCCGGACGCCGGACGGGGGTCCCGTCCTCCTCGCCGCCAACGAGCGGGCCGGGCGCGCGCGCAGAAAAACCCTGGCGGCGCGGGGCGCGGACATCGAGATTTTTCCGGGCCGATCCCCGCGGCTCGACCTCGGCCAAGTCCTCGACCGCCTCGGAGCGCGGCCGGTCGCCAGCGTCCTCGTCGAGGGAGGAGGGGCGATCGCGGCCTCGTTCCTGGACGAACGCCTGGCCGATAAGGTCCTTGTTTCTCTCTCCCCCCTTCTTATCGGCGGCGAGAGGGCCGTCGCGTTCTACGCCGGACGGGGGACGGCGCGTCTCCGGGACGCGCTCCGCCTCTCCCGCCTTTCGACGGTCCGCCTCGGCGGCGATCTTCTCGTGGAGGGATATGTCTGATGTTCACCGGAATCATCCAGGCGGGGGGCGTTCTCGAAGGGTATCGGCCGGGGACGGCGGAGTTCACGATCGCGGCGAACGATATCGCCGCGCGGATCGAGCCGGGCGGAAGCCTGGCCGTCGACGGAGTTTGTTTGACCCTCGTCCGCAGGGAGAAAGACCGCCTTGTCTTCAACCTCGCCCGAGAGACGTCGGACCTCACGACCCTGGGCCGCCTCCGGGCGGGAACGCTTTTGAACCTGGAACTCCCCCTGACCCTAACGACTCCGCTGGGCGGACATCCGGTTTCGGGGCACGTGGATTTCAAGGCTAAGATCCGGCGGCTCGTCCCCCGCCGGCCGGGAGTCAGGCTGACGGTCGCTCTTCCCAAGGCTCATCGCCCCTATTTCGTCCCCAAGGGCTCGGTGGCCGTGAACGGGGTGAGCCTGACCGTGGCCGCCGTCGGCCCGGCCTCCTTCGACGTCGAGATCATTCCGGCGACCCTCGGCGCCACCAACCTCGACCGGCTGCGCTCCGGCGCCGAGGTCAACGTCGAATGTGACGTGATCGGGAAATACGTGTATAATTTTTGGAGCCGCGCCCATCGATAGGACACCCATCATGCCCGACCGATTCCCCGCCGCGACCGTCGAGGAGGCCCTCGCCGCCGTCCGCGCCGGCCGCCTGATCATCATCGTCGACGACGAGGACCGCGAGAACGAAGGCGACCTCATGGTCGCCGCCGAGAAAACCACCGCCGGGAGCATCAATTTCATGGCCCGCCACGGCCGGGGCCTCATCTGCCTTCCCCTGACCCGGGAGCGTCTCGAAGAGCTCCAGATCCCCCTCATGGTCTCGGACAATACGGCCCGCTTCCAGACGGCCTTCACGGTCTCCATCGACGCGAAGGACGGGATCTCGACCGGAATTTCGACTTTCGACCGGGCCCGGACGGTCCAGGCCGCGATCGATCCGCGGACGAAGCCGGCGGACCTGGCCCGGCCGGGGCATATTTTTCCCCTTCAGGCCAAGGAGGGGGGCGTGCTCGCCCGGGCCGGACAAACCGAGGCCGCCGTGGACCTCGCCCGCATGGCCGGCCTTAAGCCCGCCGGGGTCATCTGCGAGATCATGAACGAGGACGGGACCATGGCCCGCACCCCCGAACTCGAGCGGCTGAGCCGCGAGTTGGACCTCCCGATTCTGACGATCGCCGACCTCATCAAACACCGGATGCAAACCGAGTGCCACGTCCGGAAAATCGAGGAGGCCGACCTCCCCACGGCCTCCGGGCATTTCCGGATCGCCGTCTTCGAGGACCGGATCCACGGCGAAAACCATATCGCCCTCGTCAAAGGCGATATTTCCCCCGACGTCCCGATCCTCGTCCGGGCCCATTCCCAGTGCCTCACCGGCGACACCCTCGGATCGTGCCGCTGCGACTGCGGCGAGCAGCTCCACCGGGCCATGGAAATGATCGAGGAGGCCGGAGCGGGCGTCATTCTCTATATTCTGAATCATGAAGGCCGCGGGATCGGCCTGATGAACAAGATCCGGGCTTACGCCCTCCAGGACAGGGGCGCGGACACGGTCGAGGCCAACGCCCGGCTGGGCTTCAAGCCCGACCAGCGGGACTACGGTTTCGGGGCCCAGGTCCTCGTCTCGCTCGGGGTCAAGAAAATTCGGCTGATGACCAACAATCCCCGCAAATTCGTCGGCCTGTCCGGCTATCGGCTGGAAATCGTGGACCGGGTCCCGATCGAAGTCCCGCCGAACAAAGCCAACCTCCAGTACCTTCGGACAAAAAAGGAGAAGATGGGCCACATCCTGGAGATGGTGTAGGCGTGACGAAATTCCTCCGAAAGGCCCGGCGGGACGGCTCCGAAGCCGTCGAACGGTTTGTCCGGGAGGCGGAGGATTTCCTCCCCGCCGACTTCAAAACGGCCGATCCCCGGACGGTGACCGAAGCCCTGCTTCGCCGCTTGGAAATCATCCAAAACCGGGCGATGAAAATCAAAATGCTCCGAGCGATCGGTCCCTTCGAAGCGCCCTGGGTCCCGCTCGTGTTCCTCGACCTTCTCGCCGACCCGAGTGAAGAAATCCGCGACCTCGCCGTCCGAGAGCTCCTTGGCCGCGAGGACTGGACGGTCTCGGACCTGTATTCCCGGCTCGAAAAACCCCCCTGGTATGCGAAGAGCACCCGCCTCCGCATGCTCGGGCTCAAAAAAGACGCAGGGGCCGTCCCCCACATCCGGGGAACCCTCGGCGATCCGAATTCCGAGGTGAAAAGGGCCGCGGCGTGGGCTTTGGGGGAAATCGGAGGAACCGAAGCCCGGGCGCTCTTGGTCCGGCTCGCCCGGGACGCCAACCGTTATGTCCGCCTGGCCGCCGAGGAAGCCCTCGACCGCCTCTGCGACTTTAAATTCAGCTGATCCCCTCCTGACCGTCGAACGCGTTTATCTCGGGACAAAGCCTTAAGCTTCCTTACGTCCGGAAGCGGCCTTCGACCCCCGGAGTCGCTTACGTTTTTCTGGGCCCCTCCGGCTATCGAACGCGTTCACGATATTTCAGCCCTCCCTTTTTCGAGGGAGGGTAGGGTGGGTGAATATCAATAAGATCGGAGTCCGGAAAGCGCGTTCGTTGGTTTTTGGTAGGGGAGGTAGGGACCAATACACTCAAAGTCTTAAAAGCGACTCCGAATGTACGGCGCCTTGGCTTCTCGGATATTCGACCTTTCACCGTGCTCGACGATTGGCGTTGTCGGTTTTCTAAACCTCGGCGCCCGAAAATCCGGGAGCCTCCAAGAGTGCCCGGCGGGGCGGCAAACCCTCATCGCGTTCCGGCCGATCTCGCACTTTCGTAAGCTTAGGGCAGGCGAACGAGGGGCAAAATGTTCGACGGTCAGGATCCCCTCGAATCCAAGAAGAAGGTCACGGGGCCGTCGTTGACGATGCGGACCCGCATTTCGGCTTGAAAAATCCCGGTCGCGACCCTCACCCCGGAGGCGCGGACCGCGGCCACGAAGAGGTCGAACAGCTCCCCCGCCCGGCCCGGCTCCTCGGCGTCGTCGAAGCTCGGCCGCCGGCCTTTGCGGACCGACCCGGCGAGGGTGAATTGCGAGACGGCCAAGACTTCTCCCCCCACGTCGGCCAAGGCCAAGTTCATCTTGCCGGCCGCGTCGGGAAAAATCCGGAGCTCGACGGCCTTCCGGGCGAGAAAATCGACGTCGGCCGGGCCGTCGCCTTTTTCCACGCCGACGAGGAGACAGATCCCCCGGCCGATGGATCCCACGTCGCGGCCGTCGACCTCGACCCCGGCCTCCCGCACCCGCTGGAGGACGATTTTCATGCTGACCTCCGGATTCCGGCCTCCTGGCCGTCGAACACTTTGAGTTTTTTCGCCTTTTCGCGTTGCTTTGCGGTCCGCAAACGGGAACGGCCGGAACGTGATGAGGGTTTGCCGCCCCGC
>Ga0315274_10003161_pt1 | contig 24530 bp, 24 predicted proteins | sample YL17G02_20_MG_FD_203700 | JGI IMG/M metagenome (GOLD analysis project Ga0315274, IMG submission 203700) | Sediment microbial communities from Yellowstone Lake, YNP, Wyoming, USA - YL17G02_20 | ecosystem: Environmental > Aquatic > Freshwater > Lake > Sediment | place: USA: Wyoming | collected...
CATCGGCGTGGAAGCCTAGGCTGTTCCTCTCCCCACCTCTTATCAGGAGGATGGGGCAGTCCAGCTTTCTAGTGGCCTCTAGGAAAGTTCCATCGCCACCTATGGCTATGCAGATTTCTCCCTGCTTCTCAACTATGTCGAAGTGCTTTGAGAGTTCTGTTACGGCTTCGTAGGGCCGCTTGGTCAGGACTACTATGTGGTGCACCGACATGTCCTACACAGGCACTGTTCAGGGCTTGGAATAAGGGTTTCGCGCATCTATGGGACGCCGACGCCGGGGAAGCTTAACTATCCGTCCTGGATCTGTTGTCTCTTACCTGTTGTTTTCTCCTCTGCGTCTTCCATGTGGGCAAGTGTAGACACACAGTCCGCAGGCAGACTCGCCTGGGGGGAACCCAGGCCTTTCGTGGATGTATTTTGCGCAGAGCTCTGCTTTGAACCTGGCCTCTCGAGACTCGCTGGGGTGAAAGGGGAGTCCCGTGAATGCTTTGACTGGACAAACGTCGATACAGACTCTGCAGTCGCCACAGCGGCTTGGCTGTGGGGCTCCGGTTTCGAGGGGGGCGTCGGTCAGGACTGTTGCGAATCTTATCCTTGGGCCGTAGTCAGGTGTGACCAGGAGGCAGCTTTTCCCTATCCAGCCTAGGCCTGCGAGGTTAGCAGCGAGCTTGTGAGACATCACTCCCAGATTCTCTTTTCTGTCGATTCCCTGGGAGGCAGGGACTGGGAAGGCTGTGTAGCCGTCGTCCTGGACCTCTTTGGCTACTTTGAAGGCGATTCTATCTAGGAGTGGGTTGACGACTCCATAAACGTGAAACTGGTAGGTTCTTACAACGTAGGGATCACTATGTCTAGGCAGTCTATCGACAATTCCGTCGAGGAGCCTCACTCCTATGGAGATCGCCCTCGGGAAGTCTTTCAGGAAGTCTCCTCCCTGATTGTAGATGAAGTCCAGAGCGGGCGTTAGGTCGGCTATGCCGAATAGATCTGCTCCTTCGCCTCTGGCGGTCTTCTCAAGCTTCTGCCTTGATATGTCGTCCTTCATAACCAAGACAATGGCGAGAGGCTCTAATATCAGTTCTTGGAGAATCTGAGCCTTGCTGTCAGTTGCTGGGATGGGCTGGGCTTCTTCGTTTCCGCCTATCTCGCCTAGCACTAACTTGATGCACGGAGTCGGAATGCAGTTTTATCTACCCTTGTTTCTGGCTTAAATATTTCTTGAGGTCTTGTTCTCAGATTGGAGCTGGACAGGACCGGTCTAGACAATAGTTCAATGTCTAATCAATGGTTGTGGTTGAGATGGAGTTCGTACTTGGATGTGACAGTTTCGCGAAGATGCTTGCGGTGGAGATGGGATGCCAGTTTAGAGAGTTCAGGGAGGAATACTACCCTGATGGGGAGCCTTGCCCCAGGGTGCTGGCTGACTATGAGGAGCTCACAGGTCGAGACGTGCTCGTGGCCAGCCGACTGAAGAGTCCTGTGACATCCTTCGGAATCCTCTCCTATTTGCACACATTGAATAGGGTCACGAGTTGCCTGTCCGACGAACATCTCTACGGGGCTGGAAGTGTCGATGTTCTTCTTCCCTACTTCGTGCTAGGACGCCAGGACCACAATCCTAGGACTGACAAAAGCGAGTTCGTCCGGAGCAGAGATAAGGGGAAGGACGTGGGGTATATGAGTATCCTCAGGGATTTGGAGGCACGATGCGTTAGGCGTCTGCTTACCTTCACACCTCACTTTGACAGGTCGGGTGAGGGATCCCAGTTATACCATGAGGTAGGACCTGGAATAGAAGTATATAGGCTCCTTGGGGTACATGCGTTAGGAAGGCACTTCAAGGACAGGCTTAATCCGGACACGATCATCATCAACCCTGATATGGGCGCTGGAAAACTCGCAGCTGAACTCGCAGACCTAACTGGGACCAAGTTCCGAGAGGGCTTGGAGAAGAAGAGGGTCACCGATCGCGAGGTGGAGTTCGACAAGAAGAAGACGCTTGACGCCGAGGACAGGGACGTTGTTGTGGTGGATGACATAGCGTCCTCTGGCTCGACTCTGGTGGGCGCGGTTGACATGCTCGAGAATCCGGGGACCATTTCCCTGACAGTTGTGCATGCTGTGCTGCCGGAACTGTCGAGGCCTGATAGGGGATTCAGCTTGGTGAGGAGTCTCCTCGCCCAGAAGAGGATCAGCGAATTCGTGGCGACCGACACGATCGAATCGGAGTATAGTAGGGCAAGCATCATACCGGACGTCGCTAACTTCTACCGGACGCACGGCTAGAAAGATAGAACACTGTGCACTCGTTGACACCGTTGGCTGGGTCCAAGGGCTCCAGCTCATGACCGCTGATAATGATATGGTTTACTCCGACAACCGTGGAAGAGAAGATGAGATGCGGCTGGGGACTGATTCAGGAGCGATTGGTTGGCGATATCTATGTTATTATCTTGACGCGAGGGCTACTCGCTCCATCTCGTCGCATCTGCTGACTGCGAAGCTTCTGCTGTCTCGCTGGTAGGCAGATATGAGTTCGTCTGCGACGCGTTCCTCGATCGGTTTTCCATGGGCGTCCGCTCTTCTCGGTCCTTCTGCGAGGAACCTGAGTGCGAGGTCAACTCTCCTCTGGGGGCTGATGTCCACGGCTCTATGGTAGACGATGCCTCCATACCCGATGCGCGTGGTATCCTCGCTGGGGGCCGTGTTCTCGACGGCTGTAACGAGTACCTCGACTGGATTTCTGCCTGTCTTGAGATTGATGATCTCGAACGCGGCTCGCACTATATTTGACGCCTTGACCTTCTTGCCACCGACCTTGCCATGGCGCATTACGTTGTCTACGAGACGCTCGACTACGTTGAGGTTTGACTTGGCGAAGCGCTGGTGTTCTTGCCGGCCACCGCTATGGGGGACAAAAATTGGCTTGACGCTGATATAGCGTTGAAGCCCAGGGTCCTTTACAGTTATGCCTTCGAAGCCCCATTTGCCCCAGAGCTTGATGGTGCCCGCTTTCTCAGGCGCTGGCGCCTCTGGCTGTATTTCCTCAGTCAATCGCAGGACTCTTCCTAAAGAGTGTGAGTGATGTGCGTGTCTTACCCAAGGGTCCTGATATAAGTCTTCCTCGAACCAATGCCAAATCTGTGGCTCTTATGGAGAACTCAGCGCGCGCATCTCTTGCTGATCAAGGCTGTTGTCTGGCCGTTGTGTACTGAATCCAGGAGTCTTCCTGGAAAAGGACACTGCAGTCGCCCTGGTTGTCAGGGTAGGGCCCTCCACAAGACTCCTGATACAAGTCCCGCGGGTTCTCTTGACAATACTTTTTAATAGAAGGTTCGGTTCTTTGCCCTAACCCTTATGTAATGGGAGCTTTGGCATATACGTAGATATTGGAACGGACGGGAATGAATTGAGTAACGAGAAGCCACACATTAACTTGGTCGTCATAGGCCATGTAGACCACGGCAAGAGCACCTTTGTAGGTCATTTGCTGCTTCTCAAAGGCATGATAAGTGAACGAGCTGTCAAGGAGCATGAGGCAGAAGCGCAGAAGTATGGAATGCGGATCGACGAAGTAAGATACGCATGGGTACTCGATAGACTGAAGGAAGAACGGGAGAGAGGTATGACAATAGACCTTTCCTTCTGGAAGTTCGAGACACCAAAGTACTTCTTCACCATAATCGATGCACCTGGCCACCGAGACTTCGTCAAGAACATGATAACCGGAACAAGCCAGGCAGACGCAGCTATCCTCATAGTCTCAGCCAAGAAGGGTGACTACGAGGCTGGCACAGGCCCCGGAGGCCAGACCAGGGAGCACATGTTCCTAGCCTTCACCCTGGGCGTGAGACAGCTCATCGTAGGAATCACCAAGATGGACGACCCGACTGTCAAGTACAGTCAGGAACGCTACGAAGAGGTCAGGAACGGAGTAGCTGATCTTCTCAAGGTGACCGGGTACCCCGCTGACAAACTAGCCTTCGTCCCCGTCAGTGGCTGGACGGGCGATAACATAATCGAGCAAAGCAAGAATATGCCTTGGTACAAGGGACCAACCATGGACCAGGCCTTGGACGCACTATCCGTGCCCCTGAAGCCCACTGACAAGCCACTTAGAGTACCAGTCCAGGACGTTTACACAATCACAGGAGTCGGCACCGTCCCCGTTGGCAGAGTCGAGACAGGAGTAATGAAGATCGGTGACAGTGTCGTCTTCATGCCCGGCGGAGCAAAGGGCGAGGTACGCACAATCGAAACGCATCACGTCCAGATCCAACAAGCACTGCCCGGAGACAACATAGGCTTCAGCGTCAAAGGCGTCGCCAAGAACGAGGTCTCCAGAGGCGAGGTCATGGGCCCAACCTCGAATCCACCCACCGCAGCCAAAGAGTTCATCGGCCAAATCATAGTCATCTTCCACCCAACAGCCATCGCCGCTGGATACACCCCTGTGCTCCACGCACACACGGCCACAGTAGCAACAACGTTCGCTGAGCTCCTCCAGAAACTCGACCCCAGGACAGGCCAGGTAGTTGAGGAGAAGCCCGCCTTCCTGAAAACGGGCGACGGAGCAATCGTGAAGTTCAAACCGCTCAGACCCGTGGTTCTGGAAGAGTACAGCAACATACCGCAGATCGGGCGCTTCGCCATCAGGGATATGGGCACAACGGTAGCCGCTGGCGTGGTCCGTAAGGTCACCGAAAAGGCCTAGCAACCCCAACTCATCTTTTTCATTATCTTCTGGTTTTTTAGTGCGCGCTATCGGTGGAAACTTAAAATAGGTCGAGGGCATTGGAGCTCACACGCGACCTGGCGGGTGGAATCACAGAGAAATGCCTCAGAAGGCGAGAATTCATTTAACTAGCACCGACAGAGGAAGTCTCGACAATGTCTGCGGTGAACTCAAGGATATTGCAGACAAGGCAGGTGTAAAGATGGCTGGCCCAATTCCATTACCCACCAAGCACCTCGTTGTTCCCACCCGGAAAGCTCCGTCTGGTGAAGGAACCCACACTTGGGACCATTTTGAGATGCGGGTTCACAAGCGCCTTGTCGACATCGATGCCAACGAGCGCGTAATGCGCCGCGTCATGCGAATCAAGGTCCCCGACAACGTCTACATAGAGATCACACTAGTATGATTGAGACAAAGCATTCACCCGTTATCCGTTCGTTCACTCTCTTGTTCTTAGCCTCGCTATAGCATGGAACCACATTACCGTTTTGGATATTTGACGCAAAAGGTAGGAAAGCGCGCGCTGACATGTTTTCCTACACCCGTTGTTGAAATAACTGCTTCAGCACTATTCTCTTCAGTCGTACTGTCGATTAGCTCGGCGCTTCTACAACGACGGTGATCTCGTACTTCGGCCTCATAGGGAGCTCAGGCGTCCTTGGTCAGGCCTGCTGAGGATTTCTTTTGCGCGCGCTCATTGTACCGCATTGCGCTGCAGTGGCTCCTTAGCGCGCTTCTGAGGCGATGGGGCAAATGCTATTCGGCGGAGGACTCTCGTTTCCCGAAGAAGGCGTAGAAGATGATGGTTGATAGGGCGTAGAACGCTGCGCCCACATACAATGGCGAGTCAAGGTGAAGGCCCATTAGGATTCCTGAGACAGCTGTGCCGGCCGCGTTGGCTCCGTTCCATGCAATGTTTATTACTCCACTGGCTGATGCTCTCTCGTTCCTGCTGATCATACTCATCGTATACGCGTTCATGATGGGCGAGGACATGTTCATCAGGCCCGTCCGGACCACATAGAGTAAGGACATGGCGTAGAAAGTGCCTGAGGCAGGCATTAGCAGCAGTGGAATAAGGGAGAGGCCGCTGGTCAGCGTTATGCTGAGTACCTGGCCGATGTCCTCGCAGAGTTTGGGCGCTAGTATGTTGGTGACCCCTATGGCCATGTTTGACACCGCGAAGACGGTGCCTATCTGGGCCTCGGTGGCCATGAACCTAGCGTGAAGGTATAGTGGAAGTAATGGTATGAAACTGCCTGCTCCGAACCCGATCAGCCCGTTCACGATGCTCAGTGAGCCGACGAGCCTCCAAGACCTGATGGTCAGGATACTCTCATGCTTAACGGTCGGCGGCTCACGGATGATGATTATGAAGGGTAAGCTTGCCAGGGTTATGAGGGCGCCGATCCAGAACATGGTCCTGTACGTTACCTGGATGTTCTGATGTAGGACTGAGGCTAGCGGACTGGTAGCCCCGGCTAGCAGCGATCCAGCAATGATCGAGAAGGCTCCGAGAAACGAGTAGAGACTGAAGACATAGGTCCTCTCTCTGAGTGCACTTCTATCCGTAAGCAGCGCGTTGGATGGGCCTATGTATGTTCCCCAGGAGACTCCTATGAGGGCTGAGGCCGTCAAAAGAGGTAGGATATCAGAGTATACGGCGAGCAGGGCAAAGGACAGAGCGTAGGCAAACATGCTGAAGACTAGGATGTTTCTCCTTCCGTAGTGGTCAGCTATCACTCCCGCTGGAAACAGAGCCAAGACGGACGTGAGAGCGGATGTTCCGATAAGAGCTCCAACCTCTGCGGAACTATAGCCTAGAGAACTCAGGTAGAGCGGCTGAATGATGCTCGACAGCCCCACAACCGCCGAGGCGAAGCAGTTAGAGAGAAGCACCAGCTTCACATCTCTGTTGAAGCCTCTGAACTGACCGAGGTACGCTATGACAACACCAAGCGGGGAAGCCCACGTCGCTGTCATTGCAGCCTAGACATCTGGGTTCCCCTTTTAAGAAGTGACCCAAGGCTGGACCTAGGCGGCAGGACGAATGGACAAATGAATGGTTTGTATGGATTTGTATTCTGTGGAAATGGAGGGGTCAAGAGAGGTATTCCTGAATCCTTTTCTAGAACCGTGGCGCCTAGAGTGGTGGCCGGGGTGGCAGAGCGGAATTGCGCTGGCCTTGAGAGCCAGTGGGCCTCTGGCCCACAGGGGTTCGAATCCCTTCCCCGGCGCTCATGCTCCAGAATACTAGATTGGATGTCTCTATAAGAGTGGCATGTTTGAGTGGTTCTCCATCTACGTCCTTGATACTACGTCCGGCCAATACCTCGTGAAACAAGTTGCGAGGCAGTAACTGCTGGATGGAAAGGAATTCACTATCTCGGAGGAACGCGGAATTGGTACGGCAGATTTGAATCAAATTCCCATCGTGGGTGAATCTATCAACGACGTCGCGACTCGGTTCGTCCTGCCGACTTTGGTGGATAAATTCGAATAATGGATGTTGTGGCTCACTAGGCGCGCGCGCCTACTTCCCTTCGAACAAAGGGCAAAAATGTTAAGAATTGTGGGAGCACTTTTTGAATGGGTGCCGATTGCGGGCAACTGAGAGTGAATTGAAATGGATTGGGGAATGAAGAACCGTCTGTCGCGGATAATCAAGCCCAAGACCAATAGAACCGTGATGCTAGCGGTAGACCACGGTTACTTCTTGGGGCCGACAAGTGGACTTGAGGTGCCGAGCAGGACTTTAGAACCATTGTTGCCGTACGCCGACTGCATCATGCTAACCCGTGGTGTGCTCCGCACCTCAGTCCCTCCCCAGAATGACGTGCCAGTCGTGCTTAGGGTCTCTGGTGGAACCAGCATCCTCAGCGAGCTGTCCAATGAGGACATAACTGTCTCCATACGAGACTGCATTCGACTCAATGCGGCGGGAATGGCCCTCTCCATATTCGTTGGAGGACAGTATGAGAAACAGACGCTGGTGAACCTTGCCAAACTGGTAGACGTAGGTGAAGATTACGGGATCCCAATTCTCGCAGTCACCGCTGTTGGAAAAGAAATGGTCAGGGACGCCCGCTACCTAGGGCTAGCTTGCAGAATCGCTGCTGAGCTAGGCGCGCATGTGGTTAAGACCTATTTCTGCGAAGGATTTGAGAAGGTAGTAGAATCAACTCCCGTACCGGTTGTAATTGCAGGAGGAAAGAAGATGCCAGAGCACGATGCCCTGCAACTGACCTATGATGCCGTGCGCGCGGGAGCAGTCGGGGTGGATATGGGTAGAAACATCTTCCAATCAGAGAATCCGGCGGCCATGATCCGAGCTGTTAGAAGCATAGTACACGAGGGCGCCACCACAGATGAGGCATATAAGCTCTTCTGCGACACAAGATAGGAGCTTTCGAAATCGAAGCATTCCTTGTGATGCCAACTTCTGAAATGCGCTCTCTCAAAGCGCAGCATTTGGCACTTCCGTGCCTTGAGTCTAGACTTCAAAGGTCATAAATAGGCCAGTCCACCAGCTTACGATCTGACAACTCAGCTATTGGGAGCTTATCGTTATGAAAATGAGCCCAGTTCAGAAATCACAGCATATGCAGGTGGCAATGTATTACAACAACAATGACGTACGATTAGAGGAGATGCCTATTCCTAGGATTGGTGCCGGGGAATTACTGGTCAAGGTCATGGCTGCCGGAATCTGTGGAAGCGACGTCCTCGAGTGGTATCGCTTGAAAACAGCTCCGCGCGTCCTCGGCCACGAGATTACGGGCATCATTGTGCAGACGGGAAGAGGGATCAGTAAATATCGAGAAGGGGACCGAGTTTTCGTATCACATCACGTTCCCTGCAACACTTGTAAGTACTGTCGTGCAGGACATCACACGACATGTGACACTCTGCGGAGCACGAACTTCGATCCAGGAGGCTTCTCGGAATACCTGCGCGTGCCGGCCCAAAATGTGGTCGACGGAGTGTTGAAGCTGCCTGACGAAATGTCCTACGAAGAGGGGACCTTCTTAGAACCCTTGGGCTGCGTGCTTCGAGCTCAGAGGCTGGCGGGACTAGCACGAGGTCAGACAGTTCTAGTTGTCGGAACCGGGACCACCGGGCTGCTCCATCTCCAGGCAGCCAAAGTGCAAAGCGCCGGGAGAATATTCGCCACGGACGTGATATCGTACCGCTTAGAGGCGGCAAAGCGTTTCGGCGCAGATCACGTTATCAATGCAAAGGATGATGTTGCCTCAAGGTTGAAGGAACTCAACGATGACTCTCTCGTCGACCTAGTGATTTTATGCGCCGGTGCAGTTCCTGCGGTACTGCAAGCGCTTCAGTCCGTGGATAGAGGAGGAACACTGCTATTCTTCGCGGTACCTCCTGCCGGGGTACAGATGCCTGTAGACTTCGCTTCCCTTTGGAGAGACGAGATTAGGCTGCAGACCTCTTACGGCGCAGCGCCCCAGGATCTAGAGACTGCACTGGACTTCATTAAGAGAAGAAATATCAACGTAGAGGACATGATCACTCATCGCTTACCTCTCAGAGAGACCGGGAAAGGCTTCAAGATAGTGTCTGAAGCCAAAGAATCGATAAAGGTGATTATTGAGCCAGAGAGACAAAGTTGACGAATGATGCAGTAGTTCGGTGAATACCATACGTGCAGCGAACCGGACAATGGACAACAGGGATTGCTCAATCTGCAGGAATTTCGTCTAGAAATCTTTGACCCAAAATGAACTCGGCATTCAAAACCGCTCGCTATTTCTTCCTAGAGGAAGGCCAACGATTGGTATCGGCTTCCTGGCATAGAAACATGATTGTTGGCGTTTATCCTAGGAAACTACGCCATTTCTGGGACCGGAAGGGTTGCCTGAATCAAGCATTGCGTTCTTCTTGAGCAGCACGCGCGACTGACTCAATAGTGGGTATCGTGAGGTCTAAGGTTTTATAGTTCAGTCTTGACAGCTACAGACCAAGAAGACGGTTTTGCGTCTCGTGTAGAGGTGACCTGTATGGTGGATGAGAACGATGAGCTGAAGCGGGCCGTGGTCGAACTGAAGTACCAGGAGATCGGCGCCATGGTGAGGCAGGCGCTTGAAGCTGGGATGCAGCCTCTCAAGGTGCTGGACCAATTGAAGAGCGGCCTCGACGCGGTGGGTGAGATGTACCATAGGAGGGAGTACTTCCTATCAGAGCTCTACATGGCGGGTGAGACCATGCAGGCAGCTATGGAGGTCCTCATACCATCTCTCTCCAAAGAGGATGCTCAGGGAAGCGAAGGAACCGTAGTTCTGGGCAGCATCCAGGGAGACATCCACGACTTCGGAAAGGCTATCGCTAAGACCTTCCTGATAGCCGCCGGGTTCACCGTACTTGACCTAGGAGTGGACGTACCACCCGCCCGCTTTGTGGACGAGGCAGTTAAGGCAGACGCCGACATAATAGGTGTCTCAGCGCTCCTGTCGGCTACACAACCCTCCACAGGGGAGGTTGTCAAGATACTGCTCGAAAGAGGTCTCCGAGCCCGATTCAAGATCATGCTGGGCGGCACAGCCGTGACCGATTGGGCCGTCAAGCAATATGGAGTAGATGCGGCTGTAAACGATGCGACCGAGGGTGTACGCGTCATGAAACGCTGGATGAATGAGAAGAGGGGATGGGAATAGGAGATGACGACGATCATGACGCCCCGGGAGAGGCTCCTCACAACCCTCAAGCATAAGGAGCCTGACAGGGTACCATTAACGGCTAAGCTCTGGCCTGATACCCTGCTAAAGCTTCGTAGACACTACGGGGTGGCTACTAACGACGAGCTCTTTGAACGGATGGGCGTCGACTCGGGTGCGGTGAACGTGGCTGCCCTCCCAGCTGGGAGCTGGAGGCCCTCAGCGGAATACGCCAGCTTCTGCAGGACGATAGGATACGACCCCTACAGCCAATACGCCACCTATGAGGAGTGGGGGATACAAAGGAAACTCGGCGCCAAAGGAGACTCGATCGTCCAGCAGTTCTTCTTCTCACTTCACCCATGGGAAGCCTTCACAAAGCCAAGCCAGGTAACGGCTGTCACGTTGCCAAACCTAGCTGCGGATGGACGCTTCGACAATGCTGAGAAGACGATAGTCGAGAAGAAGGACCTGCATGTCATTATAGGCGGTCTCGGCCATGTGTTGTGGACCAGGGCCTGGGAACTCCGCGGCATGCTTAGGCTGATGAAGGACCTCCACACCGACCCCGATATGGCCGACACGATCCTCAGCAAGCTCCTGGACTACAACTGCGACCTAGCGGATAGGCTCCTCGACCTCGGCTGCGATGGCATAGCTGTCTCCGAAGACTGGGGGAACAACTACTCTCTATTCATCAGCCCCGCTATGTGGAGGAGGTACTTCAAGCCCAGGTACAAGGTGCTTTTCGACCGAGCCAAGAAACGGGGGAAGCTAGTATTCTTCCACAGTGACGGGAACATCGCCCCCATAGTCGGCGACCTTGTGGAGATCGGCATTGACAGCCTGAATCCTGTCCAGCCCGAATGTATGGACCAGCTGGAGGTCAAGGAGAAGTACGGTGACAAGATCACCATCGACACAGGCGTCTCCAATCAGAAGACCCTGCCTTTCTGCAAACCACAGGACGTGAGGGACGAGACACTCCACGCCCTCCGCTACCTCGCCCCAGGCGGAGGATTCGTATACGGTACAAGCCACTACGCACTGTATGATGTCCCAGTCGAGAACGTCGTCACACTCTATGAGACATGCCGAGAACATGGAAGATACCCCTTGCAGCTACCAGACTAGGGATAGCGCGCGCTGAATCGCGCGAAGGCTCAAGCTACTCCTAGATTCGATGGAAGAGTCCGCAGCCTTCTCGTAGCGCGCTATCTTGCACCGCGCGCCAGTTCATTGCCTGAGCTTTTCCAGCTGCCCTGCCACATCTCTTAGATCGAGTTCCAGTAGTTTTTTCCGCGCGCGTCAGCGACTACCATACCAGAGCCTGGAACGGAATATGCGAGATAGCCAGCGCGAGCGCTCAGGTTGTCATCCTCCAGACTGGTTACCATCTTATCCGTTGCCTTATGTGAAACGCTCGCTTTGGCCGAACTGGCGTGCAAGGAAAGCCGAAAAGGATAACACTCCCATTCAACTCACTGAACCTAGGTGAGCATGTTTGCCCATCGACCCAGACTTTCAGAAAAACCGAAAGGTAGCCTACCAGCATGAAGGCCATGACGTGTGGGGGCCATATGTGCCACCACAAGAACAGGGTGTGCACGGAACAGACGTGGCTGTTGACTGGGACATCTGCTCAGGAGACGCCATTTGCGTCAACGTATGCCCGGCAAACGTCTTCGATATGGCTCCAGCCCCAAATCATCCTGTCTCCGAACAGAAATCCGATCCTGTTAGGCAAAAGGACTGTATAAAGTGCCTTGCATGCCAAACTCAATGCCCGGTCCAGGCGATAAAGGTCTCAACCTGAGAACACCGATCATCACTGAAAAGTTGATAGTTCGGCCTGTCCAATCTTATCTAAGCCATTCTTGACAAGCCGTAGGTTCCCACTGCCATGTGATTCCGATTAGAAAAGGAAGTGGTATTAGCTCCTCGAAGGAAAACAGAGGTGGCGGAGGCTCCCGTGTCACATCTTCTCGAACATGTCCTTGCCTGCACCGCACACGGGACATGTCCAATTGTCAGGCAGCTGTTCGAAGGGAGTGCCAGCCTTCACAGCTGAATTGGAGCCGCCGACTGCGGGGTCATAAATATATCCGCAGACAATGCATCTCCATTTCTCCATGGCCATATTTGTGTCACCTCGTCTCTACGGCTCTCCTACTCAATCTCTAGGCCTTAAGCGTTCTCTCTATGAGTCAAGGATGTGAATCTAGCCTTATCTACACCGTCTCCCATGATTGTAACGGGGTGATGCGTCGTCTTGTCCTCAAGCGGCTACGAGTTCTTAGAACACACCGCTGATGCCTACATAGCGGCCTACGGGGGTAGTCTGGCGGAAGCCTTTGAGAACGCTGCCAGAGCCATGTTCGACACCATGAGCTACGTGGAGAAGGTTGAGGGAAAGGACGAGGAAAGCTTGGAGGTCAGCGCCAGAGACGAGCAGGCCCTTCTCTACAATTGGCTTGAGGAGCTTCTGCTTCGATTTGAGATCGAGAACAGGCTCTACTCACGCTTCAGGATAGACTCCATCGAGAAGACCTCGCAAGGCTACACGCTCAGGGCCAAGGTCTGGGGAGAACTCTTTGATGTGTTGAAGCATGGCTCGAAGACCGATGTGAAAGCCGTGACCTACCACATGATGGAGATAATTAGGGAAGGCTCCAAGGTCACAATCAAGTATGTCCTTGATATCTAGTCGATGCTCAGCATGAGGCTTCACTAGGTCAGTACCTCCATAGAGGACAACAGCCGGTTACGTCCTCGTCCCCAACGGATATCTCAGGTGCTAACTCCACCAATCTAGTCCATTCATCGGGAGGCTGACGTCGATGTGCTTCCTATTGTCCCGAAGGAAGGACGTGGATGGTCCTAGCCTGAGCCGTTTCCTCAAGCTCGACAGGGAAGGAGCTTCTTTGGAAACTTTGCGACAACAGTGTAGAGGGGATCAACGACGTTTCCGACGCGGCATCTACCTACTTGTGAGAGGAGCTGGAATCCTTCCCACTTGTCGAAGCCATAGTCCTGGATCAGCCAGTTTAGCAGCTCATGGTGGGCTATCTTGAACGCGTCCATGAGGGGTTTAGCGCTCCCGGCGACCATTATCCAGTCTTCATCCTCGAAGCGGGGCCAGTCTATGGCCTTTCCCTTGATCACGTCGAAGCGTAGCCTAACCTCTGCTGTTGTCTCTAGGGCAATCCCGCAGATTTCGCCGTCGCCCTGAGCCGCATGAATATCCCCGAAGCCCAGGTAGCCGCCTTGGACGAAGACTGGGAAGAAGAGGGTTGACCCCTCCTTCGTCTCTACGCAGTCCATGTTGCCACCGTACTCGCCTGGGGTTAGGGCCGGCTCGACTCTGCCGAACCTCGGCGCCACTCCTATGCATCCGATAAATGGGGTCAATCTGATCTCAGCCCTTTTCATCCTGCTTTCAGTAAGCTTCAGGACGCCTATGCTCCGGTCGAGATCGATCTCCCACTGGACCTGCGTCTCCTTCAAGGGCTCGTTCAGCAGAAACAATCGCCCCGGCGACTCCCCGGTCAGGGAGCCGAAGTTCGGTAAGGTGCCTGACCAGGCTGTGGGGCGATTCAAAGTTATGCGCTCGACCTTCACGGCTAGAGTGTCGCCTAACTCGGCGCCGTCTACGTAGAATGGTCCGACCAGGGGGTTCGACGAGTCATAGATAGTGGTGGGGCTGCTCTGCTTCTCCTCTTCCATGATGCGTCTGCCCTTGGAGTCATAGCCTCTCGCGTCCACTGTGGTAGCTGTGACTATGTCCCCCGGCTTAACATGGTAGGCGGGCTCGTTTGGACCGAATGTGAGGTAGTACTTGGCTGCCCTGAAAGTATGCTCCATGGAGATGCTTCTTTCTGTTCTCAGTCTAATAGGCCTGTCTCAGATACCGCTACATTTATCGACCTGAACTCACGCGCGCAAGTATCTATGGAATCCCAGGTCGTGACGTTACCATGATCATTAATGCCTGAATTATGGTCAAGGCCTCCGCGGAGAAGCTAGCATTCTGCCCATGCAGAAAGAGCCGAACGAATGACTCTGCCGACAAATCCTCATGCTGAATCTGAGAAAGTAGCTGCCAAGGCAGCTCGCCTTAGATGCGCGCCCTAAGTCGTAAAGACGCATAGTGTAGACAATTCTACCGCTTTCATCCAGAATGCTTTATCTTGATGACTCAACAGATTCGATTGGCGGTGAAGCCTAATGGTGACAGTCAAGTGGTGGGGACGCGCCTGCTTTGAGGTTAGAGACAAGACAACCGTTGTAATCGATCCGCACGATGGGAAGAGCGTCAAGATGGAGCCTCCTCGAGTCAAGGGAGACCTAGTCCTAGTCACACATGGTCACGCAGACCACGCTGGCGGAAGAGACATGGTCCTGAAACAAGGTGGACAAGTAATTGATCAGCCAGGCACGTTCGACGCGAAAGGAGTTAAGGTAACCGGCGTCGCTGGTTTCCACGACGAGACAAAGGGCTCCCAAAGAGGGACTAACATCGCGTACACATTCGAGGTGGATGGAATCCGATTCGCCCACCTAGGCGACCTCGGCCACCTACTATCAGATGATGACGTCAAGGAGCTCGGGCGGGTCGATGTCCTCATGATTCCTGTTGGAGGATTCTACACGATTGACGCCAAGATCGCCACGAATATCATAGATACGATAAAGCCCTGTGTGGCAATCCCAATGCACTACAGGGTTCCTGGAGGTCAGGATCCTATATCGGACGTCGAGTCCTTCCTGGCTGGGAAGAAGAACGTAAACAGACTCGGAAAGCCTGAGACAGACTATAGCAGAGCTCACCTCCCACAGCCCACCCGTATAGACGTTTTCTCCCCGCCATAGGCTGCTCTCCTGTCACCTTTTCCTTTCTCGCTCGTTTCCCGTTTTTCTCCCTTTAGCTAGGCCGTTGCCTCGACGGCTCTGTAGAACTTTTCATAGGCCGATTGGTACGCAGGATCCCTCGAGAGGCTCTGACGTGCGTCCAGAAAGTCCTTGACGAATGCCTCCTTGTCATTAAGGGAGGCAGCCGTTTCCTGAGCCTTTGATATTAGCTCCGTCAGAAGCGGCCTGAATTCTGGGTTCATGTTCTCAATCTCGTAGTATAGGCTTGGATCCTCTGACAGAACCGCCTCCAAGAGAGTCAGCTGCATCGAGAACGTAGTGCCCGCAAGTTCCTTAATCATCAGGATGTCTCGATCAGCAAGTATCCTGGCAAGAACAATGTTCAAGAAGTGAGTCAGGCTGAGCGTTATAGCCACGATACGGTCATGCTCTTGGCCACTGGCCACAACGTGTACTTCTGCTCCTTCTCTCCTGAAGAGGTCGACGGCCCACTTGGTGAGGGCTTCATCGTCGGTGACCGGTATCACCACCACCTTTCTACCTTGGAATGAGTCTGCTCCCGGCCCGAACATTGGGTGAGTGCTAATGACTCTAACACCAGTAGTTGAGAGTTCTCTAAGCGCCGCGGGGATGCCAGCCTTCACTGAGGCTACGTCAAAGACGATGGCGCCCTTCTTGACGCTGCCTCTGATCATTCGGATGGTCTCAACTGTGGTCTCAAGCGTGGTCGATACCACTACGATATCTGCTCCTATGGTCGCTTGAATGTTTGACGCAGCGGCCTCAACTCCGTATCCCATCTCTCGGGCCACTGCCTTGTTCCTCACAGGCGACCGGCCTCCTATGACGACCTCGTAGCCTCTGTCTCTGAAGAAGCGGGCGAACCACTTGCCCATCTTCCCAGTTCCACCGAGTATGGCTACCCTTTCGACCATGTTTTGAGGCTCTCCCCGATGGCTCGTATTCCTTGCCTGATCTCTTCGGTGTTGGTCCCTAGGGAGATCCTGAAGTGCTCAGGATAATCGCCGAAGGCCTCTCCAGGCGTAACCACAACTCCCTTATCCTCTATCAGTCGATGAGTGAAGGCCTCCGAGTCGAAGCCCTCGCTTCTAGCCCTAGGGTAGAGGTACATTCCTCCATCCGGCCTCACATAGTCGAGGGGCAGCCGGTCCAGTTCGTTACAGGCTAGGTCGACGCGGCTCAACATCTCGTGTGTATACTGGTTGAAAACAGCCTGATCCATCTTGAGAGCCTCGAGCGCCGCATGCTGTATGAACTCCGGGACACAGGTCACCGAGAGCTGCAGTACTGACTGCATCCTGTTTATGGTCTCAACATCCGAGACCGCGTAGCCGACTCGCCAACCAGTCATCCCATACCTCTTCGAGAAGGTGTTCACATAGATGAAGTTGGAGTCGGCCACTTCTAGTATGCTCTTCGCTGGGGTAGAGGAGTAAGATTCATAGACCTCATCGGTAAGCACGTAGCCTCCCACCTCCGCCACCGTGGAGGCGGCCTCCCTTAGCAGCTTCTCGTCGAAGACTTTCCCTGTTGGATTGTTCGGGGAGCAGAGGACTAGGAGCCTAGGCCGAACTTGGCACATATCGTGAAGTTCACCAAGATCGATACTCCACCTTTCCTCGAAGCGGGTGTGCAGGCAATCCTCTCGTCCTCCAGCGAGCCGCACCGCGTTACCATAGACCGGCCACGTGGGTTCCGGGACCAATGCGCGGTCTCCTTGGCCAACAACAGCTAGGATGGCTGCGAACACTGCGAATTTCCCTCCTGGCGTGACAAGTACCTGATCCGCCCTCAGGTTGGTGCCATAGCGCTGGTTCAACAGATTCGCTATAGCTGAGCGGAGTTCTGGGAGGCCCTTCGATGAGACGTAGCCGATGTGTTCTTTGTCATATAGGCTGTCGCGCAATGCGTTCTTCACAGACAGGGGGGCAGCGATGTCTGGCTCGCCTACGTCGAGGCGTACGAGTCTCATACCTAGGCTCTCCTCGGTTTCAGCCTTCTCGAATACGGAGTAGAGATATCTGGCCCTGTTCTTGGGACGTCTCCCTTGGGCGTTCACGGCCTCCTCTATCAGGGTGGAGGCGATTCTCCGGGCTAGACGAGGGTCAAGTCCCTCCTTTCGCGCAATCCTCTCAGCTCTGTCCAGCACTACTGTTTCAGTCCTGTAGTCTACAACTCCCAGCTTCTCTCTCCGCTTCAGTTCACCTACTTCTTGAGCGATGTTTAGCCGCTTCTTGACGAGCCGGAGTATCTTCTCATCGATGTCCGCTATCTCTTCCCTATACTTCTGTAGTTCCTGTTTCAAAGAGGTGTCACAGCCTGCTAGATCCTTTGTCTAAGGAGATGGTCCGCTAGGACCAAGGCCACCGCGGCCTCTACGACTGGGACCGCCCTGGGCACTATGCATGGGTCATGCCGACCCTTCACTTCTAACTCCGCGTTCCTAAGCGTCGTGAGTTCCACCGTCCGCTGCTTTTTTGATATGGATGGCGTGGGCTTGAAGGCTACGCGTACCACTATGGGCATGCCGTTTGTCAGGCCACCTAGAACTCCTCCCGCATTATTCGTCTCCGTCACTACTCTTCCATCTCTGATCCGGTAGGGGTCATTGTTCTCGGACCCCTTCAGTCTCGCTGCCTCGAAGCCTACGCCGAACTCCACGCCCTTCACCGCAGGGATATCAAATAGCATCTTGGCCATGTCTGCGTCAACAGAGTCAAATATGGGGTCGCCTACTCCCGGAGGCAGGCCGTGAGCGACGCATTCCACAATGCCTCCTACGCTGTCCCCATCCGCTCTCGCTGCCGCTACGGCGTCTTCCATGCGTCTCGCTGCCTCTTGGTCTGGGCACCGCATAACATTGGCGGCACTCTTTTCTCTGGTCTCCCTCGCTTCGGTGGGGGGCGACTTGGCCTTGATGCCGGCCGCTTCGACTGTGTAGGCCAGGATGTCCACTGACTTTGATGAGAGATAGGTCTTGGCGACCGCTCCTGCCATCACCAGAGCGGCCGTAAGCCTGCCGGAGAACCGGCCTCCTCCCCTGTGGTCGTTGCCAGCACTATAGCGGATTAGGGCAGGGTAGTCAGCGTGGCCAGGTCTAGGCTTCCCGAGTAACTCCTCGTAAGCGCTCGAGTCCGCGTCCCTGTTCCAGACCAGTAATGTGATCGGGGCGCCTGTAGTTCTACCGTTGAAGACTCCTGAGAGAAGCTGGACCCTGTCCTCTTCTTTTCTCGTCGTCGAGACCTGTTCCGACACGGGTCTTCGCCGGTTAAGCTCCTCCTGAATCATTTCTTCATCTACGCTTAGGCCGGGTGGGCAGCCATCGACGACAACCCCAACGCATTTCCCATGGCTCTCCCCGAAGCATGTCACCACGAAAGATTTCCCGATGGAGTTACCTGACACTAACGCGTCCTCCCAGATGCATCAAATCCTCATAGAACTTTGGATAGGACTTTGAGACGCACTCGGCGTTTTCCACCTCTGTGGTGCCTTTTGAGACCAGACCGAGGACTGAGCAGGCCATCGCGATCCTGTGATCTCCATGAGAATCAACTCTCGTGCCCACCAACGTGGAAGGCGCTTCTACCGTCAATGAGTCGTCATCCTCAGTTACATTGGCCCCGAACTTCTTCAACTCTTGACCCAGTGAGCTAAGCCGGTTAGACTCCTTAATCCGGAGCCGCTTAGCACCCACTATCCGGGTCTCTCCCAATGCCCGACACCCGACAGCCGCTATGACAGGTACTAGGTCCGGAATATCTCTCGCATCAACCTCAATACCCGTCAGCCTCTCGTTCTCCTTTCTTCCTCCTGCCTCCGCTTTTGCCTCGACCTGAACCTGGTTGTCCGCCTCTTCGATTCGAGTGCCCATCTGGCGGAGGAGGCTCATGATCATGCTGTCCGGCTGGTTGGGGACCAGGTTCTCAATTATTATTGATGAGCCGGTGAGGACGGCCGCAGCCATTAGGAAGGAGGCCGAAGAATAGTCCCCAGGAATCGTATGCACTGCTGGTTTGTACCTCTGCTTCCCGGGTACCACGAAGTGTCTTAGGCCGCGGGTGGTTTCCACAACAATCTCGTGCGACCTGAGAACGTCAAGGGTGAGGCTCGCATAGGGGCGGGACTCCAGCCTGGTCGTGACCTTGATCTCGGTCTGAGCTTCGGCCAGCGGTGCCGCCAATAGCAGGCCGGTGACGAACTGAGAACTCACATCGCCTCGTATCGAGGTAACACCTCCAGCCAGCTCGCCTCCATCCACGATGACTGGAGGGTACCCCGCCGAGGAAACACAGTCGACACCCAGCTTCCTCAGTGCTGCAACCAAAGGGCCCACTGGTCTCCTGAGGAGCTGTGGGCCAGAGAGGATGACGGTTCGGCCCTGTGCTAGCGCGGCCACCGGCGTCAGGAACCTGAGTGTGGACGCGGACTCCCCGCAGTCGATGCCCTTGCTGGGTGCTCTGAGCTTAACTGGGCCAGTTATCGAGACCTCGTTTCGCCTCTCCTCAACACGTGCCCCTAGCATGCGGCAGGCCCTGAGTGTCGCACTGACATCGTCACAGTCAAGCGGCGCAATTATGCGCGTGGTTTCCCGGCAAAGGGTGGCTGCGATAATTGCTCTATGGCTGAAACTCTTCGAAGATGGCGCACGAAGCCGACCGCCCAGTCTAGGCGTATTCTCTATGACTGCCCGCACAGTTCTCCACCGAGTTACTTGGTCAGGCTATTGCTACCCACGTATTCAAGTATCTTTTCCACAACTTCCATAACGCTGAGCCTGGATGTGTCGACTACATAGTCTGCGGCGTCCCTGTAGAGATGCTCTCTCATTGAGAGTAGTCTCCTGATCGTAGCCGGCTTGTCAACGTTGTTGAATAGAGGTCGTTGGTCGCCGTTCCTTAAAATCCTCTCGAGTATGACCTCGGGTGAGGATGTGAGGAGGATGATTGCCGAGTTCTGCCTCAGCCGTTCTATGTTTTCACGGTTCAAGACTACTCCGCCGCCGCAGTCTATGACAGCCCTTCTCCTGCTGGATACCCTCCTCACCACCTCAGCCTCTAGTTCTCGGAACCTTTTCTCTCCGTCCTGCCTGAAGATCTCTGAGATAGGTTTCCCAGTCTGCTCAACTATCAGGTCGTCGGTGCGAACGTATAGGATTCCTAGCCTATCTGCCAGAGCCTCCCCTACGCTTGTCTTGCCCGTTCCCATGAAGCCAATCAGAGCGATGTTGGCCTTCTTCTCTGTCAAAGCCATCTCCAGAAGTCTCCAGGTCTGCTTCAGTCAGGCCCTCTATCAGACTTGGCCTTCAGCACCGTTGTGAGGGCCTCTTTCATGGCTGATACTGGCGCCTCTGCCCTAGTCCAGAGCTTAAAGGCCTGAGCCCCTTGGCAGACAAGCATTGTGAGGCCATTGACGCATTTTGCTCCGACCTGTCCAGCATCCCGTAACAGGCGGGTCTCGAGAGGACTGTAGACTATGTCGAACACGACCATGTCAGGCCTTAGTAGCTCCTTGGCGATTGGTGTCTCCCTAGCATTCGGATTCATCCCAATGGACGTCGCGTTAACAACCATGTTGGATTGAGCAGCCGCATTCTTCAGCGTGGATGGATTGGCTCCTCCTCCAGTGACCGACGTGGTGCCTGTTATTCTTCTAATGTCCTCGGCGAGTGTCCGGGCTTTTGAGATCGTACGATTCAGAATTGTAAGATTTTCCGCTGTCTCGGCCATTGTGAATGCTAAGGCTCTGGCGGCTCCTCCTGACCCTAAGAGCAGCACCCTCTTTCCAGATGGCTCTACTCCAGACTCTCTGAGTGCTGCCAGAGCTCCTGCGCCATCGGTGTTGTGTCCTACGAGCCTCCCGTTATGGTTGACTACCGTGTTGACGGCGCCGATGGTTGCTGCTGGCTCTTCCAGGTCATCCAGGTGCCTCATGACAGCTACCTTGTGGGGTATGGTCACATTGAACCCGGAGAGGCCTATGGCCTTGAAGCCTTCGAGAGCCATGAGCAGCGAAGGCGATGCGACGCGGAAGGCGAGGTATACGGCGTCAAGTCTTGTAGCTTCAAGGGCTGCGTTCTGCATGACTGGACTCAACGAGTGTTCTACAGGGTCCCCAATGATTCCGTAGAGGCGGGTCCTACTCGTGGCTCTCAGCTCACACACCCAGAAGCCGGTAGATCTTCTTGGTTTCACTGACAGTTAGCTGACCAGGAGCGGCCTCTCTCCCCTTCACTATTGACGCGTAAGTGAAGGCTCCTCCGAAGACTGGTGATAGAATCCTAGAGGCCGCGCCCAGTGGGCCCATGCAGAAGCACACGACGTCCGCCTCTTGAGACGCCTCGGAGACAAAGCTAAGGCAGGTCAGATTGTCGCTTATAGTGTGAGCTGTCATTACGATCTTGTAAACATCGGGCTTCGTCTGCTTCATGTCATTGTATCTTGACTTGACCTCGTCGGGTAGAAGAGGTGATGGTGAGTGCCAAGAGAGTATGATCTTCGCACCCGCGCTTCTAAGTTGCTGCACTGCTTGCCCGAGCTGAGGTGTGTCCATCTCAAGGTCGACGAGGTTGAAGTTCGACGCGGCAGCGTCCAACAGCATTTGACGCCTGTCTGTTTCATGTCCTTGGAACAGGCCGCCCTGTGATGGAAGTCTGCAGGTCGCTATCATAGGGAGTGAGGTCAGGGCTTGGAGCTCTCTTGGCTTTGGCCGAGCCTCAGAGAGGTAGTCGAAGCGAACCTCAACCAGGTCTGCTCCTTCTCTCTCAGCGGATTTCACCATATTGGCTATTTCGGCGAGGCTTGTACCGGTCACTGAGGCGCAGACCTTGGGGCTCATCTCTCGATTACCGACTCCTCCGACACGAGTGCGCCGAAGTGTCTTCCCCCAAGCTGGTGGTATACGAGAACCTCGTCCCCCGCTTTCAGCTCGGTCACAGCCTTGGAGCCGCTATCGGTGACGAATCGTATCGTCTCCGCGTTCTGGGCAATGGTCTTCACTGTCCAGCCCTTGACCTCGGTCTCCACAAGAATAAGTGGCCTGCGCTCGATCTTTATCCGTCCCACGACTACAGGGCGGCTACGACCCTCCCTGTCGACTACTTGCACCACATCTCCTGCCTTTAGCTCTGAGAGGTATCGTGTCCTACCTCCAGGCGTGAGTACGTACAGGGCTATCGGGCCGGCGTTTACCCTGAATGGGCGGGGCTCAACATGTGGGTTTTCCTGAACTTCTGCCTGGACCAAGAAAAGGCCTGATGACTGGCAGCCGAGGAGCATTCCTTCGCCGGGGTTCATTATGTCGCATGTGTCGATGCAGACCCTGTGGCCGAGGCCCAGCGGCTTGGTGCCGATCACCTTGACCGAAGCGAGGTCCAGTTTCGTCTCTTGGGTGTAGTCGTCGAGGATGCGCTTCGTTTCCTCCACATCAACGGTGCTTGATGGGATAAGGCACACTCCATCGACTCCCAACTCAAGGGTCTCAAGAGCTGTTCGTGCTTCTTGTGGGCTCATGACCTCTGCAATGAGCTTCGCTCTGCCTCGGTTTCTAGATATTATGTTCTCGAGAGGTATTACCTTCCAGTCGGGGCAACTGATCAGAACGTAGTCGAAGCCTACCTCGACCGCTTTTAGGGCCTTCTCTTCATCTGCTCCACTATGAATTATGACCCTGGCGCAGATGGCCTTCCCATCAGCCTTGAGGGTGCTGACGTCGTCCCAGTGGGCTTCGTCAACGAGTAGGATGTCTCCATCCTTGGACGACGCGATCCGTAACCCCAAGGCCTTAGCAGCCTCAGGATCGGCTCCGTCCAGTACAACTGTTGCTGCGGCCTCTGAGGCCGCTTTAAACAGGTCCTGTCTGGCTTCTGATGTCGCCTCATTGCCTGTTCGTACCCAGAGCTCCCGCATCATCTAAGCTCCCTAAGGGCCTCCTCAACAGATGTCCCTTTGTGGACGATGGCAACGACAGCGCGGGACATGGCCTCAGGGTCCTTGTGTTGGAACACGTTGCGGCCAAGTGACACCCCCACGCCGCCGGCCTGGACCGAGCCGTGGACCATCTCAAGCACCTCTGCCTCCGTGTTAGCCTTCGGCCCACCTGCAATCACGACCGGGACCGGGCAGCCCTTGACCACGGTCTGGAAGCTGTCCACGCTGCCGGTATAGTTCGTCTTGACTATGTCAGCACCCAGCTCAGCTCCAAGTCTGGCTACGTGCTTTACCACGGTGACGTCGTTGCTGTTCACTATTTTGGGTCCCCGGGGATACATCATGGCTAGTAGAGGGATGCCGTAGTCTTCGCAGGCCGCCGAGGCGCTGCCGAGGTCGAGGAGCATCTCAGCCTCTGTGACCGCTCCTACGTTGATGTGTATGGATACTCCGTCGGCGCCTAACTTTACTGCCTCGTCGACGGTACAGACCTGAAGTTTCCTGTTGGGGTCCGGCGACAGTTCCGTGCTGCCGTTGACGTGTATTATGAGTCCTAGGCGTCGGGTGTCGATGTTTGTGGCTATACCCTTGTGGATAACTATCGCGTCCACACCACCCCTTGCGAGGCCGTCTACAGTTTCTTGCATGTTCTCAAGCCCTGCAACTGGTCCTAGGGTGACCCCGTGGTCCATTGGGATGATCACGGTTCTCCCATCGTCTCGAAAGATCCGTTGAAGCCTGCGTTGTTTGCCTGATGTCATTTTATTCTCCCACCTTCCTGCTGAATCTGCCTAGGACATATTTAACCGAGGATAGGGTCTTGTCCCGGTCCGCCCAGGGCACGAAGAGCCGGATGGAGTTACTGATGGTGAAGACACCGTAGAGGTTGATTCCCAGACCGGCCAGAGGAGCAACTACTGCTTCCAGTATTCCTGGGACGTCCTCTAGGCCATAACCCGAGACCACAATCATGGAGAGGCCGTCAATGCTGTGTATTGCCTTTGCCAAGGCCTCTTCTTTTATCATGTCGTGGAGCCTCTCAACGAGGCCCTTGGGGTTGCTGACGTATAGGAGAATGGACGATTCGGAGACGGTTATTCCAAGGAACTCGGTCTCCAAAGATGGTATGTCGGAGAGCACCTTGGCTACCTTTGGGAGAGAACCATTGCCCGTTATCAAGGTTATCATTGAAAGTGATGATGGGTGCAGCTGGCCCTCAAGGCCTATCCTCAGCTCTCCCGTGATCACGGTGCCACCTGACAGGTCAGAGGCGTCGAAGCCTACCACTCTCAGGAC
>Ga0315274_10003162_pt1 | contig 24521 bp, 21 predicted proteins | sample YL17G02_20_MG_FD_203700 | JGI IMG/M metagenome (GOLD analysis project Ga0315274, IMG submission 203700) | Sediment microbial communities from Yellowstone Lake, YNP, Wyoming, USA - YL17G02_20 | ecosystem: Environmental > Aquatic > Freshwater > Lake > Sediment | place: USA: Wyoming | collected...
AATGCAAGTTTACCCCCACCTCAACTGGAGCTGGAACTGGAGCTGGAACTGGAACTGGGGACGTCGCAGTGGCCCATCTTAAGCTCAAGAACAAGAACGGTAAGCTCAAAATCAGCGGCTGCGACCGACGCACCAGCCCGTAATCAGTTTCCAGCGCTTTCGCATGAGACACTATTTCGCCGCCAGACCACCCACCTACCGGGCTTGGGTTGACAGCAGCGTACCGCCCCATTTAACCTCGCTGGGTTTCGACTCCGGCAGGGGACTTGCGTTTGAGCCTTCACTATCGCCAACACGGCAGTGCCATCGTCATTATTGGCAATACCTACGCCTATCGTGACCAGCTGAAGACGCTGGGCGCGCGGTATAATGGTAGCGACCGTAATTGGCGCGTGCCTTTCACACCGGCCAACCTAGCCTCAGTCGCAGAACTTTGCACCAAGGCCGGCGGCGGCAGCTTGGGCACCGCACCCAGTGTTGAGCTGACTCTCCCGCAGAGCAGTCCACTCCCAGCGATGGCTGAGCACACCCGCACCATCATCGAAGGCACGCAGTCAGCAGATCCCAGCCTCACCATTCGGCAGTTGATGGAGCAAGTTGACCTCGCCATTACCCAAGCTTTTCCGCAAACCGTCTGGGTGACTGGAGAGGTGCAAAACTTAAGTCGCAAAGGCACAGGCATCTTTTTTGATCTGGCCGAAGCTAGAACTGGTGCCCATGCTAACGCCACTGTCACTGTGCGCAGCATCATCTGGGGCAATGCACTAGCAACGATGCAGGCCCGGCGCGGCGCAGATAAATTAGCAGAGGTGCTCCAGGACGGTCTGCAGCTCCGCTGCTTATGCCAAGTCCAGCTCTATAAAGACCGTGGCAGTCTCACCCTGCTCATCTCAGATATCGATCCCACGTTCACCAAAGGAGCACTGGCTCTGGCTCGCGAGCGCCTGCTCAAAGAGTTACGCGCCAAAGGCCTCGACCAGGCCAACAAGCGGCTCGATCTACCGCCCTTTCCGCTCCGTATTGGGCTCATCAGCTCTGAGGGCTCTAGGGCGCAATCGGATTTTCTCGACCAGCTGGACTGCCTTAACTATCCGGGGGAAGTGCTGTTTTGCCCGGCCACTATGCAGGGGGAGCAGGTGCCGCGGCAAGTGGTCGCAGCACTGACTTTGCTGATCCAACACGGTTGTGATCTGGTCGTCATTACACGTGGCGGCGGCAGTGCCGCAGACCTGCGCTGGTTTGATGCACCTGAAATTGCCTATGCAATTGCAGCAGCGAGCGTCCCAGTGATAGCCGCGATCGGCCATCACGATGACGTTTGCGTCGCTGAGGAAATCTGCCACCTCAGGCAAAAAACCCCAACCGCTGCGGCAGACTTTGTCGTTAGTATTTGCCTAGATACCAGGGCGCGTATCGACAGCATGGCTGCCGGCCTAGCCAACTTGCTGGGACAGCGCCTTAGTGAGGTCAGTTTATTATCTGCAGCTTTGATCGGACGCCTGCATGCTGCAGCAGAACGTGGATTAGACAGCCGTTCGCTGATGCTCAATCAGCTGGGCAACCATTTACAACGGACCGCCACATCGCGTATCAACACCACGATGAGCCACCTTAGCGACTTCAAATCAAGGTTCAATATCGCTGCCGAGCGCCACCTTGGCAGCTTTGCAACGCGTTTGGCCGAGATGCTTGGGGCACTGCAGCGGCGAGATCCGACCGCCTGGCTGAGCCAAGGGTGGACTAGACTCAGCGGGGCCTATGGGCCCATCACCAGCTGTGAGCAAGTAGCCTTGGGAGAATCCGTCAAAGCCAGACTAGCCGATGGTTGGCTCAACTTAAGTGTCCAAGAAAAGCTACCGCGGTCTCGCCCACAAACAAATACCCATACTCCGGAGGCCTTGCCATGACAGAGTCCAGTGAGAAAGTTAAAAAAAACAAAGCCACAACTGAATCCGCAACCTATAAAGGGATGCTGAGCGAAGTGGAAAACCTAGTCAAAGAAGTAGGTCAGCCAGATCTTGATCTAGACGACATGGTCACGAAAATAGAACGCGGCTACAACCTAATCAAGGCCATGCGCACACGCCTAGAGACAACTAAACAAAAAGTCGAACAACTCCGCCTCGATTTTGAGTGAGCGCTGCTTTTAGGGTCTGTGCTTCAGCGTGAATGCTCGGTGTATCCGGGGGTCGCGAAAATCCTCGGGGATGGTCGACGCGGTAATGTCAGCCACCTCGTATTTCCGGCTTAGGTTTTCATCCAACATGAAAACTTTCTTGTTAGTCGAGAAATAAAGTATTCCACCCGGAGCCGTCCAGGCCATCGCCAAATCAATCAAACGCCGATGATCACGCTGAATATCCAGGACTCCAACCATACGTTTCGAGTTGGAAAATGTCGGCGGGTCGAGAAAAACGATGTCGTACAGTGGATGCTCCGCGGGCCTTTGCTCGAGAAACTCTCTCGCATCTGCCCGAATAAATCCGTGCTTCGCGAGGTCAAGGCCATTCGTCCGAAAATTGTCCTGCGCCCATTCTAAGTAAGTGGCAGATAGGTCGACGCTATCGGTGATCACACCGGCCTGCGCAGCAGCGACACTGACGCTGCCCGTGTAACAGAACAAATTAAGTAAACGAAGGCCAGACGGCAACTTACGAAACCGAGACCTTAGCGGCCGATGATCGAGAAAAAGCCCGGTATCTAAATAATCGGTGAGGTTTACAAGATAACGACTCGACTCCTCCGCGACCACGAGCGGACGCCCCCCGTCACTCAGCTTGGTGTACTGCGCTGCACCAGGCATCCGCCGGCGCCCTTTAATGTGGACGAGTTCCGCTGGCATGCTCAAAGCGCTACTGACAACCGCCCGCAGTTCATCCTCCGCCGCGGCGCTGGCCTCACCGTCGCGACGGTCATAAACCACGGCATGGGGGCCGTACAGATCGACGATAAAAGGCAACTCGGGGATATCCGCATCGTAAAGCCGAAATGCCTCAACATTCGCCTGCTTAGCCCAGCTACGGCGGGGTTTTAGGGATTTACGAAGACGGTTAGCAAACGCTGATAGATCATGCATAAAAATTCCAGACACACCCGATTTTTAGAATTTCTTCTTTACGCCAATTTGTAAGCCATAGGCAGTTTTATTTTTCGGCGACACCTCGTTAAAGCCAATGAGCAACGCTGGATCCACCGCGGAAAATGCCAACATTGCATAATCAAAGCGGGCCGAAACATAAAACCACTCAATCGGCGCAATCGAGACCTCAGCGCGAAACCGGTCATTCGTACCTTGACCGACAGCCTCTACCTTTGGACTGTCTGCAGCAGCATTAGGATCTGTTACGGCTTGTTTGTAATTATTAAGAATCGAGCGCCCCGCACTCACCGTTGTCGTGGTGCCGAAGGGCAATTTTTTGCTCGCATTCAAACCAAGTGAAATATTACTGGCTTCGCCATACATGAAATATCCCTCAGTCGGCTGCGCCGAGCTATAGCCCAAAGATCCACCCAAACTAAGAGTTTCCCAATTATGGGTCATCCCAATGTCGGCACTATTGAGTTGCCCACTAAAGGTATTGCCTGAAGCACCTTGATCGAAAGGATCACCAATATAGGCAAAATAATCAAAATAACCTACCGGACCGGCTGGCACCGGTTCGCTAACCGCCACCTGCCTTTGTTTGATGCTAAATTTCGCTGTATTCGCCTTACTATTGTAGCGAACACCAGTTGCGACCGTGTAATTGGACGTCATTTTACTTGAGTTTAAATCTGGCAAACCGTAGCCAACCCAGGGCGCAACGAAACCCTCGAGACCATTAGAACTAAATGGCACCACTAGCTCACTAGCGATCTGAGTAGTCAGGAACCGCCAGTTACCTGGTGGTGACAAAGTCGTGATTGGATAATACGCATCGTTATCTAAATTGTATGAGCTCTTGCTGCCTGTAGTCTTGGCCCACTTTTCCCGGACATACCCCGTTAAAGTAATAAATGGTCGACCAGCCGACCCTGTAAAGCCAAATCCATAAGTTCCCTGGGTTTTTAGCGTGACGTCGAGAGATGATGCGCTAGTTTGTGCCGAAGTTAGCAGAAAATTCGTCACGTACTGGGACTTCTGCGTCAGAGCTAAACCAGATTCTATATAGTCAAATTTAAAACCAGGTGGATTTTTCCCCTCAACTTCGTTCTTGCGCGCTGGCACATAGGTCCGCACCGGCCGGCTTTGCCCTGCCGCGCCATAACCTGCCGCGCCATAACCTGCGGCAATATCGGTGAACGAGGCATCGACAGCCTTCTCATGGATGTCTCCTGCTCGACTATCCGTGGGGATTAATCCCAAGAATAGAAAAAAGCATAATGCAACTGACCGACACTGCAACAGTGGACGGTTATGAGCGCGAGTATCAATGTGAAAGTTTAACATTGGATAATTCGGGCTGAGCCTGCTCGGCTGCCTTCGCTGGCGACTGCTCTCGGGTTACCAGCGAATTTAGCAAGCGAGCTTCCGTCTGGTAGTCAAACCGGGTGAAGTGATCCTCTTGATTCATTTTCCCAGCAAGCTGAGCAATCTGGTTGGTAAGATCGGCTGGTAAAGCGCCGTGCATGGCTGCAGCTAGGCGGAGTAGGTTCCAACCAAATCTCTCTTCATTATATTCGTTCGATATGTCGTTACTACGGGCCAATGCAGCTCGGCATTTCTGCAAACTGCTCAGGTCACGGGCCGCCTCTAAACAGGTCCAGCCGGCTAGACTTGCACTTGGCTCTAAAGATACATCAGGTGCCGCTGCGCCTTTTATCGACGCCACTTGCCATTCCAGACGAGATTTAATTTTATTCAATCCCATCCTATCCAGTTCCGATCGGCTTAAACTAAGCGCCCCTTCGTTTACCAGATCATTTAACGCACGCTGAGCCATTGTCAAACATGCAGAATAGTAGTTCTCCGTGCTGAGCCAACCCTTATTATCGCGATGCTTGATCCAGTTGGGATCCCATGCCAGCATCCGCGCCCAATGTGCATGCACTAACTTATGGTCCGTCAGAAATTCATTCCAGTCCCGATAACTGGAACGCCAGCGGCGCGACCACATCTTTAGCGAACAATCCACCGGAGCGATTGCGGTACCACGCAGAATTTTCGGATCAAGACCAGGCAACTGGCCATCGTGGCTAAAAACATAGCTTCGCAAGTACGGTAGCCAAGCATCAGCGTAAATCTTTTGCTGCTGAACCTGGTCTACTATATCGATGCTATTCGCCTGCATCAGACGATTAAAGCCCTCACGATCACCCTTATCCAGCAGTGACTGGACATCTTCTGGCTTTAAATTATGGTCTTGCTGATCTTTAGCTTTACTCGACATACGAGCGGAATTTGCCATGTAAATGGCCGCAACGAAGGCGGCAATAGCGATTGCTAAAAACGCCATGGCCAAGCCGACACCACGGGTAGATTTTACTTTAACTCGCTTGGTGTCTTCGTTGATGAGCTTTGCGTCACTATCAGTGGCAACGCCCCAAGCTCCCGTCATATCCTCATGAACAATGCGGGCAACATCAGGATACTGCTTTTTTACGCGCTCTAAATTTTCGAGCGTCACCCACGGACCACAATGCCCCGAGACCTCGTCTTGTAGGCCAAATTGCATGCGTTTATAGGCATCCTTTAACTCCATCAGGGTCATTGGCCCCGTGAAGGCTTCAAGGTTACGCCTTATCAGATAGAGTTTCGCCATTAGCCTCTCACATGCGAAAGAAGAACGGTGATATTATCCCTGCCGCCAGCTGCATTGCCTGCATCGATTAGAACCTTTGGCAGAGAATCTAGATGGTCTAGGTTTTCGGTGATAATCTGAGCCGTTTTGCGGTCTTCAAGCATCCCGCTCAGTCCATCCGAACAAGTAAGAAAAATTTGTCCTGGCTTGAGCGGAACTTCGTAGATATCGACGTCCACTCGCTCACCTAAACCCATCGCTCGAACTAACGCCCCTTCCTTTGCCCCCGGTAGCACGGCAGACCGCGGTAGCCAACCGCGCTCAATAAAATTGCCGACGCTGTGATCCAAAGTTAATTGGAAGATGTGCTTCTTATAGTAAAGGTAAGTCCGACTATCTCCGACGTGCGCGAGATGAAGGGTTTCTCCGACAAACATGAGGCAATTTAAGGTCGTTCCCATACCCGTGAGATCGCGATCGCGTCGCCCACGCTCAAGAATTTCCATATTAACGCGATCGATGGAGCTCGACAAAAACGGTGCAATCTCTTCGTGGCGAATACGATCGCTATTAAGAAATGATTTCCGCAGGCCATTTACGGCCATGCTCGAAGCCACTTCTCCGCCACTGCGGCCGCCAATACCGTCCGCGACTATGCCGAATCCGGCTGCCTCGTCGTAGTATAGGCTGTCTTGATTACTTTTTCGCCGCCGACCGACATCGGTGGCTCCGATCATACGAACCTGCACGCGCTGCCTCCACTTTGCTTCTGGTTCGGAATCGGAATATTGAGGCAATTCCCTTAGCGCGGCTGGCCCGCATCGGAATTACTAGTTTACTTTCCAACCCACCGAAAAGAATAACAAATCATAGCCGTTTGGGTTACCTTTTTTCCATATTAAAGGCTGACAGAACAAAATCAGCGAGACGACAAAGTCGCTGACTTTGATGGGAAAAAAAGCTAACTTAGTGAAGATATCCAAATCACTTTAATTTGTTGGCTACACTCGCCAGCATACCCGTGAGGTTACCTCGATGCCGAAAATTTCTGCCAAGTGGAGGGATTTCGGCACCTCCATATTCTCGATAATGACCCAAAAAGCGATCGCCAGTGGCGCTGTCAATCTAGCCCAAGGATTTCCTGACTTCGATGGACCAACAGTCATAAAAGATGCGGCTATCGCAGCGATCAAGGCTGGTCGTAATCAATACGCTCCAGCCCCCGGTGTACCGGAACTTAGGCAACTCTTAGCTCAGCGAAAGGCAGAACTAAGCCAACGCACCTACGACTGGAATAGCGAAGTCACCATCTTTTCTGGGGCCTCCGAGGCAATTTTTTGTGCGTTACAAGCCCTATTCGATCCCGGCGATGAAATTTTAGCGTTTGAACCGTACTTCGACTCCTACCCAGCGGCGGCACATAGCAGCGGTGCCCATATTGTAGGTATCCCGCTGGACCCGCCGAGTTTTACCTTCACTAGCTCTAGCCTGGAACAGGCCGTCACTAAACGCACCCGGGCCCTGCTGCTGAATTCACCGCATAATCCAACTGGTCGAGCCTTTAACCAAGTTGAGTTAGAGTTACTGCGCGATTTTGTGCTGGCGCACGACCTCTTAGTGATCACCGATGAAGTTTACGAGGAAATCGTTTACAGTCCAGCTAAACATCAAAGTATTGCTGATTTGCCGGACATGGCGGAACGCAGCATCGTCATATCGTCGACCGCGAAGACCTTTAGCTTTACCGGCTGGAAAGTAGGCTATGCATTTGCTCCCAAAGAGCTAACCGCAGCATTACGCGCGGTACACCAATTCACAGTCTTTTGTTCTGCAACACCGCTCCAATACGGCATGATCGCCGCTTTAGAGCTAGGGCCAGAATATTTCAGGGAATTACGCCAGGACTACCGTCTGCGCCGGGACCTTTTACTGACGGAACTCCGCGCATCTGGTTTTCGCGCCGAAGTTCCAGAGGGTACTTACTTCATAGTCGCCGATTACAGCGACCTCTCAACACTCGATGACCTCAACTTTGCCTCACAACTTACTGAGCAGCACAAAGTAGCGGCCATTCCAATCTCAGTGTTTTACACGGATCAGCAACTTGCTGCGCGCCGCTATCGCTACGTAAGGTTCGCATTCTGTAAGAACGAAGCAACCATTGCTGAAGCTGGTGCTCGACTTAGGCGGATCCGGGAGCCATAAAGGAGCGCGGTATCTGAGTGCTTGAGCCTAGCACTGACTCTAGCCCCGGCTGGCGCCCAAACTCGGCCAAATACTCATCTCCGGCAAATACACCCACCCATCCACATCTCGGTAATGATCTGGCCTCTGCTGCGTCAAACCGCTGCTCTGTAGCGACGCGACAACAGTGGCTATAAAAGCGTGAAAAACTTCCACGCTGCCGCAAAGCAGCTCACTTAGAGACGGGTTCATTGGCGCCACCAAATGGGCGCCTATCATTGCACCCAAAATACCCTGACGCATGGCTAGACCAGTCTCAAAGCGTCTAAAATTTTGGCGTGCATGATCCGGCAACCCCAGCGGCTCCCGCATAAACTCAATCGCATTGGCTACCTGGGTTTCTAAAAGTTCAATCCGTGGCGACATGGCATTGAGGCGCCTTTGCAGAGTCCGGGCCCGAGTGACTAAAGGGGCTAGATTAGCGCTGTAGGTCGGCTCCTGTGCTTCGCCCTCGTCTTGATTCAACTGCATAACGTCCCACACACGCTGGCTCTGGGGATTTACCGGCCGCGCCTTTCGCGCGCCACGCCTTCTCACCCGGCTACTAATTGCCAACATGTAAGCGACCGCAACGTCGTCACACTGCACTGCGCCCGGACAGACGGGGCGTTGACAGGCCACGCAAGGGGGCAAAGTCAGTGGACAATCCACGAACACGGCGGCAAAGGGTCCATGGTGTTGAAGCAGCTCGACCAAGCGGTCGTCAGAAAATAAAGTGCCATATGCTCCGATCTTTTCATATACTTGGGATATCTCAACAGGTGCATGGCGAAGATTACCTGAGGCAACCACTAGAGCCGTCTTGTTTGCATTAGGTCCGGACAAGTGGATACCCGCCGTCCTAACACTGCTGAGCGTCGAGGATTTATTGCTGATCTGGCGAGAAAAAATATGCTCATTACTCATAGTCGCTCACGCTTTCGTCGTGCTGGCTTGCAAGCCATTGTATGCAGCGGATGCTACCACTAATTACGCCGAAGCAGGCCGTCTGCAACTAGCGCAGAAGAACTACGACGAAGCCATTGACCTCCTGAGGATGCATCTTAGGCAGTCGCCCAAGGACTACAATACCTGGAATTTGCTGGCGACGGCTTATTATTATTCCGGTCAACCTAGGCGGGCCCTACGTTACTTTAAACACGCCGAACACCTCACGACCGCCTCGGCATACAATTATTATCACCAAGGCCTGTGCTACGAAGCTTTGGCACCAGCAGCGCTGGATGCAGCCGAGCCCGCAGACCTACTTAAAGCCAAGCAATATTTTGCCCTTGCATCCCAGCGCTTTACTGATGAGTACGCTGCCCGTGCCACTTACGAAGTCGGAGTACTCGAATACCTGGCTCATAATAAAGCTGCCGCACGGCATTGGCTTACCCGGTACCTGTCACATTACCCGAAGGGAAACTACGCCCCACAAGTCAATCAGCTCCTGCAAAGCCTCCAAGAAAACCGTTGGCTCACTAATATCGAAGGCACCAAAAAGCCAAACATGGAATCGGCGCTGTTCAAGTACAACAATCTTTCCCTAGGCCCTCTACCGCATTACTGGTTTACCCAAGGCGGATTTCAATATTCCGAGGTAGCTGCTCAAGAACCGAAAGCGAGGGCGCAAATCAGCGCCAGCGACAACAGGTTTATTGCCATGCTAGCCAACGCCGGTGTTGGTATAGGACCGATCCGTGAGGACGACATCACCTTATTTGCCGGCTATTCCTACAAACAGACCTGGGACTCAAACAGTGACCGGATCAATCGCTGGGTGGAGTCCCCAACAGATTTAGACACCTTCCCATTTCAGGCCGATCTACTGCTCCGCCGCCACCAAATCTATGCCGATTTTCGCCGCGACTTCCGCAAAACGTTTTTCGTCGGAGTGTTTGGTCGGCTAGAATACGCGCGCGTCGGCTCAGCATATTTCCCATCCGCCGATAGCCCGATGTTCCGCAAAACTCTCGATCAAGGTCAAATCCAGCTTTTGATACCTTGGATTGGGATGGCCTACTGGGACCATTTTCGGACGTTATTTTACCTATACATGAACAAACAACTAGTCTTTAACAGCCCGGAATTCTCCAACAAGAGCTATGATTTTGGACTTAGCAGCAAGACTCCTACCATGAGCCTTGGCATCAGTCATGCCATTGACCTGCCTCGCTATGACTTAGCTATAGATATCGAGCTCTTTCGCTATGAGTTTATCTACAACGATCCTTGGCTTGATTATAATCGCCAGGGTATTTTCATAGGAGTGGAACAAGACTTTCTGCAACGCTGGACGGTGGCTGGCATAGGCGGCTACTACAGCGATCGCTACGTTTTCCCCCGCGTTAAAAGCTACAACTGCAGCACACTGGACAATACGTCCACAGATCAATTCATCGCCTCGTCAAGCCCTCGTGGCTGTAATCGCAACGATACTGGTACGCTATATCAACTTGGTTTATACTGGAATAGAACACAGTTTCAGCGAGTTTCCATGCTGATACAATATATTAGCAACGAGAATGCCGATCAAAAGGAATTCAATCAGACTACGAAGAACGTCCAAGTAATGTATACGCTAGCGTTTCCCAGTGTGAAACGGGTATCGAGGTTTGTGGACCGCTTTGCGGACGCGGCCTTTACCAAAGGGGGGAAGACTTGGTAGAAGTTGCGAGCAGCCAGAAAGCAATTGATGAGGCACTTAGACTGCGTCAGGCGGTATTTATATCGGGTGACGGCCTGGCGATCACGTTCCAGACTTTCGTAGTATCACGGAACTCTGATGGCCTGGTCCTAGCCAACCACATCAGGCCAAAGTATATCGGCGACTTTATGAACTCCCGGGCCTTTAGCTTACAAATAGGCATGGTCAGGTTCCAGTCAGACAAAATAATTTCAGACGGCCAAAATGTCATTTTTCCCCTGAAAAAAGACTCTGTGATTGAGGAAACGCGTCAGTCAGAACGTTTTTATTTCACCACTGATGAGCGCGTCATTGTGGAAATACTTAATCCCTTCGATGGCGAAACGCGGATCTCAAAATCCGTCATGGACATGTCAGCAACCGGACTATCTTTGCGTACGACATTTGAATCACAGCTTTTCCGTCCCGACACTTATCTACCCACGATGCGAGTCTTAGTTGACGGCGAACTATATAAAAAGGGCTCTGGTCGGGTGGTTTATCGCCGCAAGTTAATGGATCTCGGTGGCCAGATACGTAGTCAAGTCGGAATTAAATTCGAGAGTTGAATGGCAAATTTACCTGGTAGCCGCAATATAAGCCGTCTGAAAAAGTGGCAACGCCTATTCGTTAATCGTTCCCTCAACATGGGCAACATTAAAGCGATTGGTTTTGACATGGATCACACCCTAGTAGTTTATAATCGCGAGGCCTTTGAGGCCCTAGCATTCCGGGAGACATTGAAGAAATTTATTGCCAGCGGTTACCCTGAAGAGCTAGCAACCCTAGCTTTCGATCCGAATCTATTGATTCGGGGCTTACTAGTCGACATGGACCGTGGAAATGTACTGAAAGTCGATGGCCATAAATATGTCAAAGTCGCCTATCACGGACATGTCCGGCTAGCAAAAGACGTGCGTCGCAGCGTCTACAATATTGAGAGCTTCAAGGCTGGATCACTGCTTTCGGTCGATACATTCTTCTCATTAAGCGAAGTTCAGCTATTCACCGAAATAGTCGATTATATGGCTCGCAATCCGAACAAAATCCAGAAGAGCTACCGGGAAGTATACGACGACTTACGTCGATTTATCGACCAGAGTCACGCTGATGGATCAATAAAAACGCACGTATTGGCGCATCCGGAAAAATTTGTGCGTAAAGACAAATATCTAGCCCTGACGCTGAAGCAACAAATCGAGGCTGGCAAATCACTTTTCCTTCTAACCAACTCGAGCTGGGAATATACGAATGCACTCATGACCTATATCCTAGGCGACGAAAGTGACGAGTTCACCGACTGGCGGCAATATTTTGAGTATATTTTGGTGAGCTCTGGTAAACCTGGATTTTTTACTGGTAGCCAACCGTTTTACGAGATTCAGACAAAAACCGGCACAGTGAAGCCGCTGGCTGGACCGCTCGCGGAGCGCTCTATTTACCAAGGTGGGAATGCCAAACTCTTTCAACAGCTAACTGGAATACGTGGTGACGAGATACTATTCGTTGGTGATCACATCTACGGTGACATCATTCGCTCGAAGCATAGCGTTAATTGGCGTACACTTTTGGTTATCGAAGAGCTGGGCACTGAATTAGTGAAACTCGAGGCTTTAAAGCGGGCGCTCAGCGATATTAGGTCTAAAATGGAAGAGCGTGAGATTGCCGACGAAGACCTACAAGTGCTGCACTCAAAGCTTCGCTGGCAGGAACGTTTGATGGCGCATTCTCAAGCGAATGGCGAAGTAAAAAAGGCCGAATATATCGGCAAAGAACGAGAAAAATTAGCCACCAAATCTGGTCGCTTAGCAACGCGACTTGAAAAGCTCGACTTTGAAATCAAGACGATGACCGAGGCTCGCGCGGCCCGCGTTCACCCAGTCTGGGGTGAACTCATGAAGGTAGGTCTTGAGCGTAGCCGTTTCGCTGATCAGGTTGCTGATTACGCCTGTCTATATACCAGTGCTGTGTCGAACTTAAGGTTTTACAGCCCATTCAAGCGTTTCTCGTCCGTCCACGATATGTTAGCACACGACTTTTAATGGCCGGCATAGCTGCTCTGACATCGTGAAGACAAGGGATTAGTCCCGATAGTTAGTCGCTGGCGCGAATGCGCCAGCGACTAACTATGGATAGTATCTCCGGATTTTATCCTTCAGGTGGTGCTCCGTCTTACGACCTTTACGGTCGGTCGATTATTCTCGCGACGCGTTATGAAACGATGCGAAAAGTGATGTTTCCAAGTGGTATGACAGGAAGTGTTCTAATTGCACAAGAGCGAGTCTTCTACAGTTTATCAGCGGCTGAGAGGTCGAAATTCACCAAATATTCGCTGCGGGATAACCACGCAACAGTTCGTGACGACGCCGCTGCTGAAGCTCTCTTTTATTTAGTAGTCGGCAATTCCGCGCCAGCTGATTTGGTATCACTTCCGCTATCTGCATAGTTGAGATTTTACCAAAATCTTTGCTCTTTCCGCCCAGGAGACTAGCGCGCTCCCGCATGCGCAAGCCCCAGGTCATAAACATTTTATAATTAAATTTATCATTAAAACCAAAACAAAACGGCAATGTTCAAACGCCACCAAAGACCCTGCTCATCTCGGTAAAGACTCAAGAAAAATGACTAATTACCCGAAGAATGGAGCGCGGGCGCAAAACCCCGTCCGGCATTAAAGGTGGAGCTAATGCGCAACAAACTTCTCGGTAACCGTTACCGCATCGTCGATCTCATCGGCGAAGGTGGGATGGCTTACGTCTACCTCGCCATCGACGAGAAGCTTGGCCGTCGCGTTGCCGTGAAAGTTTTGCACGAACACATGGAAAGAAATCCCGAAATCAGACAGCGTTTCCAAGCTGAAGCGCAAACGATTTCTGCTTTTGATCATCCAAATATTGTTAAAATATATGATTTTTCTGGCGATCAAATCGGACGACTTTGGATCGTCACAGAGGTTATCCAAGGCAAAAACCTTGCTCAATATGTCCAGAACTTAAGCAACAAGTGGCTACACCCCGTTATCGCTGCCTGTATAGTCGCAGAAATTTGTAAGGGGTTATCTAAGGCCCACGAGAGCAGTATAGTGCATCGCGATATCAAACCTGAAAACGTCATGATCACATATGACGGTCGCATAAAACTCATGGATTTCGGCATATCTAAAGATCTCGCGAAATCTAGTGTCACCGTCACTGGCACCTTCATGGGCTCCCCCAGCTACATGTCGCCAGAACAAATCCGCGGTCGCGATGTTGATTGGCGAAGTGATATCTACAGCCTGTCGGTTCTCTTTTACGAACTAGTGACTGGACGACTCCCATACATCGGAAACACTACCCATGATGTGATACTCAAGATCATGGAGGGTAACTTTACTCATCCGCGCTATCTCGTACCAGGAATACCGCCTGCCTATGACGAGCTAATCATTCAAGGCCTGTCAAAGCAGGTCTCCGGTAGACCACAGAGTGCAGATTATTACCGCGAAATCATCGACCAGACGCTCCGCCTGCTGAACTTTGACGAGAGTCACATTGAGCTAGAGCGATACGCTAGGGACCCCGCTACTTTTCAGGCGCGCCTAAAGGCTTTCAACGTTGGAACGGCAACGCCACCTCTACCAATGACAAGGCTAGCATTTCCAACGCCAGGAGTGTCTCCTCGGCCGGTAACCGCGGCGACACTGCCCCCTAGATCTAATCAAAGACAACCTAGTTTTGCTCCCGCTAATTCCATTCAGCGGATGGAACCATCACCGCCTCCCCCTGCTACAGCCTTTGTTCCTATTGCGCAATTTGCCACCGGAATGCCGCAACGTCAGGCAATCCTGCCGCCGCAGCGCAAGGCAGTAGCATCAGTTAGGCAAAATCCAAGGCGGCGCGCAGTCATAAGCGTCTATCAAAACAGAACTTGGTTTAGCTATTCATTAAGCTTCATCTTCATTGGACTCACCTGCGCTTTAAGCTTGTGGGGCTTCAACCTAATTCAGACTCGCTTAGACGCGAGCAACCTTAACGCAGGTCAACGACGAGACAATTGGCCGTCAAATAGCCGCAGCGCCGCTTACAGTGCGCGCCAGCCAAAGCACCCAAAACGAGACGGCACCCCCCCAAGAGCGACCATTACATCCGGAGCTGGGGCTGTAATTGGAGCTGGAGGCAAAGCACCTTCGACCGTTTTAAGTACCCCGCCCATCCTGGGAACCGTGCCAGCACAACGACTAGCGGACACACATCAGCGACCTAGCAGAACCCCAAAAAAATCGCAAAAAAACCATGATTTTAGGCCAACGCCAAACAAGATTGAGGCAAACAAGGCTGAGCTTCTAAACTCACCTGTAGACTTATCTGCCAATAAAACCTCATCTGAGACGGAGTCGGCAAAACAACGCAAGCTGGCATCAGCTGCAGATAATGCAACTGGGCTGGAGACGATACTGCCCGCATCCCTCAATCCAAATGATCGGAATGACCAGGCAGACAAACAAGATCAACTTGAGCGACCAGAGATTAAAGATACCAAAATCACCACCGAAAAAAATGACCCGAAGCTGACACCAGCCCGAGGCAAAGGCATGGTTATTGTGAGCTCACAGCCAGCTTCAGAAGTCTATGTGGACGGTAGGCGGATCGGCACCACCATCGACCGCACGGGTGACAGTGGACCACTCCCCCTTGCTCCGGGCAAACATTCTCTTGAGCTAAGGCGAACGGGTTATCCTGTATATCGCCGCGTTTTTGAACTTGCTACTGATGAGATTCTCACTCTCCCCCGCGTCACTCTTAGCAACCGGGAAACCTCAAATAGCAATCAGTTGGTAACACTGACGATTAGGACCAATACTGATACAGCGCAAGTCACGCTGCGGAATTTAAATAGCAATGCGACACAAATATTTTCCCTACGCGGCAGCAGCAAGCAGGTACAACTTGGCGCTGGTCGCTACTACCTTAGAGTGGAACACAATACCGACGTAAAAGAACGTGAACTGAGCTTAAACGGCAACGAAGGACAGCTCACATTCAGCGCAGAATTTAAGAAGTAACGTTGGAGCATAGATCTTGAGTAGACAGTCAACAAATAACAACCAGCCACATGGTCGCCTGATCATGAGAAGATCTGCTGCTATTGCGGCTATCGCAGCTGGCGTTATTCGTGACCTGTTGATTTGGACCTTAACTGTGAGCATCGCATTACCCGCAGGTTACAGTGCATCAATGTTGATTTCCTCTTCAGCACTCGCGTCGGCTTACTCGAATGGATTTGATAAATATCAGCAGGGTGATTTCGCGGGTGCGGAAAAAATACTTAAAGAGTCTCTGCGCAGCAAGCTTCCAGCAAAGGAACAGGCCAGCACTCTTAAATTAATGGGCATCTGCCAATTTATGCAGAACAACAAGACAGCCGCCGCAGAAAGCTTCAAGAGTGCGCTGAGCTTCGACTCTTCAACTCACATTGATGCAGGTGAGGTGCTCGATGACGCGGTGCTCGGATTCTTCAACAAGATCAAATCTACTGCCCCGAGTGGTGGGACTGCCAGCGCGGGTAAGGGCCATTCGGCGACGAGCGCGTCAAAATCTGCTAGCAAACGCACCACGGACTCAAACGGCAATCCACTCAAGCAAACCTTCTTGATGATTAATTCCTCAAATAAAGGCGCCAATATCACCATCGACGGCATCATCGCTGGTCAGGTCAACAACAAGATAAATACTGAGCCCGGCAAAGTATTGGTGGAAGTGTCCCTGAACGGTTACAAGACGAAGAAGCTGCGGATCAACATCATCAAAGATCAGGATAATGATGTCAGCATAAATTTAGAGAAAAACCAACCAAAGGCACCTCCACGGCCAAAGGCAGCGCCGCAAGCGACACCCAAGGGTGCTGACGACAGCGGTATTGCCGCAGCTCCCAACTCCGGTGCGCCAGCCGGACGCCCGAGCAAAAAACGTGGATCAAGTAACAATCAAAGCCGACCTAAGACAGCCAACGACGATATGTTCGGCGAACCGGCCGCAACACGGGCCCAAGGCGCACCGGGTGGCGGGCTAGCAGCCAGCCGTTCGCAGCAAGCCGGAGCAAGGGCCGGGCAGGCTGCAAATCAGCAGCAGGCACTACAGCTACAACAGACACCCCCGGGATACGCACCTACAGGCTATCCGCAGCAGCAGGGCTACCCGCAGCAGCAGGGCTACCCGCAGCAGCAAGCCTATCCGCAGCAGCAAGCCTATCCGCAACAGCAAGCCTATCCGCAACAGCAAGCCTATCCGCAACAGCAAGGCTATCCGCAACCGGGTTACCAACCACAGGGCTACGCCCCGCCGCCGTATTATCAGCCACCTCCGCAAGTCATCATCCAACAGTCGCCAGCACCTTATTATGGTATGCCGGCGGAGATGAGTGCATCCACTCCGGCGTCACCGGAAACGTTGCCGCCACCGCCGAGCATCCCAGCAGATCAGGGTTCTAGCGATCAGTTTTTGGGTAGCGACGGTGGGCTGCCACCAGAGCCAGCATTTAGCCCTGATCCCGCATCTAACGGCGGTGGGTCGAGAGACTCCGCAAGCCGTGCGAAAAATGGCGGTAACCGTGGCAACGATAGTTCGCGTAACGTTTTACTTTATCTACTACCTCTAGGAGTGGGCCAGTTCGTTAACGGTAAGCCTCTGCTTGGGGTATTAGTTGCTGCCGCCCAGGTTGGGGCATTTGGCTATGGCTTCCAAAAAGACTCACTTGCCAAGTCAAAAACAAAATCAATCAACGCCTATTCTGCGGAAAACTGCACAACAGAAGAACAGCTAGCGGATTGTCAGCAGTATATTGATAGCGGCACGGCATACGTGAATACTCTAAATACGCAAAGCAAATATGGCTTCATTGCTGCCGCGGCAGCCTATGGCCTTGGCGTGACGCAAGCCTTCCTCGATACACCCGCTAAGGTGGCAAAAAAGAAGAAGAGAAGAGGCTTTAATTTATCGGGGACCAGAGCTGCGCATGGCGACTCCTCAGATATGGACCTTTACGATGTAAACGAATCCTACGCCTTTGACTGGCGAGTGGACGTAGTCCCACATTATAATGCGGTGAGCACGAGGTCCGAACCAGCGCTGACGCTCAATTTAGATTTGCAGTTTTAAGCTGCGCTTATAGTCCTCGATTGGGCACAGGAGAGCAAAAATTGAGTCCTGATTTGAATCCTGATTTGAGTCCTAATTTAAGTCCTAATTTAAGTGCTGAAAAGATGCTAAAAACATACGGAATTGCCTTAACAGGCGGCATCGGGACTGGCAAATCAACTGTGGCTGACCTGTTGCGCGCTCGGTCCTATGAAGTGATCGACGCGGATCAGCTAGCTCGGAACATCACAGCGCCGGGTAGTGCCGCTTTGACTGAGATCGCAAACCGCTTCGGAGCTGATTGCTTAAATGCCGATGGTAGCTTGAATCGCAAAATACTCGGCAGCCTAGTATTTCAAGACTCTGGTGCCCGACGCGATTTGGAGGCTATCACCCACCCGCGCATCAGAGCCGCCTTGCTGCAGCACGTAGACACGCTCAAACTTGACAAAAAACCTCGCCCCTTTTTTTACGAGGCAGCTCTGATTTTTGAAACGACCAGCGCCCCCTTATTTCGCACGGTATGGGCCACCTACTGCCCACCCGACATGCAGGCCCAGCGGATTATTCAGCGTGATGGCGTCACAGCAGAGCAAGCTGCGACCGTGGTCGCCGCACAAATGTCGAGCCGTCAGAAAGCGGACCTAGCTGACGTAACCATCGACACCAGCGGCACCCCTTTGACCGTCGCCAAACAGCTCGATGACCTACTAAAATCGCTTAAAGACATCGCTCCAGACTCCAGGAAGACCTGACGAATTTGGGCTGTGAGCTAGCCCGTTCCATGATAGATTGAGCCCACCTTGCGCTGATGCTGCGCCTGGCTGACAAGGATCCAACTGATTTGAGCAAACGCGGTAAAAATTCCCAGGCTAAGAAGCGGCCACCACCACGCCGGCGCGAGACTCCGCAAGCAGATAGGCAGCCGAGATCTCGAGCTGACCAGGAGGGTGGTAACCCTGCGATAGCGAAGGCAGCAGCCCAAACTGCAGCTCAATTGAAAGACTGGCTGGCTGCCGGTACCAGTCAGCGTACCGCGCCTAAATCCTCCGAAGTGCTCCTCGATCCATGGCAGGAGCAGGTGCTAGCGGCGCTCATGGCCGGAGAATCCGTCGTTGTCGATGCACCGACCACCGCCGGCAAGACCCGCGCGGTTGAGGTGTTCTTTCGTGCCAAGCTCAATGATCCCAGCTTTCGGGCTGCCTACACGACACCGGTAAAGAGTCTATCTAACGACAAACTGCGCGAATTCCGCGCCATGTTTGGCTCCGAAAATGTCGGCATTGCTACCGGTGACATCAAAGAGAATCTGCAAGCTCCAATTGTGGTTGCAACACTGGAGTCTTACCGCAACTCGTTACTTGGGGTAGAACCCGATCTTGGACGTACCTTAGTCGTCTTTGACGAGTATCATTACCTCCAAGATGAAAGTCGCGGCAGTAGCTGGGAAGAAGCCCTAATCCTGACTCCAGCAAGCTGCCAAGTTCTGCTTTTGTCAGCATCCGTCGCCAATGCCGAGCAATTCACCGAGTGGCTGCGTCAGATCCATCCCTCGCGCCCCTGTATCATGGTACGTACCGAGAAAAGGCCCGTGCCATTGGCAGATCTGATTTATTACGGCGGCGAGTGGCTACTGCCGCAGACCTTACCAGCGGGAGCCATGAAGCCGCTGCCTAAGGGCCGCCCGGAAGCACCGGTACGTCAGGAAGACATCGCAACTCGCGCCGAAGGCCTGATCAACCTAGGGTTGACGCCAGCTATTGTATATTGCGGTCGCAGGCTAGCCTGCGAAACGATGGCCAACTTGATGTGTCGCCATCTCCCTCCGTTACCCGCAGCCGAAGCGGAGCGCATCGGCACCTCGCTCGCGGCGTCCCAAGACGAATTTCGTGGTCTGTCCTTTATTCAGCCTAAATTACGGCAAATGCTGCAAGTATACGGTGTCGGCTATCACCACTCTGGACTGGCAGCGCCAGCGCGGATGGCGGTCGAGGCACTAGTCAAAGACGGCCTACTTCGCTTTTGCTCATCCACGATGGGACTGAGCCTCGGGATTAACTTCTCGGTGCGCTCGGCGCTGATTAGCGATTATCAGCGTCCAGGCGAGCTGGGCTTTACCGATTACGCGCCATCGGAAGTGTTGCAGATGTTAGGCCGTGCTGGTCGCCGCGGCAAGGATGTGGTCGGCTTCAGCCTATGGCCATCGCCGCAGGCCTATCAGCGCCTTGGAAATGCAAAACGCGACAATGTCGAATCGCGACTTCGCAGCGATCCGACGACCTTTCTTGGTTTGGTCGGAAGGGGTTTCAGCCTCAGTGCCATTGAGACCTTCTATAGTAAGAGTTTTCGGCGTTTCACCGATCAGGGCATTGACCTTAGCCTGATCACCAAGCCGCGCCTCAGTAAAAAACTGGGCTCTAAGGACCTACCCTGTGACTCGCCAGCAGCAGCTATCGCGCAGTTTTGGAATAAGCAGAATTCACCGTGCACGACATGCCGCCACATAAACGTCTGTCATCCGGTCTTGAAGGCCAAGAAAGCGGGCACTCTTGCGGCACTGCACGTGCATCTACACAAAATTGGCGCCCTGAATCCGGATGAGTCTTTGAGCGAATTTGGTGCGATCGCCCGCTACTTTCCGCAGTCGGGTGGACTAGTCATGGCTCGCCTGATCGCTGATGGGCAAATTAATTCGGATAATTTAAACCGAGCGGTTGAGCTTGCGGCGTCCTTGACCCTGGCTCGTTTTAAGGAGCCTGGCACCGACTCGCGTTACCGGCTGCCATTTGGCGAATACGGCGTCGAGGATATGCTCCTCAGCATGTATCCGTATGATTTATTCCCTGAAATTTATGATCCACCATTTCGCCAACGCACCTATCCAGTCATCCGCGAATATAATCCGGCAGCCGGCTATATTATTCGTGAGTGGATTCAGGGCATGCCGTGGACGGATCTCATCACCAATACGACCCATGAGCAGTACGGAACGGGGGATGTCATGTCCCTGATCCTGCGCAGCGCCACTTATCTACAGTCGGTGGTGCAGGCCGGGATCCCAGAACTCACTGATATGGCTCGTAACTTAAGGTCCATCATGCTGCGCGAGCCATTGTCTTTTGTGCTTGCCATTTAACCTGCATTAAATATTGACAACATAGGTCCGGGATTGTATTACCCATCCCGGACAATCGTTTCCCCAATGTAGGAATCGAGTGTCGCAGATTCCCCTAGAATCTACGGTCACTTAGCCACACAGTCGCGACTCACCTCAAGACTTATCGGGATCAATGCATTTTTGGCACTCGGATTGCAGTAACGATTGTACGGCGCTAAACGGAATCTCCGCTTAGCAAAGTCTCAGAGAGTGCCTGTTAGTGTCTCATTAGTGTAAATCGAAAAGCTCTGCCGCTGCATTTAGTGTCCTCCTTTCCCGTTTCTGTTAGTACCTCACGTACCGTCTAATCCTTAGTTTATCCTTTCAAAATCGTTTCACCTTAGGTGGTCAGAGCTTAGGGGTCCCCACAAGGGACCCCTTCTACGTTTCCGCGTTTTGAACCGAAGACGGGCGCAGAGTAGCGCAGACTGCAGCCGTTGCCATCCCACCAGATACAAGTACTGCAAAGACATTTGACGCTCGTCGAAGAAGTAGCCTGTTTCCCACAAACGAAATGCCCCCTAGAGTCAAAAAGCCAAGCATGGCAAATTAGATTGGAATCATGGAGGAGACAAATCATGACGGCATCTATTTACGATTTTTCAGCGGTATCGATTGATGGCGAAAACATCTCAATGTCTGCTTTCAAGGGCAAAGTTATCTTAGTGGTGAATGTTGCCAGCAAGTGCGGCTTCACCCCTCAATATAAAGGCCTAGAAGAGCTGTATCAGAGTCACCGCGACCGCGGCTTAATTGTCCTCGGCTTTCCCTGCAATCAGTTTGGTGGTCAAGAGCCGGGCACATCTGAAGACATCAAGCAGTTCTGCAGCCTAACCTACCCCGTCAGCTTTCCCATGTTCGCCAAGGTTGAGGTCAATGGTCCGGGTGCACACCCGCTGTTTAATTTCCTTAAGCAAGAGCAAACAGGTGTACTCGGAACAGAAGGCATTAAGTGGAACTTCACCAAGTTTCTCGTTGGCCGCGATGGCAAAGTCGCCGAGCGTTTTGCCCCGCAAACGGCTCCTGCAAGTTTGAGTAAAAACATCGAGGAGCTACTTAATCGGTAGTGTCTTGTGAGCACGGGTGTGCTCTCAATTATGATCTGCCCGGCAAGGTACTACGAGCCTTGAGCGGGCTTTACTGTATCTAGCTTAGAACGATAGCAGTCCCGTCCCATTGCAACGGCAACGGCAACGGCAACGGCAAAGTGATTTTGCTAATTCTGCAGATGTCCATCGATGTCGTTAGCTTTTGCTTCCTCACCACTACATCCTGAGCGTTCTTAGACTAGCGATAGCAGAGTACCCCAATATGGGGTACTCTTGGGTGGAGCGTAAGGAATTGGCCATTAAACAGGTTCAAATCAGTAGTGACGCGAGGCGAGATCTTCGCAAAGTTCCCGTTTATATTGCGGACAAGTTACTATCCTGGATCGGGCGAGTAGAAAAGGTTGGCGTCGAAGAGGTGCGAAAATTTAAAGGCTACCATGATGAGCCGTTACGCGGAGATCGCAAAGGCCAACGCTCCCTGCGCTTATCTAAGTCCTACCGAGCGATTTACGAAATAAAAAACAACAACAGCATCGAATTTATCAGCATCGAAGAGGTTAACAAACATGACTACTAAACGGTCGAGGAAGACAGTAAAAAGCGACGCTACCTTATTCTTAGAAAAGCTTGGCGGCGGTCCTTTGACCTTCGGGCGTTTGCTTTATTCCATCCGCATGGGAGATGAAATTAGCCAGGTGGATTTTGCGAAGAAACTAGGTATTTCAAAAGCTCATCTTTGCGACATCGAGAAGGACCGACGCGTTGTCAGTATTTCTCGCGCTTGGGCTTGGGGCAAGAAGCTTGGGTACCCACCTGAGCAATTCATCGAGCTGGCTTTGCAATCAGTGCTGGAGCGTGAAGGACTTCATTTTCAAGTAAAACTCATTACGGCGGCATAACCTGCATGTGCCTACACTGCCCTCGATCTCTCAGCCAAACCTGATGCCGCACGGCAGCGGGTATATATCTACCGGCGGTATTTTGGCGCTGCCGCGCGGCAGCGATAGTTTGATCCCCCGCTGGTGGCGGCACTGCGGCATCGTCGCTCTCGACGGCGTTCTCAACAGTGTTGGCTCGGCTCCCAACATCATTACCCTTAGGTCCATGCTTCGCGGCAGCGCGCTCGGCCTTGCGCACAGGATCTCGTTTGGTGAGCAAGTCGCCCAAGGCTTTCATAAAAATCTCTGCATCAGTTGGCACGGAGCCGGCAGCAGCTAAAACTTCACGCGCCCTCTCTAGCAAGGCGACTTGTGATTTAGTCAGCGTAAGCTTTAACTCACAGATCTCTTCTCGAGGCAGAAGTCCGATCACCAACAGATCAATACTTTTGGCGCCGGCCCGAGCTAATGCGAAGCGTAAGCGAGTTCAGAGCAGTTTTCTCTGCTGAGTTAGCCTTTGTCCACGGCCAAAAGATACTCTAATTCTTTTTCTGCCATCTTTAACAAAGTCGCAATCTGATCCAAGGACATTCCAGCGTCCTTTAAATTGCGAATTATCTTTGCTTGAGCCTTCTGCGTACCCTCTTCTCGTCCCTTCTGCAGGCCCTCATGACGCCCTTCTTCACGCCCCTTCTGCAGCCCCTTCTGCAGCCCCTTCTGCAGCCCCTTCTGCAGCCCCTTCTGCAGCCCCTTCTGCAGCCCCTTCTGCAGCCCCTTCTGCAGCCCCTTCTGCAGCCCTTCATCACGAGCTTCATCAAGCTCCATGCTGACGCGAAGCATGCCAAGCTCACGGGCGCGGGCGATCTGTTGCGCTTCGTCCATAGCAGATATCTCTTTCAACTTGTCAAAAGTCTTTTTGATGATGGGATCAGACATAAGGCCCTCGCTAGCGTTTGGCTGGGTAGCCTTCATGAAGAACTCGGCCCATAAATGCAGCCTATCTGGCTGAGCTTGGTGGCCACGTTGGCCTGACTGCCCTGGGCCAGGTGAAAGTAACTTAGATAATTCCACGAAATCCAGTCGAAAATGCTCCGCCGCCGGCACCATCAGCGGCTCCCGGTAGGCGCGGATGATGTGGTGAGCAAGCTCTGGTTCGGCCGTATATAGCGGATGTTTCAACAAAAATATGCTCCTCACAGCCCGCAGGGCAGGGTGTAGAGCGCCAATTTTGAGCTGAGCGCTGTAGACCTTAGCCCAATGATACAGGGCTCGGTGCGGCAAGATCTTGCTGGTCGAGGTCTGCATCTCAAGATTAACATGACAGCCGTCATCCAGCCGCAGCAAGAGATCCAACTCCACACCGCGCTCGTCTACTATTTGCCGCGGGACGATCGGGTTTAGGACTTCTAGACTGACGATGGGTGACGGCGGCGTGATGATGCTAGTAATTAAGTCGATCAGCCCCTCCCGGCAGTCGGGCGACGAGAGCAGCATCTTGCTGACGACATCTAAACAAGGGTCCAAGATTTTGCCTGTGTTGTCGGAGTCGCCGTTGCTTATCCTTTTATTTCGGTCTTTAGCCATGCCAAACCTCGCTAGATCGTGTGAAACATGTTTCGTGCGACACAAAACTTTGTGATCACCTGATCTACGTCACAAGGACTGGCGAGAGCCAACGACATGGACGGAC
>Ga0315274_10003163_pt1 | contig 24519 bp, 10 predicted proteins | sample YL17G02_20_MG_FD_203700 | JGI IMG/M metagenome (GOLD analysis project Ga0315274, IMG submission 203700) | Sediment microbial communities from Yellowstone Lake, YNP, Wyoming, USA - YL17G02_20 | ecosystem: Environmental > Aquatic > Freshwater > Lake > Sediment | place: USA: Wyoming | collected...
ACGCCCGGTCGGCGAACGTGAAACTTTCGCCCTCGCCCGCCAGCGTGAGCGGTTGCTCGTAACCGTCCCCGAACCGGAAGAGCAGCCGATCATTGACGGGCGACCCCGCCCTGCCCCACACGGCCACCGCGATGCCCCCGGCCGTCTGCTGGATGCGCCGAAACGATTCTATGAGCGGCCGGCCATCCTTGAACGGCTCGTGCAGCGCGGCAAAGACCGTGGCTGGCGCGGTGCGCGACACCAGCACCGTCGTGCCGCCCACCTCGTTGGGCAACTCCGACCGCTCGCCCTTGTTCTGCTCCTTGCCTCCCTGGCTGCGGCTGACCGACGAGCGGCCGGCATACGCCACGGTGCCCGGTTCGCCGAGCATGTGAACGCGCACGCCGATGCCGCGGTCGTACCATGCTTTGCCCAACACGCCAGCGCCGGGGTCCGGCAAGGCGCAGGTTTGCAGGACCGTGGCGCTCCACGGTTTTTTGCCCGCGTCCAAGCGGACGACGTCCTTCAGCCGGTACCGGTCGCGCTCCACCTGGTCGCTCAGCAGGCGGGCGATGGCGCAGTTGTTCATGTCATAGAGCCGGTCGGTCAACTCGTCGGAGGGCTTCCAGGCGGGATCGCTCTGGAACTGCCCCAGGGCGTGCACCTGCCACTCGTACCGGCGGGGCCGGTTGCTGGCGAGTTGGTAGAAGTCGCACAGGTACTCGCGCGTGAGGAACAAGGCGCGGGTCATGTCTACGCCCGGCCAGACCTCCGGCTCCTCGCGCCGCTGGTCGAGGCTGAGCGTGCTTACGCCGAGGGGCTGGCGGTTGTCGAGGCTCACCGTTCCTCCGGCGGGCCGGGCGCGGGCGGCCACGAACTTCACGAGCGGGTCGAAGCCGCTGCGCGTCGGCACTTCGCCGACCGGGTTGGGCCAGTGCGGATGGTCTTGGGCGGGGTCGGCGTCGTTGGCCAGGTACTGGAGGCCGTCCACCATCACGCCCGAGTGGCCTCGGGCGCTGTCCGTCCACGGGCATCCGCCGCCGTAGCCGTTGGAGATCTGGCGATTGAGGTAGATCGGGCGGTTGAACGCGTAGAAGCCCAGTAGCGAGAAACAGTCGTGCGCATAGTGGACGTAATAGGTGGCCAGTTGCAGGGCCACGGCCGGGGCCTCGCCCTCCCAGTAGGCAGGGGACTCGTCGGCCCGTAGCAGGGCGAACCCCCGCTCGCGCGCCACGTAGCTGGGCGCCGCGGGCGGCGTGACTTTCTTTGGGTTCACCTGCCCCAGCCCCCAGAAGAGCGACGGCGTGTATATGGCCTCGCCCGGCCCGCGCATCTGCGCGAGGAAGTAATCGAATCGCCAGTCCGGCCATTTCGCATGGGCCAACTCGAACCAGAACGGGTGCAGCATCTTGTCGACCTTGGCGTTCTTGTGGTCGCGGCCGTTCATGTTGGCGGCGATCCAGCGCGGGTTGCCCCCGGCGCCGCCCGGCAGATAGCCCATGACGATCGACTTCTGGAAGACATACGGCGGCGCGCCGATGAACCCCGACCCGCGGGCGTCGCCCATCGTGATCTGCGGGTAATGCGGCAGCCCGCCCGGAATCTCGACGCGCGGGTAGCCGATGTCCACGACGCTCTCAACGTAGCGGCGCATCGTGGCGCCGCCCTTGCCCGTGTACCCGTACCCGAGTTCATCGAGGCCCAGCCGCTCAACGCCGCGGCACCAGAGGAACATTTCGCCCATCATGGAGTACTGCTTGCCGAACTCCTCGAAGTAGAACCGGCCGTCGCCCAGGTAGTCATCGAAGAAGTACTTCCAGCCGCCGCGCGAGTTGAAGCACTGGCGAATGAGTTTCTCGTCGCGCAGCGCCACCGCCATGAGATGGGCCGTCACAGGGCGCGGCCACTGCATGTTCGGCAGCCAACTGGTGCGGGTGAACCGAAGCGTCTCCTCCTCGCAATGGTGCCGGATGAAATCGCGGAAGGTATCCTCCAGCCCTTTGCGCTCGGCCTCGCTGAGGCGGTCGTAGAGGGCGTCGTAGCGGAGGACGCTCAGGTACTGGTCGTAGTGCCGCCCGCCGCCGGTATCGCCCGTGAACTTGCGCGGGTCGTTGCCGATGAGGCTCACGAGGTACTTCTTCTCGGCTTCAACAACACTCTCGTCGCCCATGACCTGGTAGCGAAAGAGGTTGCGGAAAGTCTGGCCGTTGCCCTTTTCCTTGAGCATCGCCTCGTACTGGGCCTTGGCCCACGGCTCGGTTTCGACGCGCCGGCGGAGGGCCGCCGCCTCGTCCTTCGTCCAGAGAATGAACGGATGCTCGGCTGCGCCGGGCGTGGGCGACGCTCCGGCCGCAAGGGCCGGGAGCACCAGGACCAGCCCCATCAGGAATCGCATTCTCATGGAGACTCCCTCTCTACTGCGGCTTCTCGATCCGGATCGTCTGCACCACGGGCGCCGCCGTTTGCACGAGCGGCTCGACGCCGCGCCCGAACTGCCAGGCGACGACCTTCACCACAAGAGGAAACGCGGCGCGGGCGGGCACCTCGCAGATCTCCAGTTTGCCGCCCGTAACCTTCGCCGGGCCGCAGGCGACGTAGAACTCCACCGGCAGGCCGGCATCGCTCGTCGCCTTCAGTTCGACCGGGCCAGCGTCGGCCTTCAGATCGCCCATGGGCGGAAACGTGATCGTCTGCGGCCGGCCGCCCTTCAGGCCGGCGAAGCCGCGCGGCATCATGCCGACCTGCTCGGTGTAGCGGTACTCGGCGTCACCCGCGCTGCACGCCATGAACGTGACCCGCGACGTCTCGGTAGCCGGGGCCAAGGCGTCGAACTGCATGCGGAAGGTGTTTGGCCCCGCTGGAACCACCGGCCCGCTCACCTGCCTGATCTGGATGGGGGCGCTGGAGTGGCCCACGGGCTGGCCCGCCAGTGGCCAGCGCGGCCCCCGACCTTCGTGCTGCGAGGGGAACGCGGCGGCGTACGCGGGATGGACCTCAAAGGTCTGCCCGTCGCCCACCCACTTGAGGGCGGTGAAGTAGAACCGCGCGCCGGCATCCACCCAGCACGGGTCGGTCCACTTGATGAACTGGTCTTTCTTGCCGAATCCGCCGGCGTGGTAGGCGACCGTGGCCTCCGCCAACTCCTTGTCGAAGTGCCAGGCGGCCTTCGCCTTGTCTCCGCGGTACTCGCTGTAGGGCGCCGGCGGAAACTCCCCCGGCGTCTTGATCGCCAGGTCGGTCAGCCAGCCGCCGCGGGGGTCGATCTCCTTCAGTGCGACCGGCTCCTTCGCATCCGCGGGCCATGCGGCCGGAATGCGCGCCTGGGCCGCCTTGCGGATAAAGAGCGCCAGGTAAGCGGCGTTTCGGTCGGACCACGCAAAGTGCCCGGCGCCCGGCTCGACCACAACGCTGCCGAGGTTCCGCTCGTTCTGCCCGCGGAAGGCGGCAAGGGCATCGCGGCCGCCCTCCCAGTTCTCGCGGCCGTCCTCGCCCCGCATCGTGCCGCCGAATTCGTCGAACTGCCCGATCATCATCAGCACCGGCAAGCCGGATGGAACCGGGTCGCTGCCGCCCGGTACGCCGCCCCGGTACAGCACCAACCCGAAGCAGCGGGCGGCCATCTTCGCGGCGCACGCCTTAGCCTGTGGCCCACCGGCCGAGTGCCCGATAAACATCAGCGGCGCCACGGCGAGTTCGCGGTAGCCCGACGCCTTCGCCAGATCGTCCAGGACCTTCTGCGTATCGGCCGCCAGGAGGCCGCACTTCAAGAAGACGATGGCCAGTTGCTGGTCGGCGCACGCCTGGCGGATGCGAGCGTCTTTGGAGAACTCCCGCTCCATGAGCGTCATGCCGGCCATCACGACGCCACGCACCTCCCGCGCCTGAGGGGGAATCCAGAGAAACGCCTCGCTCTCCCCCTTTTCCGTCGTTACCGCAACGGAGTGCTGAAACACCGCCCCCGATACGGAGGACGCGAAGATCGCAAGGATGATCAGAACCCCGAGACCGTGCCGCATGAATCGCCTCCCGTGGTCTTGTGAAGGCACCAGGGTTTGCCTGCATCACAGGTGGGCGCCATTTTGACAAATCCTGAGCCGCCCGGCCAGAGGTTAAGATAGTGTGGATTCCGGCCGGCGAAGGAGCGCTCCATGAAACGCCCGACGAGAGCCGTCCATCCGGCGAAGTTCGCCGCCGCCACGGTCCTTGCGCTGTCGGCGGCTCTGGCGGCCGTTGCGGGCGCAGCCGACGCGCCCGCGCAGCAAGGCCCCCTTGCATCCTCCATCACAATACGCGGCGACTGGCCCAGTTACCTCGGCCCTTGCGGCAACTTCAGCGAGCACTCGGGCGCCAAACTCCTCGACGACATGACCCGCGTCCGCCTCGCGTGGCAGAGCGAGGAGAAGGCCATCGGTTTCGGCAAGGCCACGTCGGCGGCGGGCAAGTCGGGCATGGGCGAGGCGTTCCTCGGCCTGCCGCCCGGCGGCGAGGCCAGCCCCATCATTGCCGGCGGGCTCGTCATCATGTCGTACTTCGTGCCGCGCGGCGAGGTGTGGGATGCGACCGTTGAGAAGCAATCGGGCGCCGCCTTCCAAAAGAGCGCATGGCTTGTGGCGGCCGACGACGTGGTTATCGGCATCGACGCCGCCACAGGCAGGGCGCGATGGAAGGAGGTCTTCGCCGACAAGGGCATCAACACCGGCGCAGGCAAGCGCGGCGGATGGGCGTGTACGCCGTGTGCCGCCGACGGCAAGGTCTTCGCTCTCGGCACGACCGGCCGCGTGTACGCCCTCGACCTGGCCACAGGCAAGCCACTGTGGGAATCAGACATCGGCCCCGCGCACAAGCGCCTGGAGGAAGCCAAGGCCAAGGGCCTGGCCGCACGCCGCCTGGCCCTGGAAGGCAGCAACTTCCGGCCCTACGCCATCCTGAGCGTCGTTGATGGCGTGCTCCTGGTGACCGACTGGGCCGGCGGCCTGCTGGGCATCGACCCCGCCGACGGCAAGACGCTCTGGCACGCGGGCGGCAAGGAGAGAATCCTCTCGGACTTCAACGCCCCCTGCCCCGCCCGCGTCGGCGGCAAGACGTACGTGGCGTGCGCCAGCGCCCGCGGCGACCTGCGCCTCATCGACCCCAAGTCGGGCCAGATCCTCTGGACCGTGGCGCTTAAGTGCGAGCACCTGACGCAGCCGGTCGCCGGCGACGAGCACCTGATGGTTTTTGAGTCCAACCCGGCCGTTCAAGAGGGGAAGCAGGAGGGGATCAACCAGGTCGGCGTCCTGGCGGCGTACCGGTTCGACGAGAAAGGCGCGAAGCGCGACTGGGCACTGCCCGCCGAGTACGCCCACGAACTGAAACTCGACGCCGGCCCCTCGCGCCGGGTGATTCCGCGCGACGGCCTCGTGTACTACCTCGCGCGGAGCAAACGCGACGGCGGCGCGGCGTGCAAGATGGTGATCATCCGCGAGAAGGACGGCGCGGTCCTGAAGTCTCAGAATGTCGACGCCAACCAGTTCTACCTGTGGGGCGACCGCATCGTCACCGTCAGCGACCTCCAGCACCGCCCCCGGCCCGCCAACCCCGAAATCTGGCAACTGTACACCGCCGACCCGGCCGACTTCCGCCGCCTCGGCGAGGGCTGGCACATCAACAATCCCCAGAAACCCGTCCATACGGCGACCGGCGGCTACGAGTTGCCGGTCTACGAGGCGTTTGCCGACGGTTTCATGTTCTGTCGCGTGATGGGCGGCATCCGCTGCTATGACCTGAGGAGGTAGTCCCATGCCAAGCGCTGCGACTCGCCTGCTACCGAGGGTGATGGCCACCGGCATCGCGCTGGCAATCGCGACGGCCTGGACGGCCCTGCCGGCAACCCTGGGGCAGGAATCGCCCTGGCCGAGCAACGTGCCGAACTTCAAGGCCCCGGAGCCAAGCGAGCATCCGCGCCTGCTCTTTCGCAAGGCCGACATCGCCGCGCTCCGCGAGCGGGCGAAGACGCCCGAGGGCCAGGCGATCATCAAGCGCCTGCGGGTGTGCCTGAACGGCGGCGACGGCGAGTCGATGCCCGCGAAGTTCGGCGTCAAGGGGCCCGTAGATAAGGACGGCGCCGGGCCGCTTGAGGGCGCCCCGCCGGGCATCTTCACATACTCGCATGTCGCGGGCTACGGAATGCTCTACGTCCTGACGGGCGAGAAGAAGTACGCCGACCTCGGCCGCGAGTGCATGGAGAAGTCGCTGGAGGGTTACCGCGACCGCGACCAGCGATACTCCTTCCGGGTGCCGTACGGGGCGCTGCGCGCCGGGCCGTCGCTCGGATGGACCGCCCTGGGCTACGACCTCTGCTACGACGGCTGGGACGACGTCTACCGCAAGAAGGTCGCCGACTCCATCCAGAACTACAACGAGGGCAAGTGGCTGAGCCTTGAGGAACTTGTCCGCGGCGCACGCCAGCACCCCGGCAGCAATCACTGGGGCATGGAGGTGGGCGGCGGGGCGATGGCGATCCTGGCCATCATGAACGACCCCGGCGTGGACATGAAGAAGATCGCGCCGCTCCTGGAGGCCGGCCAGAAGTCCATGGTCCGCAACATGACCGAGGGCTTCGGCGACGGCGGATTCTTCGCCGAGGGCGACGGCACGGGCTCGATGTCCTCGCATATCGTGTTCCTCTCGGCCCTCCAGGCGTGGAAGGTCGCGGCAGGCAAGGACTTCTACGCGCCGCGCCCCAACGCCCAGTGGATGTCGCTGAAGTGGTTCTTCCTCACGGTGCCGAAGAACGGTCAGATGGACTTCCCCAAGCGCGGCGCGTACGACCACAACATCTGGACGCGAGAAGGCGTGAGCGGCGGCTGCTATTTCGGCATCGGCTTCGGCCTCGCGACCCCGGAGCAGAAGGCGGCCATCCTCTGGTTCTACAACCACTCGGGCCTGAAGCAGATTGACGAGAGGCAGAACACGCCCTTCGACACGCCGACGCCCTACCCGCACCTGGCGATCGTGCCTTTCGTAAACTGGCCGTTCGGAATGGCGGAGCGGAACCCCGGCGAGATAATCCCCCACGCCTGCCGCGACACCAAGTGGGGCTTCTATGCCTGGCGCAACCGCTGGCTGGACGCCGACGACGTCGTCATCTCCATCCTCACCAAGACGTCCAAGGGCAACTATAGCGCGAAGGGCGAGAAGTCGCTCACGGTCTGGGGCCTCGGCAAGAAGACGACCTGGGGAACCATCACGGGCGGGTTCACAGGCGACTACAAGCCCGCAAGCGACGGTTCGACCGTGCTTACGACCGGCGACGGCTCATGCCTGGCCATCGACTTCTCCATGGCCTCCGGCTGCGATGCAATGCTGGTCATGACCGGCCCGGGCGCGCCCAAGGACAACGTGGTGGAGGCGGGCGGCACGGCGTTCAGTTTCCTCTTCCTCGCGAAGGGCGAGGCCCCGAAGCCGACCGTCCAGGGCGGCAAGATCACCATCGGCAAGCAGACGGTCAGCGTGGAAAACGGCCGCATCGTGCTGGGCGCCGGAGGCTCGTCAGGCCGGTAGCAATCGCTACGGCGTCGCCCAGAGCGGGATCATGCCGCCGGGGGTGCCAGGCGCCTGGCCGCGTTTCAACTCCAGCGCAGTCTCGCCCTGCTTCTTCACAAGCACGAGCGTCTTGTAGGCGTTGTTCGAGAAGTTCATCTCGTTGATGCTCACGCTGCCCTGCGAGTCCTCGAAGATGAACGCGGGCTGGTCCTGCGTGCGCGCCCCGCCGCTGGAATACATGAGGCCGCCCAGCAGTTCCGTGCGCCCGCCGCCACGGGTGATGATGACCGGGCCGGGGCCCTCGGTCTTGATGCCGAGGATCCAAAGTTGCCCGCCCTCGTTGATCGCGTGCCACTGCGCTTCGGGTTGCGTGTTGCGATGGTCCTGGTTGGTTTCGGGATTGTATTGGCGCATCCACGCCCGCGCGCCGGGCCGCAGGTGGAACCGGCCGGTCACGTCCTCGACGAACAACTCGCCGCTGCCGCCGTAGACCGTTCCGCGACCGTTCGGATGCTGGTCGCTGGTGTCATCCACGTCGCCGAGTTCCTTAAGGACAAGCGTCCGCTTTGTGGGATTGTCGATGAAGTTCGCGCCCGCCTTGTTATCCCAGAACCAGCACCCGATCCGCTCCATGACGAGCACCGGCTCGGGGCTCTCGCCCACCGTGAAGATGTTGGCCGCACCGGCCATCTGCGTCGGAAACTTCAGGGACGCCTCGCACCCGATCAACCGCCGCACCTTGCCGCGAAGAACGATGGGCTTCTTGATAACCACGCTGCCGCGCGGCAAACAGACAGTGGTCTTGCCGGAATCGATCGCCTGCTGGAGGGCATCGCTGTCGTCGCTCCGGCCGTCCATCTTCGCGCCGAATTGCGTGATGACGGCCCAGTCCTTCAGGTCGTCCCACGGCACGTCGGGGGTTTCCTTAACAGGCAGGCCCAGCGACGCGGGGCCGGAGCCGGGCATCTTCGCGCTGGCCCACTCGCGCACCAGCGGCCCGGGCACAGTCTCGGCGCCGGCCTTGGTGTCTTTCTGGATCGCGCTGGCGTAGCCGGCAACGGCGACGTTTTGCGCGAACATACCGCCGGACAGCAGGTGGACCGCCGGCAAAGCGGAGGCCGCGCCGGCGCCCGTGAGTTTGGAATCGACGAGCGTGAAGAGCCCGCCCCACTGGTCCTGCCGAATCGCCGTGACGGCGTTTTCGCTCACCAGCCCGCGCACGGTGATGGGCTGGCCGTTGTTGTGCCATCCGACCTGCCGCTGGCCGCGCAGGGTGATATGCTCAAACACGATGCCGTTCACGCCGAACTTGGTGGCGATGCCAGTGTCGAAGCCGGTGACACTGACGTTCTTTACGAAGCACGGGCCGATCTCGTCGGCAAACGCCATGTCGAGGCCGACAACGCCCGCACCGTCGCCGGAACGGATATCTACGTCGCGCAGGCATCCGACGTTCGAGGCGTTGAACCGCACGCCGACGGCGCCGGGGTTGCCCTTGCCGGTATCCCACGTGCAGTTGCGGATGGCGTTACGGAACCGCTGGGCCGGAGCGCCGCCGGTCCACACCATCTCCTTCGGCGCCGCCGGATCGGTATAGCCGGGGCAGGCATCCTTGAGGCGCAGGATCGTACCTGCGCGGCTCTGGCCCTGGAGGATCGTGTTCTTGTACTCCGATCCGCCGCCGCGCCCCTGCGGCCAGCAGAGCGTCGCCGAGATCAGGTACGTGCCGTTCGGCAGGTAGATGATCGCGCCGGCGTTGGGGTAATCGTTGAGCGCGGCCTGGATCGCCTTGGTGTCGTCGGCCGCGCCGTCGCCCTTGGCGCTGTACGGCGCGGCCGTGACGTCGATGATGCCCGAGTCGGGCGGGAAGATGATGTTCTCGGCGCCGGCGACGGCGGGGCGCGGCGGGTTGGGATGGTTGGGCTCGCGCTGCCGGACCTTGACCACGAGTTTGACGCCGGGCGCGATGGCGTCCGCGCCGCCCGCGCCGCCGCGAAAGAAGCGGATCTCCGCCAGCCCCGACCGCTCGCCCCCCCAATGGCTCAGGCAATGAAGGCGGATGTACCGGGCCTGGACGGCTTGCTTGAAGGAGACCGCCTGGCCCTCGTAGTCGCTCTCGCCCGGGGCCTGCTCGAAGACGGCCGCGCCCACCGGCTCGAACTTCTCGCCGTCGAGCGAGGCCGAGACCTCGACCTCCTTGAAGCCGGTGGAGGTCCACCGGGCCTCGTTGTAGTTCCAGACCCGGAAACTGCCCACCGTGCACTCCTTGCCCAGGTCGAAGGTGACGGTGGGCTTGGTCTCCGTCTTTCCGCCGACGGCCCCCGACGACCACATCGTGCCGCGCTCCACGCCCTTCTCGCGGAAGGCGTCGTTGCCGTGCACCCAGACACCGCTGCCCGGAGCTGTCTCGCTGAGCCCGGAGCCGTCGCGGAGATGTTCCGGCGCCTTTGATTCCGTCTGCGTGCTGGAGGCGGTTGCCGCGACGGGCACGATGGCTTCGCCCGGACCGGCGTCCGCCGCAAAGGCAAGGCCGGATGCCCACGCCACGAGGGCAACGATACTGCAAACGGTCCGCGTCATCAGATTCATGTCCGTCACCTTCGCTCCTCATTTTGCGTGTCATTTTGCGGTTGCGTTGCGTGAGTCGGAAACCATATCATCGCTCTCCGGTCACAATGTCAAACCATTTGCGGCGATGGCGGAGGCGTACGGCGCATGTCAGAACGAGCCACGAGGCAACTGCTCAATGGGCTGCGGCTGTCGATACTGCTTCTGCTGACAGTTGCGGCAGTCCCCACGTTGGCCGCCGCGGCCGCCTGGCAGTACTACGTGCCTTTCGAGACCGGCAAGACGGCCAAGGACGGCGCAGCCCAGCCGGGCAAGGTTTTCCTGTGGCTCCCGCCGGAGGCCAAAACGGTCCGCGGCGTGCTCGTCGGCGGGCAACTCGGGATCGAACTCGAGATCGCGCTTGCGCCGGAGGTTCGCCGCGCGTGCGCCGAGGGCGACTTGGCGATCGTCTATTTCGTGCCGCACATCTCTGGGGTGTTCCACTACTGGGCCGAGGGCAGCACCGACCGCGAGCGCTGGCTGAAGGCGTTTGATGACCTCGCCCGGCGCAGCGGGCGCCCGGAACTCCGGCGCGTGCCGTGGATCACCATGGGCCACTCAACAGCCGGCATCTTCTGCCGCAACGTGGCCTACGCGTGGCCCGAGCGCGTCGCGGGCGTCCTGCACTTGAAGAGCGGGAACTTCTATCAGAAGGACCACCTGCCGCCCGCCGGCTCGCTCGCGGGCATTCCGCTGGCGACGGTGAACGGCCAGTTCGAGACATTCGGGCCGGAGGGCGGCATCCGTCCGGAGTTCGGCCGCGAGACGCAGTGGGTCTTCGTGCGGAAAGACATCGAGCAGTTCCGGGAGAAGGATCCGAACCACCTCATGTCGCTCTGGCTGGACCTCGGCGGCGACCACTTCCACGGCTCGCCGGAACTTTCTGAGTACGCGACGGCGTTCCTCCGCAAGACGGCGAAGTGCCGCATCCCGCACGAGTTGCCTGCCGGCAATAGCGAGGTCCCATGCCTGCCGCTCAAACCTGAGGACGGCTGGCTGACCGACCCCGACCTTTACAACCCAACGCACCCGCCGGCCGCGTACAAGGACTACACGGGCGACAAGCGGAAGGCGATGTGGCACTACGATCGCGAGATGGCCGAGGCCGCCGCGCAGCACCACAAGAACCTCGGCAACCACCAGTGCCTGGGCGCCCCCGCCCTCACGTGGCTTGAGGGCGGCGACGGCTGGACCTTCCGCGCCAAGGCGGAGTTCCTTGACACCATGCCCGAGCAATACGGCGGAAGCGTGACCGGCAAGAAGATCGGCCACGCGGCCGGCCCCATCCTGTACCGCGCGAAGATCAATGAGCCGGTGCGGCAGGTCGGGCCCGATACGTTCCGCGTGCTGCGCCCGGGCATCAAGGCCGTGAACATCGCCGCGGTGCATCCGGGCGACGGGCAATTCCGCGCAACCCACCGATGGGCGAGCCTCACCGTGCCCGCGGTCAAAGGGCAGCCGCAGAGCATCGACTTCCCCCCTGTCCCCGACCAGAAGGCCGACGGCGGCGGCTGCGACCTGAAAGGCAGAGCCACCTCCGGCCTGCTCGTGTTTTATGAAGTGGATTACGGGCCGGTGGCCGTCAAGGACGGGCGGCTCACCATCTCGGACCTGCCGCACGACGCACAGTTTCCCATCGAGTGCCGCGTGACGGCGTACCAGATCGGCCGCCGCACGGGCGAGATTGTCGCCCCGGCGCCGCCGGTATCGCAGGTATTCAACGTGGTCAAGCCGTAGCGAGGTCAACCCATGAACCGACACGCAGCGCGACTTGCCGTGGCCGTTCTTGCGATAGCCTCCCTGGCCGGCGCCGCTCGGGCCAAGCCGCCGCTGGAGATCGTGACGGCGTCCTACTTCGGCGCGGCCGACGAGGGCGACCTCCAGGGCGCGGCCGCGGCGCCCGACGGCACGATCTACCTCGTGGGCAACGCCGGCGCCGCGGCCAAGGACCTGCCGGGCGGCATCCAGCCCAAAAGTTTCGGCGCGCCGGTCAAGGAACCGCGTTGCGGCTGTGGGTTCGTCGCCCAACTCTCCGCCGACGGCAAGAAACTCCTGCGTTACGCCGAGTTCGCGCGCGGCATCGTTATATTGACGACCGTGCAAGTGAACGATAAGGCCGTGTACGTGAGCGGATACGCCTCCGACGGGCTGGAGGAAGTGCTCAAGGACCGGCCCGGCCTCATGCGGCAGTACCCGCTGGTCAAAGAGGTGAAGCAGATCGCCGAAGACGCCGCCGCCGACAAGGTGGACAAGATCGCCGGCCGCCCCGGCCTGGGCCGGTACGGTGCACCGTGCCTCCTGAGACTCTCCGCGAACTTGGAGAAACTCGAGAGCGGCACGTACCTCGAGGGCTGGCAGCAGGTGTGGGACAAGTTCCGCGTCATCCGGAGCGGCAAGGAGAACGTCGGCAACTTCCACGAATTCTACTGGCAGCCGACGAGCATCGCCCTCCTCAAGGGCGGCGACGTGCTCGTCTGCCACGACGGCGGGTACTTCCGCCTGCTGACCGATAAGGACCGCGATCTCGCCAGGGACAATCCGAAGTTGCTTGAGTTGCTGGCGTTCTACGACTGCTGCGACTACGTCAGCCGCCTCTCGCCGGACCTCGCGCAGCGCACGTGGAAGAAACCCGTCTACACGCCGCCCGTCGACCCTGAGGCCGCCAAGACGGTGCGCGACGGCTGGCCGCTCCCCCACCACAGCAACCCGCGCACCCACCGCATGCGGCTGGACAAGGACGAGAACATCTTCCTGTGCGGCTGGTCGGCCTCGTACACGAGCAAAGAGCCGTGGTGGTCGCCGTACCTGTGGAAACTCGACCCGAAGACCGGCGACACGCTCTGGACCGCGTACCAGTACAATCCGATGTCGGGCGGCGGCAACCGCATGGGCGGCCAGGTAAGCGACACGGCCATCCTTACCGTGGCGCTGGAGGAAAACGGGAACATCCTGGCGAGCCTCATGGCCGACGGCGGCAACACAGTTCTGGGCTGGAGTCCGAAGGCCGACACTTCGAAGTTCGAGGCCCCCATCAAGGGCAAATCCTTCGGCGTCAAACTGGTCCACTGGTGGGGCCAGGTCCACCGCGTGGATGCGAAGACGCGCGAGGGCCTCGGCGGCGCCCGCATCGGCCCGTGGGGCTGGGTGGTCGACATGGCCGCCCTGCCCGGCAAGAACGTGCTGGCAGTGGGGCGGTTTAACGGCAAGTTCGACTGGACGCCCGATGCGTGGTGCAGCGAGAGCCCGCTTGAGAACCCCAACGCGTTCCTGCGAGTCTACTCGCCGGAGTTCGACCTGACGTTCAGCACCGAACTGCCGGGCGTGGTGCCGTTTGAGATCGCTCGCATCAGCCCGACCCGCTTCATCCTGGTCGGGCGGGCCGAAAAGGGGGCCGCGCCGGCGAAGGACGCGCTCGTCGCCAAGGCGGCGGAGGCAACGGCCGGCTACTTCCTGATCGTCGATTGGAGCCCGGATGCGAACCCCGAGAAGAAGTGAGCCAGAATGACGAAGACCCCTCTCATGCTCGTGGGCGGCCTGTGGCTACTCGTCGCCTCTTCGTGGGCGGCAGGGCAGGATTCGTCGCTCACAAACCCGACGAAGCGCGCGTACAAGGACGAACTCGTGCGCCTGCTGACGCCGGCGCCCGGGCCGGCAGGCTCGTTCATCGTCCGCGAAGACGGCGCCGAAGTGCCTTGCCAGGTCGAGGAAGTTGACGGCAAGAACTGGATTTGGGTCTGCTCCTCGTTCGAGGCCGGGGGGTCGCACAAGTACCAGGTCGCCCCCGGCCACCCGAAACCGGCCTCGCCCCGCGTCACGGTGCGAAAAGACGGCGATGCGTACGTTCTGGAGAACGGCCTGGTTGCCGTGAAGATCCCTTCCGTGGCCGCCGGCGGCATCCCCGGCCCGATCTCCGCGATCAGGCTGGGCGAGAAGTGGGTCGGCGGCAGCGCCTGGAAAACGTCCTTTGCCCTCCGCAACTTCACGGCCACGGTCGTGGGCGATGGAACCCTTCTGGGCAAAGTGCGGCTGCGATACGAGTTCGACGGCAAGGCCGGCATCGACGGCAACATTCCCGCCTTCGCTGAGGTTGACGTGGCCCTCGGCCCCGGCTGGAGCCACGTGGAAATCTGCGAGCGTCACGAGATGGCGCGCGGCGACCGCTGGGAGTTCGAGGCATCCAAGGGCTGGACGCCCACGCAGGGCGTCTCGAAGCCGTTCAGCAGCGGGGCCGCCTCGGGAGTCGTGAGCGGCAAGGTCGAGCCCACGCGGGCCCTGAAGCCCGGCGGGTTGCCCTACCAGCGCGAGGACCTGTTCATCAACCTCCTGCCCCGGTGGAACCAGCAATACCGCGATGGCTGGTACTTCGCCGCCACCGACGGCACCAGCTACGTTGGCGCGGTCGTCGTGCGGGCCGGCCAATGGGTCTGGCCGCACAATAACGCCATCGAGGCCGTCGTCAGGCCGAGCGGCAATTACGCGGGCCTGCGGGCCCCCACGTGGAAAGGCCGGCGCCTGTGGTGGCTGGTCGCGCCCACGCCGGCCCCCTGCTCCATCGACTACGTCGCGCGGTACGCCTGGGAGGGGCTGGACAAACTGAACCACGACCTCATCCTCGACTGGCCCGGCCAGAAAGGCTCGTTTGCGGGGATGAACTTTTACGACGGCAACCAGATGAACCCCTCCAGCTCCATCCGCGGGGCCGCCAAGCGGGCCGTCGCCGAGGCCGGCAAGGCCGGCGACCTCTCCACCCTCACGCGCGCCCAGGTGATGATGCACCCCGACGCCTACGGCTCGTACTGGAACTTCTGGAGCCCCGAAAACCCGAACTTCTTCACCGACTTCACGCGTGTACCCATCGCGCTCACCGCCAACCTGAAGGCCCACCCGCGTTTCGAGGAGTTCCGCCGCGCGGCTGAGGCGAAACTCCGGGAAGACATGGTCCACTCCGTCACGTTGCCCGGCGGCGCAGGCCAGGAGTGCCCCGGCTACGTCGGCTACGCCCTGCGCAACTGGACGGCCCTGGCCGAGGTCTGCCGACAGCACCTCGGCTTCGACCCGACGACCTGGGACCGCTACAAGGCCGCCGAGTACTTCCAGAAGCGTATCACGCAGCCCGACGGCGCCGTCCGCCGCATGCTGCCTATGGGCGACACGCACCCGGCGAAGGAAGGCGGCCCGGCCATCGTCGACGTCCCGGCCGACGAGGTCCGCAAGTTCGTCACGGAGGAGTTGCCCGGCTTCGGCGCCGTCTTCACGAGTCATCCCGGCACGCCAGAGGAAACTTACCTGGCCTTCAAGAGCGGCCCCAACCGCGGCCACTATCACGGAGACCAACTCGCGTTTCATTACTGCGCGGGCGCCAAGCCGCTGGCCGTGGACCATCACTGCTCCTACCACCCGCGGGCCGGCCAGGAACACATGCACAACCGTGTGGCCTTCCACACCGACGAGTTCCCGTACGCGAACATGGACGGCTACGAGCGCCTGATCGCCTTCAAGACCTCGCCCGATGCCGACATCGCGGTGGGCCAGGTCGAGTCGGAGCGGCTGCGCCGGGTGGAAAAACTCCCGCCCGAGATCTGGCACCAGGAGTATCCGCAGCACGCGCTGGCCAAGCCGCTCACGTATCGCCGCACGATCGTTTTCGTGAAAGGCGGGCCGCAGGATTACTTCGTCATCCACGACCAGTTCTGGGCTTCGGAGCCGCTCGCCGCCACGTACTGCCTGCACGTGCTGGCCGATGCGATCCGCCGCGACGGCCCGCAGGTGGACCTCGGCCGCCTCACGCTGTACTGTGTCGAGCCCGCGAAGTTCGACTTCGAGCCGTTCCTGTGGAGCCACGAAAACGGCGGCCTGGAGTCTACGCAAGGGGCGCGCCTGACGATCCGCGGCGACCGCGGCCAGTTCGTCACGGTGCTCTATCCCGGCAAGGCGCCCGCCATCGCGGCCATCCCCGGCGGGGTGAGGGTCGGCAAGGACGAGATCGCCTTCGCCGGCGACCTGCCCGCGAGCGGCGACGCCGCGAAGGCCGTCACCGTCCGCCGCGACGGCCGCGAGGTGCTCTCGCTGGCCGGCGGCGATATCAACCTGGACCGCTCGCAGGGCGAGATCGGCCTCTTCGTACCCGACGCCGGGTACCCATTCGGCGAAATCCCGGACTGGCTGATCCGGCAGCGGGCCAAGCGTCCCGAGTGGGCGAAGTAACGGGAGACAAACGGAAGCCGTACAGGAGCAACAATCATGTCAAGCATTCGCCGCCTCATCGCATGGGCCCTCGTGCCGGCCTGCCTGGCGGTCATGGCAGCCGTACCTGCCGCAGGCCAGCAACCCAACACGCCGATCCAGTTGGCCGCGAAGGCCGACGCCGATAACTGCATGGTGGTGGCCACGCTGGAAGCCTTTTTCCCCGGCGAGAAGCGGGGCGTCGCGAAGAACCTGAACCTGTACCTGGCCCGCCGCGAGGGCCGCTGGGTGGCCGCGCTCGGCACGCCCACGGTCCAGGGCAAGCCGGTCTGGAACACCGCCATCATGCTGGTCGACCCGGCCGGCCTGGCCCTGAAGGACGGCAAACTCAGCGGCATGGCCTACGTGACGCTCGTGCCCGACCCGTGGGTTCCCCTGGACCAGAAGACGCGCGTGGCCACCGTCACGCTTGAGGCCGCCGCCACGCCGAGCGTCGGGCCGGACTCGTTCGCCACCGTCGCGGGCGCTTGGAAGTCAGCCGTTCCCGGCGACGAAGCCGAACTGAAGGCCGCCGAACTTGAGCCCGCCCGCGAAGGCAAGATCGCCGGTGCCCTGAAACCACTCCAGAACCTCAACCTGGAAGACGTGGACGTCCAGGTGACGCTCTATAGCCTGCTGCCGGGCAAGACCAACGAGAACTTCCAGCGCCGCCGCGCGCTCTCGATCGGCGTCAAGGGCGGCAAAGTCGTCTCGGCCCGCCTCGGCCAGATGGACATGCGCCACAACGCCTACGACTACGCGGAGATCGATACCCCCGCCGGCATGACCCTCACCCAGGACGGCCTCGCGGGCGCCGTGACGTTCACGGCCGACACCCTCGACGGCGAGCAGGCCGCCTTCACGCTCGCGCTCTCGGGCGTCCGCGTGGCCATGTGGGCGGCCGGCACGTGGAAAGGGAATATCAAGTATGCCAACGGCAAGGAAGAGCCGCGAGAGGGCTTCTTCCGCGCCAACCTCCGGACGGGTGCCTACGAAAGCGCCGCCGCCCCCAAAGACACCCGCCCGTGGATGGTCGAGGCGAAGGACTTCAAGTCGCCCGCCCCCGGCGAGCACCCGCGCCTCTTCTTCCGCAAAGCCGACCTGCCGGAACTCAAGCGCCGGGCCGAGACGCCCGACGGCAAGAAAATCCTCGCACGCCTCCGCCAACTCCTGAACGGCTCAGACGGCGAGTCCATGCCGACGTTGTTCAACCCCGCCACACAGGCTTACGAGAAGAACAACTTCAAAGCCAAACCCGGGGCGTACTCCATCTCGCACGCCGCAGGCTTCGGTTTCCTCTATCAGCTGACCGGTGAGAAGAAGTACGCCGACCTCGCCCGCCAGTGCGTCGAGAAGGCGTGGGCCGGCCAGCGCGACTTCGACGACCGCTACTCCTGGGTCGCCCCCGGCGGCGAACTGCGGGCCGGCCCGAGCGTCGGCTGGTACGCCGTCGCCTACGACCTCTGCTACGACGCATGGGACGACGCCTTCCTCCGCAAGGTCGCCCTGGCTATCCAGAACTACGACGGCCAGGGCGGCGGCGAGTGGAACAAGAACGAGGACATCACGCTCGGCAAGATGGTCCTGACGCCCAAACAGGGGCCGGGCTCCAACCACTTCGGCGCGGTCGTGGGCGGCTGCGGCCTGGCGGTCCTCGCCATCAAGGGCGACCCGGGCGCCGACAACGCCCTCCTAGACAAGTACGCCACCTCGCTGGAGCGGCAGGTCGTGCGGCATCTCTCGGCCGGCTGGGGCGACGGCGGATATTATAAGGAAGGATGGGGCGCGAGCACCGTCGGCACGCAGGCGGGGTTCCTGTGTTTCCTGCAAGCACTCAAGACGGCCGCAGGGCACGACTATCTGAACGTGGACCGCCCCAACGCCTCGTACGTGACGATGGTGCCGCGCTGCCTCATGCTCATCGGCCCCCCGGCCGTGCTGCCGTACCGTTCGAACATGGGCGGCACGTACGGCAGCGCCGAGTTCCACAAAGAGCGCGCGGGCTTCTCGCACGGCGGGCACTTCTCCGAGGGTTTCGGCGCGGTCGCCGACCGCTACAAGCCTGCCCTGCTCTGGACCTACAACCACGTCGTCGAGCCGGAGGCCGGCAACCGCGACTTCGACACGCCCAGCCTCTACCCGCACCGGCCGATGCTGGCCCTCATCAACTGGCCGACGTTCCAGGGCGTCGAGGAGAAGAACCCCGCCGAGGCCATGCCGCTGACCAGCACCGACCACCTATACGACTATTACGTCTTCCGCAACCGCTGGCAGGACAAGGACGACATCGTTACCACAGTCCTCCTGCGGCCGCCCGACGGCACCAAGCCGCGCGACATCATGGTCTGGGGCCTGGGCCTTAGGCTGACGCTGGGCGAACCCGAACGCGGGGCGCCGGTCACGCACTACCAGGCTGGCGCGGACGGATCGGGCGTCCTTGCGGCCGGCAAGTTCGCCCTGGCGGTGGACTACTCCAAAGCGAGCGGCGCCGAGGCCCTGATCGTTGCGGTCGGCGGCTCGGCCCCCAAGCCGGACCCCAAGGCCGGGGAGAAGGCCAAGGTTCAGCCCGTTACGGCAGGCGGTACGACCTACAACGTGATGACGCTCTCGGCCGACGGCCGACACCCGGAGGTCAAGGCCGAGGGCGGCGGCCTCGTCATCGGCAAGCAGACGGTGAAGTTCGCCGACGGCAAACTCGTTCTGGGCGTCTTCGCTCCCGCCCCAGCCTCCGGGTTCTCTCCATCGAAGACGTAGACGAAGGCCCGGGCCGGCGGCAGTCGATCCGCCTTGCCTTCTTCAGGTCCGGCAGTTCGTCGCGTGTGATGACAAGGCCGTGCGTCATTGTTCCTGCGGGTTCGTCAGCAACGCCTTGAACTCCTCCAGGTGCTTCTCGTAGACCGCCCGCGGATCCGCATTGTGCTTGCGGCAGAGATACGCCGCGCGGCCGACCACGGTTCCCATCATGCCGGTGGTGTTCATCACTCGCACGGGCGCCAAGCCCACGTGCGTAACGCTGATGTCGCGGCCGGCCATGAACAGGTTCGGCACGCTGCGCGAGTAGAAGCAACGGTAAGGGATCGGATACGGCTTGATCGTCGTGTACGTTCCCGGGATCGAGCCTCGCAGCCGCTCGAAGTTCGGGTCGTCGTAGGCCAGCGACCGGAACTCCTCGCCGGGGAAGAACCGCGTGTTGTCCGGGTGCGGGAAGTGTATGTCAAAGTACCACGTGGCCGTGACGCAGACATCAGGGTAGGCCTTCGGCTCCGTCATGTCCTGCTGAGTCAGGATGAGGTCGCCCAGGAGCCGCCGCGACTCGCGTTTGCCGGCGATGAAGGCCGCCCAGTCGAGTTCAGCGTCGGCGTACTTCTGCCGGTCCTTGCTGCGGTTCTTGAGGAAGTCCCACGTGCCGAAGATGGCGCGGAGGTTATGGTCGCGCACGCGCTCCGCCTCGGCGATGGGGTCGCGGTTGAACCCGCCCTCCCAGTTCCATCCGCCGACATAGGCATACTCGCCGAATTTCGGCGGATACTTCGGCGTGGAGACTTCCACCGACTCCTCGGTGATATGCAGCACCCACGGGCAAGCGGGGAACGCCGCAGGCGCCTCGGTGTGGCGGGCGGTCCAGAAGTTGGACATCCCCATCAGTATCTTGTCGGCCTGCGGAGGCGCGAGCAACTCTCCGGTTTCCGGGCGGCCTTCGCGGCCCATGCGCCAGTCGGCCCCGGCCAGAAAGCCCACCGTGGCGTCGCCCGTACAATCGGCAAAGAGGGCGCCGCGGAAGACCTTCTCCTCGGAGGTGCGGACGTGCCGGGCCACGACCGCCTTGAGGCGCAGGCCGTCCTTCTCGACGGCGAAGGCGTGCGCTTCGAGGAAGAGCGAAATGTTCTTCTCCGCCCGTACCATCGCCAGGAGGTGCCCGTCGTTCGGCCGCGCGCGCAGGCCACCCGAGGACTGCACGCCGCCGGCGCCCTGGTGGATTTCCTTCACGATGTCGGCGTTGTGCAGAAACGGGCCCTTGTCGAGGCCGCCGATGGGGCCGACGCGCACCTCGCTCGAGGCGTTGCCGCCCAGGACCGGCCGGTCCTGGATAAGCGCCACGGTCAGACCCAGGCGTGCGGCTGCAATGGCTGCGCACGTGCCCGCGTAGCCGCCGCCTACGACGACGAAGTCGTACGTTCCGCCGTCGGCCGGGGTCTCCGGCAGGCCGAGGAGCCTGCGGCGGAAGTCGGCCATCTCCTTGCCGCTGTTGGGCGGACGGAAATCCGGGGGTGCCTCCGCGACAAAGAGAATGGCGTCGCAGCGGCCGTCGAAGCCGGTCAGGTCCTCCAGTTCCAGCAAGGTCTCGCCGGCCTGCACCTCAACGGCCCCGCCGTCACGCCATTGCCACGTGCCGTCGCCTTCGGCGCCGAAGACCTTGCCGACCGGACGGCCGCCCATGTGCAGGCGAAACTTGCCCGGCCCGTGCGGCGGGACCCAGTCGCGCGTCCGGACCCACACGCGATACACGCCGGCGGCAGCGAACCGCACCTTCGTGCCCGCCCGGGCCACCGGCTTGCCCAGCCCGTGCGCCAGCAGATACGGAGAGCCCATCGCGTCCATCGACTGCGTGTCCACGACCCACCCGCCCGGGTCATGGAAGGCCTCGGCTTCCACGAGAACGGACGGCGCCGCGGCGGCCATCGAAGTCGCCGCCGGGCAGACTGCTATCAGGGCCAGGGCAGCAGCCGCAATCGCGGGCCTCACGGCTTCGCCTCCTTCGCCGCGGATCCGTTCTTCATGTCCTCCAGAAGTCGGGCATAACGTGCGATGGTATGCGGCGTGGCTGAGACGACCTTGCCGGTCGCCCCGCCCTTCTGCACGTAGTCATAGTATTCGTTGATGCGCGGCTGGGGGTTCTTTCCGCCGTAGGGCCGCCCCAGGTAAATGGGGCTGCCGTGGATGGGCGTATCGAGCGCCCCGACGAGCCAGCCGGGTTTGCCGGCGTCGGCCAGTTTTTTCTCGACGGCCGAGAACGTGTCGGGGAACCCGCGGAAGAACGGCGACCCGCTGCAGAGCCTCGCCGCCTGGCTTAGGACGACGAAGTCGCCGTCGCGGAAGAGGATGCGGCTGTCGCCCGGGCAGGCCGACGTAACGAGATACTCGAAGCCGGCAGCCTTCACGGCCTTCCAGAGGGCCACCTGCGCGTCGCCGGGCTTTGCGCCGTCTTTCTGGCCGTGATGGTCGGCAAAACAGTACACGCCGCGAGGAGCGTTCTGCTCGCCCGCGGCGGCCGCGATGCGCTTGCGTGAATCGCCCATCAGCGCCGCGATGCGAGCCGGATCGCCGGCCGTCTCGTAGATGATGCCCGACCCCGCCGAGTGAAGCACCGGCTCCACCAGGCCCAGCACGCCGCCGTCCTCCACCGGCACGTGCATGGCCTCCACGGCGTCGGGGTCGTACAGGTACCGCTGCCAGTGCACGCCGGAGCCGATCTTCACCTTCGTCATGGACGACCAGTCCTGGAACGTCATGACGGAGTCGTCATGCGAGAGTTCGCCCGAGTGCAGCACCCACGTGGCCAAGATCTTGCCCTCCTTCGCCCACGCGGCGAGTTGCGCATCGGTGGGCTCCAGGTCGAAGCAGGACTTCGCCGGCTGCGGCAGAAGGACGGGACGCCGCGCGAAGACCGTCAGGATGTGGCGGCACGGCTCGGCCACGTTGTAGGCCATGGGCCGCTGGGCCATGGGGATGAGTTGCGGATCGCCGAACCATCGGCCGTAGGCGTAAGACTGGTTCTTGTCGGCGGTCAACCGGAGCATCTGGTCGCGCCGCTTTTCGGCGTCGGGCCGGCTCTTGTAGGAGAGAATCAGGCGGTCCTCGCGAATGCAGAGCGGCAGAAGGTAACTGGCGAGGGTCGGCTCCAGGAGGTCCACCGCACTGGCCTTGGCGAGGTACTTCTCGACGACCGCCAAGTTCGGGTCGGCCGCGCCGAGGTCCGCGGCGGGCTTGACCTCGAACCCTGCGGCTTTCCAGGCCGAGACGTCGGCCCCGGCCTTGGCCACCGACCAGAGGACGCCCACGCCGCCCTGCTTCAACTGCCGGACCTGGTCAGCCTTGAGGTCCAGCGGGACGGCCAGCGCCCGTCGATACACGCACTCCGGATACAGGGCCGCCAGCGGGACGACGCCACGCTCGAAGGCCACGGCGTCGGCGGGCAGTTTGCAGCCGAGCGCCTTTGCCGCCGCCGCATAGAGGTTGGGCAGGCCGGACTGCGGGCCGATCACGTCCTCGGCCCCGCCGCGGATAAGCGAGTCAAAGACCATCGTGCCGTCGAGGCGCACCACGGTCGTCCGAAACTCGGCCAAGGCTCGCGCTATCCGCTCGGCGTGGTGACCGCCGATGACCGTGCTGCCGAACGGGGCGAACAGTCCGCCCTCCTTGTGGTCGGCCGCATAGTACGCATCGAATTCCACGCCGGCCTCGCGGCACATCCAAGCCAGCGTCATGGCGGCCAGGTCCTTGTCCGGGTTCTCGGCGCGGGCGATGAGCAGCACGAGCCGCGGCTTTGCCTCCGGCGCGCGGCCGACATCCCGGCCTTTCTGCGGCGCGTTCTGGGCGAACACGGCGCTGCCGCACACCAGGGCCAGAATCGCGGTCGCCAGGCAGATGGCCTTCATGTTTCCTCCTTGCACACGGTGAGTCAGCGTACCGGGCCCGGCGTCGGGGAAGACCCGGCGCGGGCGGGTGCATTTTACCAATCGCCGAGCCGGCGGGCGAGCCGCAGTTCCGCCGGCCTTGTAAAGGGCAGAGCGAGACTGCGGCGGGCGGTAAAGCAAGAACGCGGCACCCGGCTCCTCCGTACGCTGCGCTGTGGGGGGCGTCAATGCTTGTCGCTCAGGCGTTCCGTTCCTTCACCGCGAGGCCACGCCATCTGCCAATTCGCAGACCACCCGGAAGCCCACATTGAACACCCGTTGCCACGGCGGGTAGGCGAGCCGCATCGCCGCGCGGCAGCGTTTCGGCGGATCGTAGAACGAGCCACCGCGGACGACCCGGTGTCCGTCGGCGGCGGCCCCGTTACGCCCGTCATCGTCGCGGTACGGATACGGCCGATACGCCGACCGCGTCCACTCCGCCGCGTTGCCGTGCATGTCGAAGAGGCCCCAGGCATTAGGGCGGTACTGCCCGACCTGTGCGGTAACAACCGCTCTGTCGTCGAAGCGTGTATCAGCCATCCCCGCGCCCTCGAGCACCAGGTGCTCCAGGCCGCCGGTGGCGGACCTGGCGGCGCCGTCCCGCCACCCGACCGTAAACGCCCGGTCGCCGACGTTCGCCCACGGCGAGAAGTCCGCGCTGGTCTCGCCAAACGAGAACGCGACGCCGGAGCCCGCGCGGCAGGCGTATTCCCACTGGGCCTCGGTGGGAAGCGTAATCGCGGCGCCCGTCTTCCCAGAGAGCCAGCGGCAGAAGGCCATCGCCTGGTCCCAGGAGACCCGGACCGCCGGCTGGTCGGGCCCGTTCAAGAAGAGGCCCTGATCGTCGGCCCGCTCGTGGCGTTTCGCGTAGTAGCCTGGGTCGTGCGCGGGGTCGAAGCAGCGGAACTGCGTGTTGGTGACCTCGCAAGCGCCCATCCAGAACGCCTGGCGGATGGCCACCGGCGACAACGGCTTCTCGTCCTCGTCGCCGGTGACGTCGCCCATGATGAATGCGCCTGACGGGATGCGGACGAGTTTCATCGTGGCGCCCCCGCCCAGGTCGATAGTCTTCTCGACGGCCCCGCCCGCCGCCTGCTGGCGGCGCGCGGCCTCCAGGGCATCGAACGGCCAATGCTCCAGGAGCATCGGCTGAGGATAGCCGCCGACGGGCTTGGGCGCCTGGGGCGGGACGGCGGGCGCGGCGGGCGGCGCGGACGGCCGCGGCAGATGCGCGGTCGCCTCCAAGTTCTCCGTCGGGCCGCCGAACTGGCGGCGCAGTTGGAGCCGGCGCTCGTGCGCCCCATCAGGAATCGGGTACACCTCGCCCCACGTGCCGTGGCACGGAGCGTTCAGGTCGATCCAGGTGACCAGCCGGTCCAAGGCCTCCGCGTCAAGGCGCAGGCCCTGATGCCCTTTCCGAAGCATCTGGATGAGTGGGCTGGTGTCGGCGTGGAACTCGCCCGGCACAAGGAGGCTCACATCATCCTCGATGCCCACGCGGCGGATGTACGGC
>Ga0315274_10003164_pt1 | contig 24515 bp, 20 predicted proteins | sample YL17G02_20_MG_FD_203700 | JGI IMG/M metagenome (GOLD analysis project Ga0315274, IMG submission 203700) | Sediment microbial communities from Yellowstone Lake, YNP, Wyoming, USA - YL17G02_20 | ecosystem: Environmental > Aquatic > Freshwater > Lake > Sediment | place: USA: Wyoming | collected...
CTCTCTCTCTCTCTCTCTCTCTCTCTCTCTCTACTCTGTCCCTGTCTCTCTAAGCAAATGCCTGCCCATGCACGTCAGGCACACCCCGAGGCGGCGCGTCGCTGGCCCAGGCGATATCGCCCGGACCGTACGGCGCGGGCGGGACAAGGTATGGGAGCGGCAGGCTGACGACCTCCACCGCCGGGGCCGGCGGGTCGCCGCCGTCGCCGCCACCACCATCACCCCGCCCCACCCGGAGGCCGGGCGCCCGGCCTTTTGCCCAGAAGTGGACGGTGGGTGGGGCGGCGCCGGGCGCAGCCGGCGGGGGAGGGGGCAGCCCAGCCCCCGCGGCTGCCAGGGTCGAGCGGGGAGGTGCTGGGACGGCACAAAAGCCTCGGTGCCGGTGGGCCCGGTACGCCGCCTCCCGCCCCGGCGTCAGGGCCACACTGACCTCGAACGACCTGGCGTACAGGCTGGCGGGCAGGCGGCGCGGGTAGGCGAGCGCAGCCTTGCCCACGGACACGCGCCCCCAGGCCGCCTGGCTCAGGTTGTGCGAGCCCAGCACGACCCACGCGCACGCGCCGCTGGGCGCGACGCGGGCGACCGACTTCATGTGGGCGACCGCCCGGGACCTGCCCACGGGCTCCCCGCCCCAGGCACACAAGCGCGGGCGCAAGCCCTCCGCCCGCGTGTATTGGGCTTGGGCCGGGATGGACCCGCCCGAGGCCCACCCGCCCAGGCTGAGCCGCACGTTTTCGGTGGTCGGCCACACGATGCGCAGGGGGAGCCGCGGGGGGCCGAGCGCCTCGCCGTCGGCGGCCACCCCGCCGCTCCAGGCCACGTCCAAGCGGTCCAGGGTGGCCACGGCCAGGGAGCCCAGCGAGGAGCACTGGGCGATGAGGGAGGAGCCGCCACCCCCGCGGGAGAGGGCGGGGTCAAACACGCGCGCCGCGCCCAGGACGGCGCCCAGGCGGCCGTGGCCCCATCGGGCCACGTCAGGGCCGGCGTGCCTGCCCGGGACGGTCGCGATGAAGTCCGCCCGGGCGGACGACCAGTCGTGGCGACCGATCTCCGCCGCCAGGTCCTCGGCAGCGCGCCGGGGCAGGCCCCGGCCTCCCAGGGCGGCCGCGTACGCCGCGAACGCCTCCTCAAACCCGCCGTCTTCCGGGCACGGCGACGCGCCATCCTTGCGGGGGAAGTCCTGCCACCAGGCGCCCTGGGTGAGGCCGCCGCCGTACTCCCCCGGCACGAAATTGCCGGTCAGGCAGATGAAGCGGCACCCTGCCGGGTAGATGAGGAGCAGGGCTTTCGTGTGGTGGGTCCCGAACGCGTCGACGGACGGCTGGGCGACGGTGATGGCGTCGCCGTTCAGGGCGGGCGAGGTGGTGCCGGCCTCGAAGTCGGCGTGGAGCTCGCCCACCTCGGCGCGCGCGGCGGCCCAGTCGACCCTGCCGCCCGGCACCCGCCCGCAGTGCCCCACGCACACGATGAGGCGTTCCCGAGCGGCCCGCACCGCCGGGATGGACGCCAGGGTCCACGCCGGGTCCACCATAAAGTTGGAGGCCCACACAAAGGTCGCGCCGGGCGGGGCGAGGTCGGCCAGGGCGAGGCCCAGCGCGCCGTCGTTCCAGGGCGCGGGCAGCCCGGCACACGCGATGAGGCCAAACCCAGTCCGGGCGAGCGGGTCGGAGAAGGGCGGGCGGGCGGGCGGGCGCGGAGGGGGCGGGGGCGGAGGAGGAGGCGGGCGGGGGTCGTCGTCATCGCTGGCGTCGTCCTCCGAGCTGACCAGGATGACGGTGGCCGCGGGCGAGGCCGGAGCGGGGCGGGGGGGGGGTAGAGGGGGGCGGCCCGCCGCCGCCGCCGCTACCCCTCCTCCGGCCGCGGCCGCCCGAGCACGCTGCTCAGCGGCAGCGGCACGCGCCTCCCGGAGCGCGCGGGCGGCGGCGTCGTCCTCCCTATCCCGTTTCATGGCTGATGCTGCACTGGTGACCAGGGGGCGCGCGCGGGTCCCCGTGGCGATGACGGCGCGGGAGAGGAGGGCCGCCAGGGCGGGCGATAGGGAATTGGGCGCGTCCAGGGAATGAACGAATGCACACACTTCCACTTTATCTTTCGGGTCTCCTAGTTCACAACGCCCTGCGTCCGCCCCGCGCAAACTCTTGCCACACTCACGCGCCACACAGAAACACCATGCATGCCCTCTCAGCTGCCAGGTGCGTGTGTGTGGACAAGAGGCCTGCCTCTCGCCGCGCCGTGTGAGAGGAGAGACGCAAAACCTCTCCGCGGCCGCCAGCGCGCTCGGGCTAGCCGGCGCCTAACTCTTCTCACACAACACGCCCCACACGTTCTCAATAGGCACGCGCACACCATTGATGCACCCACGGTCTCCTGTTCGCCCCACTGCTGGGGGGCAGGCGTGAAGAGGCCGCCCCATCGCCCCGCCACACGCCTCCTCCGCACCCGGCCGGCCGCGGCCGCATTGCCAACCTCGCAACCGACGCCCCAACCTCCTCCTGCTCAGGCCGCCGCCGCCGCCGCCGCTGCCGCCGCCCCGTTACTCACCTCCACCACCACCACCCAAGCCGATACCATGGTCGCCTATGCCGAGCTCAAGATCCGCATCTCCCGGCGGGCGCGCAAGGCGGGCGCGGGGCTGGCTGCCTACCTGCTCCTGACAGTGTCTGGCGAGGCGGCCGCGGCCGCCCTCCTGGGCACGGCCGCCGGCGCCGCCTACCTGGCCCTGCTCTACCGGGACACGGACGCGCTCAATACGGACTCCCCCGTGCCCCTCATGGCCGCCCAGGCCGAGGCATCGCCCTTTGCGCGCAGGGTAAAGGTCCTGGGCGCCGCGTACTGGCACGCCCTGGCTAACCCACGCCTGGGCGTCGTGGTCGCCCTGGGCGCGGCCATCGGGGCCGGCACCGCCGCGTCGGGGCGGGCCGCCGACCCGCCCTTACTGGAGGCCGGCTGCCTGCTGCTGGGCTTCCTCTCGTACAAGATCGCGTTGTTGCTAGAGCTGTGGGACGACTTGAAACCTAAAGTCGACCCAGAGGCGGGCCTGCGGGGGGTTCGCCCCTCCATTCCCGACCTGCCGTCCGTGGCGAGGTGGGATGAAGTGGAGAAAGAGGAGATCGGAGTGGGTGACCCTGTTGCTTCTGAAGGTGGTGGTGGTGTGGGCGGGCTGTTCAGGAAGGTGCTGCCGCCCAAGCAGCCCTGAGGAGTGGGGGGTGAGAAGCGCGCGAGAAACGTGGGAAGATGGATGCCAAAGGTTGAGAGAGGTTTTTTTTCTGTAGGAAGGAATTTTTTACACGCGGCCCAACACTCTCACCACCCACCCCCGGACGGCCTCTCACTCCCATTCCCAGAGCCCGTCACAGCGGACGCGGGGGGAGGGGGCCGGGGCGCGCCACCACCGTCATCCACCACCTCCATCGGCTCCAGCCCCTCATCTTCCTTCCCGCCGCCAGCCCTGCCGTCCCCACCGCTGCCCGCCTCCGCGTCCGGCCACACCTCCGGCGCGAGGCGGACCAGGGCCCGCCCCCCCGACACGGTCGGCGAGCCCAGCTCATCCGCCCCGGGCGGCGAGGCGGCCTCCAAGCAGCCAAGCCCGCTGTCCAGGCTGACCTCCCCGTCGGTGCCCTCATCGTCGGGCGCCGCCCCTGCCGGCCGCCGCACCCCGCCCGGCCCGGGGCTCTCGGGCGCGGGCGACCGATCAAACTCGTCCTCGCGCTCCACGTACTCTTCATTTTCCGCTAGCTCCCGGAAACCGGGCGCGAAGGCAGCCCAATTCTCACGGGAAGCCCGGCCCCATAAAAAGACCTCGCCTGAGATTGCAGCAATGCTGGCCAGCTCGCCTCTGCCCTGCGGCCGCCACGCCGCGCCCAGCGCGCAATCCCGGGGCGGCCCCTGCAGGACGCGGTCCGCGGCGGCAGAGGTGTCGGCCGGCCAGATGAAGACGGCGTGCTCGTCGCGGGACTAAGGAGAGAGAGGAGGGGGCGTGAGAGGAAGAGGAGAGAGCGCGCAGGGGGGAGGGGGGGGGGGGCGGGGTTAGGGCAAGAGAGGGGTTGCTGGCCGCTGGTCTCTCTTTTTTCTCTTTGTCCTCTCTCTCCCACACCTGCGTCGCCGCCGCCACGAAGCCGCCATCCTCCGACAGGCTGGCCCCCCGCCAGGCGGTGCGGTCGACAGCCTGCGACAGTTCCGCGCCCCCGACCAGCAGGGGTGAGGCCCGGCGGAGGAGGGAACCCGGCGGGCCGGACCGGGCCTTAAGGGCGGCGGCGCAGGAGGGGCCGCCCGCGCGACCGACCGCCTGTGCGTCCAGCCCCGGCGTCGCGTCCGGGGAGGTGAGCGCGCCCGGGCCGGACCCCCTCCGGGCGGCCTCGTACACGCTGACGGAGGCTAAGTCCGCCAGGCGGAGCGCGCGGTCGTGGCAGGATGCCAGGAGGCGGTCCGGCCGGCGCGGGGCTTGGGAGGGCGGGCCCCCGCCCCGGTCGGCCCCGCCCCCGCCCGCGGCCAGAGCCAAGGCGACCGTCCGGGTGCCGCCCGGCAGGCGCACCACGTCCAGCACCCGGTGGGTGACCCCGTCCAGGACGGTGATGAAGCCCCGGGCCTGGGCCAGGAAGATGACGCCCCGGGCGGGGTCGGCCAGGGCAGGGGCGGCCACCGCGTGTGCGCCGGCGGGGCCTCCCCCGCCCCCGCCCCCGCCCCCGCCCCCACCATCATCGCCGCCTTCAAGGGACACCGCCGGCAAGGGGGTGACCGCCCCGGTCTCCAGGTCCACCACGCAGGGTTCGCCCGCGGGGAAGCAGGCGACCAGGGTGGAGGCGCGGGGTGGTAGGACCCGCCCGGCCGCGCCCCGGCCGCCCAGGGCCAGGTCAGCGACGGGGCCGACAAACGAGACGCCCGCGACGGGGCCGCCCAGGGCCGGCGACCGGCCGACCACCCGCCCCGTCCGGACCTCCACCAGGCAGACCGTGCGGTCGCAGCCGCCCGAGGCGATATACCGGCCACAGGGCGACCAGGCCAGGCAGGAGACGCCGGACGGGGCGGCCGGGTCGACCCGGCTGGGGCCAGCGGCCGCGGTGGCGCTGGTCATGGCGCCGGCGCCGGCGCCGGCGCCGGCGCCCCCACCACCCCCGGCACCGTGCGGCACCGCCCGCCGGGCCTCGCCCGCCGTGTCGCAGTCCCAAACGCCCACGCTGCCGTCCTCGCACCCGATGGCTAGGAGGGTGCCGTACGCATTGTAGGCGACCACCCGGGCCTTGCCGGGCACGTCCAGGACCTCCCAGATGCGTTCCGGCAGGTCGGCCCGGGCGAGGGGCGGGGCTGTGTGTGGGGGTTGAGGGTGAGAGAAAGGTTTAGCGCGTGGGCGTGCGTGGGGTCGGCGCTGGTGGCACGCTGCTGACTGACCCACGTGCACGCAACTCAATGTTCTCTCTCACCTGATGTGGGCATGGTGGCCGGCGCGCGTGCGGCGTGAGAGAGCGTGCGGGGGGGACAGCGCCGGTGCGTCTAGTTTTGCTGCGCAAGAAAAGGAGTGCGCGAGTGTGTGCGCGGTCTCTCTGTGTGAGACTGCGCCCGGGGCGTGCGTCTGTCTTGCTATTTAGCAGAGGGCAGCGTTTCGCCTCAGGGACGGGGTGACAAGGACGTCCCGCAGCGTCTGCTGGTGGGGCGGGCGCGCTTGCAAGAGAGAACCCGGTGCGTCTTTTTCTTTTTTGTCTCTTTTGACCGCCCGCCCTCTTTCCCCACACTCTCTTTCTCTTTCTCTTTTTGTCCGCGCGCCTTCTCGCGCACCCTCCCACACGCACCCGCGCACGCCCCGGCGCTCGATGTCCTCCGGTTTCGGCCTGACCGGCTCTGCCGGCCGGTGCGTTGATTCGAGAGATAACGCGAGAGAGCACGTGCGGCGGCGCGACGCCGGGAGCGCACCCTCTTCTCACACACCTCACGCCCCTCCTTCTCCATCTTTTAGGTGCTTCCCCATGTGGAACGACTTCACGGAGGTGCGCATATGGATGGACGCGGGGGCCGTGTGCCGTGTGACGTGTGAAGGAGCAGCGCACACAGTCGTTTTCGTTTGCGGGGCGGCGTGACCTCAATCGACCATACCCCTGCCTGACCCCCCTCTCTCATTTGCATTGTCTCCCACCCAACCATTAGTGCGTCCGCGCTACGGACGACCCCAGGAAGTGCAAGGCCAAGCGGGACGACTACCTGGAATGCCTACACCACCGGAAGGAGGTAAGGCCAGGATGGAGCGCGGGGAGAGAGCTGCGGGGGTGCTGCTGGGTTGGGTTTCTCTCCAGGCACACCTCAAACAAAACACACCCCAACCTCATCTCTTACACACACAGTTCACCCGCCTCAACGCCATTTACCGGGAGCAACAGCGCCAGCAGGCGGAGGGTGGTCGGAGCGAGGCCAAGGCGGGGCATTAGAGAGAGTGTTTTAGAGAGCGAGAGCATGATCTTGTTATACGAATGGAGAATGGATGGAAAAAAATAAAACCTTGTCCTTTCTTTCCTCGTTTCAAAACGCGGCATACGACCCCCAACCCCCACCGCCACCGTCCTCCGAGGATGCAACGAACGCACAGAGCCCGCTGCCCAGCAGGAGGACGCACTGAAGCACGGTCGCCACGCCCAACCATGCCCCGCCCAACCAAACGACTTGGCCCGCCCCTCCCACCACGGCTGCAAAGGCCGCACAGAACGCAAAAAAAAGGGAGACGGACGCGCCCGTGGACTGGACGCCGTCAGAGTATGATTCACCATCCTGCGAGGCGCCCACGGCCGCCATGAGGATGGCCGCAAGCGTGGCCAGGAGGCCTGGAGTCCACCTGAGGAGTGGGGTCGAAGGAAGCGGCGTACCCGCCGCGTGCGGGAGCGTGAGGACAGCATCGGCCCACACCCACCAGCCGGCCGCAAACAGGGCACCAGAGGCCGTGTAGCCCTGGGCACGCAGGCCGTCGGACAGGCGGGCCGAGCCGAGAAGGGCGGACAGGGCGTGCGCGAAGGCGGCGCCCCCAGTTTCGGCAGCAGCCCAGGCGCGCGAGGGCAGGTCGGCGGCGGGCGACGCGATGGGAAAGGCGGGTCCGTCAGCCGTCGTCGTGGCGCCGCGCATGGTGTGTGTGCGTGAGTGCGCGTGTTCTCTCTGCGTGTCTCTTTTTTTATTTGCGCTTGTAAGCGAAAACGGAGATGAGGGCAAGATTGCACATAAAATGGTTTGCGACGAAACGCTCGTCGCCTTCCTTGCTGCCCACGGCGCGCCTGCCAACGATGACGAGTTTTTGGCGTACGTGAAAGCGATCGTCGTCGGCGCGCGTGAGGGCGACGATGATGACATCGAAGACGCGGTCGAGGCCCTCGTCGGCCTGACAGGCGCGCCGCAGGGAGCGGTGGCCGGCCTGCTCTCTGCCTCTCCCTCCACGCAAGGCGGCCAGATTGAAGGCGCCTCAGCCAGCCCGCGCGCCGCCGCCGCCGCCGCCGCCGACCTGTCACCCTCTGCTCTCATCCGGGCCATCCAATTGCGGGGGGTGGGAGGAGGGGAAGGCGGAGAGGAGGGCGATGACAATAAGGAGGTTGAGGACCCGCCCAGCCCTGGTTGCCTGGAGGCAACCCCTAAGGCCCTGGCCGCCCTGGCCGCCCTGGCCGCCCTCTTCCCCGCCGCGGCCCGTGCTTTCCTGGAGCACGCCCTACTGTGCTCGTCGTCCGCTGCTGATGCGCCCCTATCCCCTGCCGCGCCCCTATCCCCAGCCGACGCCGCTTCGGCCGCGGCTGCCTGGCTGGTGGACGCGCCGGGCGGGGCAGGCGCGGCCGAAGCCCGCTGGAGGGCCGCGGCCGCCGCCACGGCCGCTGCGTCCGCCGCTGCGGCCATTGCGGAAGCCGCCGCCAAGGCCCGGGTCTTGTCTAAGTTCGACCAGGAGGTGGTGGCCGGCGGCGGGCGCCCCGCCCAGGCGTGGGGCGCTGAGGGCGGGAGCAAGGGCAAGCAAAAAGGTGGGCCTGCTGTTCCCGCCGTGCGTTACCACAACGGCGCCGTCGTCTCCCGAAAAGGGGAGAAGTACGTGGTGACAGATGAGGCGGAGGCGTGGGATGGCGGGAGCAAGGGCAAGGTGTTCACGGAGGGGAAGCGCGGGAAGGGCGTGGTCGGGAACTAGTGCAGAGAAGAAATAAACTCCACGCCCGCCCTTCACGTCCCTCGCCACTCACGATGGGCGGCGTCCTCTCGGCCGACGCGGCGCTTGATCCCGGCCCCGCCCGTGGCGCCGGCTCCACGGCACCGTCCGCTCTCGTCGTGACCGGGCCGTCGGGCGTGGGCAAAGGCACGCTCATTCGTAGGCTCCTGGAGGGCGCGCCGGACAGCTACGCCTTCTCCGTGTCCCACACCACGCGATCTCCGCGGGAGGGGGAGGAGGTACGGAGTCGGGGCGGCCATAGTGAATGCACTGAGAGAGAAAAAGTGTGGTTTCTGTCGCGCGCGGGGCTGAGAGAGGAAAGCGCAAGCAAGCGCGCCGATCGGTCTACTTTTTTTTCCTCAACCCTGGCCCTCACCCATTCTCCCCTCCCTCTCTCCATTCCCATCAGGACGGCGTCCACTACCACTTTGTCTCCCACGCCGACTTCGAGGCAGGCGTCACGGCCGGCGCCTTCTTGGAGCACGCGTCCGTGCACGGCAATCGGTACGGCACCACCCGGGCGGCGGTGGAGGCGGTGGGCGCGGCCGGCAAGTGCTGCGTCCTGGACATCGACGTCCAGGGCGCCCGGGCGGTGCGGGCGGGTTCTCGGCTGCCCGGCGGCCTGCGGGCGGTGTTTTTGTTCGTGGCGCCGCCCGGCCTGGACACCCTGGCGGCCCGGCTGGCGGGGCGCGGGACGGAGAACCCGGACCAGGTCGCCACCCGCCTGGCGGCCGCGGCCGGGGAGCTCGCGTCCCTGGGCGAGCCCGGCCTGTACGATTTCGTGATCCTGAATGATGACGTGGGCGTCGCGGCGGCCCAGCTGGCGGGCGTGGGGAGGCGGGCCCTGGAGGGCGGGGTCGGGAATGGAGTGAACAGCGCGACCGGCGATGCGGGCGGCCCGCTCGACCCGGGCGCGCCGCTCCCGCTGGAGGACGCGTGCGAGGCCGCGGCCGCCGGCCTCTCACCTCTCACGACGGCGGCCGCCGGGCCTTCGTCGCCTTTGCGGCCTGTCGTGGCCGGCGGTGGGCGCCTGGCCGGACGCATCGCCCTCGTCACGGGCGCCTCTTCCGGCATCGGCCGGGCGGCCGTCGTCGCGCTGGCCACGGAAGGCGCGCGCGTGGCGGGCGTCGCGCGCCGTGGCGAGAGGTTAACTGCTTTGGCGGCCGACCTCATCGCCCGCCACGGCCTCCCACCCGACGCCTTCCTGGGCATCACCGCGGACGTGACAGAACCGGCCCAGGTGGCCCTCCTACCGGCCCTCATCCATGCCCGGTGGGGTGGGGGCGGCCCCGACACGCTTGTGAACGCGGCGGGCGCCTCACACGCCGACTCGGCCCTGCTGGACGGCGATCCGGCTGCTTGGGCGGGCATGGCGTCCCTCAACATCCTAGCCCCGGCCAACCTGACGCGGGCAGTGCTGGCCGCTTTGAGTCCCGGGTGGGAAGACGCCAGTGGAAAGGGCGGGCGCCCAGGCACGATCATTCACGTGGGGTCGCTCATGGGCCACCGTGTGTATCAGCCGTCGCCTGGCGTTGGCGGCTTCTATGCGGCGACCAAGCATGCGCTGCGGGCGATGGCCGACGGGTTGCGCCTGGAAATCACAGCAAAGCGCTACCCCTGTCGTGTCGCGGTCGTCAGCCCTGGGCGGGTGGCGACGGAGTTTTTCGAGGCCGTCCAGGCGAGCGGGCGTGCCAAACTCCACCCGCTCGCACTCGCGCCCGCGCCCGGGAAGCCCGCCCTGACGGCCGAGGACGTGGCGGCCGCCATCCTGTTCGTGGCGGCCGCCCCGCCGCACGTGGACGTGAATGACGTCCTGGTCCGGCCCCTGCACCAGGCGATGTGACAAGAGAGAGAGAGAGGTGTGTGGTGGTGGTGGTGGCAAGCAAAAGTACAACATAAAAACTTCATCGTGCCGCCACCGCCGCTCATTCAGCACCGCCCGCCGCCGGCGAGACGGCCGCCATCAACAGCCGAGCCGCCAGGGCAAAGGCGGCGGCGGCCGTCGCCAGGTCCGCCGCCGCGGCCAGCACCCCGCCCACCGCCCGCCCAGCCCGGCGGGCGCGTGCGGCCAGCACCCGCGCCGCGGACGCCAGGGACGCCGCGGTTTCGCCCGCCCCGCCGCCCGCCCCCCCACCCCGCGTCGCGGAGGCCAGGCCCCACCGCCGCCGCCACCGGCGCACGCCCGCCCGCCCGCCAAAGGGCTTGCCCATCACCGCGGCTTCCAGGCGGGCGATGACGTCCGGGCCCCACAGGGTAGAGGTGGATAGTCGGCGGCGAATGAGAAATGAGGAAGCAGAGGCAGCGGGTTGAGGACGTGTTATTTTGTCGTCCGCCACCACACCTCCAAATAACGCCGCCGCGCCCGCGGCGTCGACGTGGTGGTACACCGCATGGACGGCCGCGATGGTAGGGGAGGCGGCGGAGGACGGGAGGCGGGCGGAGGAGGAGGCCCCTGCTTTTTCAGGCGGCCCAGGCGGCGGCGGCGGCGGCGCCGGCAGCCCACCCGCCTCTCCACCTCCACTCACAAACGCGGCCAGGCGGGCGCCCGCCGCCGCCGCTGCCGCCCGCAGCCAGGACTCCAATTCGCCCGGCCCGCTGAACCCGGCGCGGGAACCGGAAAAGGGCTCCAGCCGGACGCCGTCGCCGTACACGACCCGCGGCGGTGGGCGGCGGGCGTGGTGGGGGTGGGGGTGGTGCGAGTGGTGGTGCGAGGAGGCAGCGTGGTGGTGGTGTGCGCCGCCGCTCTCGTCGTGCGCAAACGCCCGGGATGACGCGCCAGCCGTGCGTGGGGAGGCGAACGCGGCGGCGGCGTCCTCGTCGTCCGAGGAAGGCGCAGAGCAGCTGGGCGACGCGCTGGCGGCTGCTGCGGCAGGCGCGGTCGCCGCCGGCCGGGTGGTGGGGGAGGAGGGTGAGGGCGGCTGGTGGTGGTGGTGGTGGTGGGGCGAGCTACGCCGGCTACTCCTCCCGCCCTCCTCGTCCTCGCCCTCCCCAAACGCGGCGGCGTCGTCCACGTCCGCCGACGCCCGGGTCACGGTGGGGCGGGACACGACCGTCACCCGCTCCAGGCGGCGCCCCGCCCGGGCGGCGCAGCGGAGCATGGCGGCCGCAAAGGCGGGGGGGCCGCCCGCAAAGTCTGACGTGTCCAGCTCCAGCTGGGCCCAGAATTCGGGGCGCCCCAGGACGCGCGCCCAGGAGGTGGAGACCGTGCAAAGGCGGGCGCGGGACCGGGTGGCCGGGGCGCGGTCCAGGCCGGCCATGCTGAGGACGAGGGCCAGGCAATCGTCGGGGAGGTCGTCGATGTGCGCCGGGCGGGCGAGGATGAGGGGGAGGTGCGTTGGTTCCGGGGCGTCCCGGCGGCGGGGAGGTGGTTGGGTAGCGGATGCGTTCTTGAAGGGCGAGGGCGGGGCTGTAGTGTGATGGGATGGGCGGGAAGGGGAAAAAAGTGAGGGTGGTCCCGTGCGCGCGAGCGCGCGCCATGGGCGAGGTCGACGCCCGCTCTCGGTCAAATGTCTCTTCAAGAGAAAAATGCGCCCTCCTCGCACCCCTGCAACTCACCCGCCACCACGCCCGTCAGCTTGCGGCAAGCGTCATCACCGACCTGAGGTGGATTTTTGAGGAAAATGAACGCATGTGAGGGGGTGTGAAACGCGTCGAATTTGAGGGCCAAGCAGCGGGGCGACGACGCGTCACAGCGGGGATGTGTGAAGAGACTCTTAACATCCGGACCGTCGACTGCGTCGCCCTGACCCTGAAAAGCCATCCAGACCGCGCGCCGTCCATTTCGCATGGCCAGCGTGAATCGCGTGCAAACCGCAGCTTTGGCGCCCCCCGCATCATCCCAAGCCCACACTCTCTCACCGTGCGCGCGAGCAGTGGGAGCGTCTCCGGGAGCACGAATCCAGGGCTACTGGGCGTCGGCACGGCCGGCCAGCCCACCAGGGTGGATTCACCGGAGACAGGGTCAGGCGTGGGTGGCGAGATGGAGTCAGAAGAGGACATGGCGGGCAAACGCGGGCGCGCGCTCGAAGACTGGAAAAAGAAAGAATGACACACATCAGCCAACCTCGCTCTCTCTAGGCACACACTCACGCCCTCCTCTCTCTCTCTCTCTTTCTTCACACCCCCGCCAACCCCACCAGCCCCGCATTGTGGTGCCCAATCGCCAGGCCCGTGCACAGCAGGCCAAACACTAGGAAGGGCTGGGCCCGGGCCTGGTAGGCGACATCGTTGGCGACGGGGTCCTTCAAGAAAAACGCAAACTGGGCGTAGATCTGCGGGAGGACGAGCGCCGCAAGAACGGCCCCGTACACGGGCTCCTGCAGACCCCACACCAGGTAGGCCGCCACCGCCAGCTGTGTGGTGTCGATTGTGCTCACAGTGATCCATTTGGCCGTGTCAATCCCGAAGGCGACGGGCAGCGACTGCAACCCCATCGCCCGGTCGCCCTCGATCGACTTGAAGTCGTTGACGATCGCGATGCCCAGGCCGGCGACCGAGTAGAGCATGGTGAGGACGACCACGTCCGCCGTGACCGTCCCGAAAAGCGCCTGCCCCGCTAGCCAGGGCAGGGTGATGTAGGAGGAGCCCAGCGCATAATTCCCGATCCAGCCAGACTGTTTGAGCTTGAGGGGCGGGGCCGAATAAATGTAGGAGATGCCGGAGCCCAGGAGGGCCAGGGCGAAGAGGGTGGGCGTGTCATGCCCCGCCCAGAGGTCCAGCACACCCGCGACGGCCAGCCCGCCGCCCAGCAGGACCAGGATCTGGGTGACGACCTGGGCCTCCGTGATGCGCCCAGACGGGATGGGGCGGTAGGGCTCGTTGATCGCGTCGATCTCCCGGTCGTACCAATCGTTGATGGTCTGCGTGTACCCGGTCAGCAAGGGGCCCGACATTGTCATGCACAGCAGCGATTTGGCCACATCCTCCGGCGTCCACTCGTACCCGCCCGACGCGGCCGCGCCGCAGAGGACGCCCCAGATGAGCGGCACCCAGGTCACGGGCTTGGTCAGCTGCAGGCGGACCTTCCACAGGGGCTCGTCCGCCGTGTCGGCCGCGCCCTTCATCCCCAGCAGCTGGCGGGCGCCGGAATTGGCGGGGGCGGGCTTGGAGGCGGGTTTGGAGGAGGGGACAGGCTTGAAGGAGGCGGTCTTGGTCTTGGTGGGTGGGAACTGGAAAGGAGAAAAGAGAGTGGGAGGTGAGAAAGGGTGGTTGGGCGGGTCATGCTCTTTGCCCTCCTATACGATACTCCGTACTTACGTTCTTCTTGATGATCTTCTGAGAGGCCGCGGCGTGGGTCGGGGCGCGAGTGGTGGTGGTAGGAACTGTGTGCGATGACAAAAAAAGGTGAGAGGGTATCGAGGGCGAGGTCGGGGTCGGGGGGGAGCGACGGCCCGCGTCGATTGTCGACACGTTTTGAGTCTTGGGCTTTCTGATGCGCACTAATCACGCTCTCCCGCACCCACGCTGAGTTGCATCAGGAGGCAAATAATGTAGGGACCGGGTCTGTAATGGGTAGAGACGCGCTCTCAACACGGGCGTGGCTCGTCTTTTTCTCCCCTCTAAAAAACGCACCAGCGCCCGCCCGGCGGGGCATGGCGACGCCCGGGACGGGCCGGCCCTCGGGCCCGGCCCGGACCGAGCAGGCGGGTGACGTCACCGACCGGGAGGCGGCGGCGGAGAGCATATCTGGAGTGCTTACGTAGAGAAGTGGACGCGGGCGTGTTGGTGTTGAGGGGACACGGCGGCCGAATTGGTTCTAGCCTAGGATGATTGGCGGCAGCAAAACAAGAAAAAGGAAAAGGGCGTTTCGCCTGGGCTGTTACCCGCCGTGCACGCCTTTCTCACACCTCATCCCCCCTGCCAGCACCTATCATGCACCTCGCCCACCTCCCCGAGCGGGGCCGGAGCGCCCAGCCTACACACCCACACTCGTCCCCTTCCACACAACGCCTGCCGCGCCTTGCCCCGACCCGCGCCCCGCCTCCTGCTGCTGGAAAGACATCGTCCGACGCATACGACCCATTCCAGGACCCGCCCTCCACACGGCAGCCACCCCCCAGCCGCCGTCTCGGTGGCGGCCCCGGCCCCGACCCGGACGCCGACCCGTACTGGACAGCGTCCGCGTCGGTGGAGGATGACGGGGTGTTGGCGGAGGCGTCCCGCAACCCACACCACGGCAGCCACCAACACGCCACGGCCGAGCGTGCGTCCTCGTCGCCCCTGGCCCCGGACGACGCGCTCCTGGCGTCCGCGCCCGGCACCCAGGCCGCCCGCCTCAGGGACCTCCAAGCCGCGGCGGCGGCCCGGCGGGACCTGCATTGGGCGATGTATCGGGCGCACTCAGCGAAAGCCAACCTGCTCGCGACGGCTGTGCTGCTCTCCACGACGGCGGGCGGGACGAGCGGCCTGGTGTCCCTGGTGGGAGGGGGAGGGGTTCCGGGGGCGATGCCGGGCCCGCCGGGGTGGACGTACTCGCCACAGCCCCAGGGCGGCGGCGGCGGCACGTGGGGTGGGGGCGGGGGCGGAGCCAACTACAGCCCGTACGGCGGTGGCCCCTCCTTCTCGCCCGGCGGCTTCTCCAGCGGCTTCTCCTCGCAGGCCCCTCCTCTAGGGTCGGCCGTCCCGCCGCCCCAGCCGCCCGCACCCTCAACGGCCGCCCTGCTGACGCCCATCCTGGGCTTTGCGTCCACCATCTTCTCGGGCTTCCAATCATACTCAAAACCCTCCACCGCCGCCTCCCGCCACCTGACCGCGTTCAAGCGCTATCAACTGCTCGCTCGCCACGCCCGGGACGCGCTGGCGTACGGGAGGGCAGCCACCCTGGGGCGGGTCATCCAGGCCGTGGAGAGGAAAATTGATCAGTACTGCGATGAGAGCCCTGTCATCGGCCTGGGAGAGCCGGGCAGTGAAGAGGGCGGGGAAACAGGCCGCTACCCGCCGCCGCCGGGGACGGGGCGGGCGTTTTACATGGCGTTGACCGAGCTGCCGGAGTAGAGAGAGAGAGAGAGAGCGCGCGCGCGAGAGAAAGAGAAAGAGAGAGCCAGAGTGGGTCTGTGCGTGGCGGACCACGCGTGAGGTATTTTTTCAGTGTAAGAACGGAGAGAGCGTTTACACACACTCGCACACTCATTTCCCCTTCATCATCGACGCCACTTGCGCCTCGGCCTGTTGCGAGAAAGAGAGAGAGAAAGCGGTGAGAGTGTGGTGGGGAAGTCGCTCCGCACAAACCTTACCATCCATCCATCCATCCCATCATCAACTCCCCATCTCTCTTTCCTTACCTGGCTCGACAGCTCCGCAAAGCGGACGCCCACCCGGGAGGAGTGCTTCATGTACTTCTCGCAACATTTTTGGACGCACTGTGTGTGTGAGGGAGTGCGCGTGCGTGCGTGAGCGCGCTGGAGAGAAGGAGAGGCGCCCAATACCCAAACCCCATCAATCCTTATCCTATCTTCCCCTTTGCGTCTTACTTTTTCCTCGGCCGGCTCCAGGTCTTTGCGCCGGAATGTCTCCACGCAGTCCCGGAAGCAGCGTTCGACAAGCGAGTTGTACATGCGCAGGCTGCAAGGGAGTCGTGCACGTGAAAAGTGAGCGAGGGAAAAACAGCGCGCTCTTTGGCGGCGAGAGGGACGGTCTCCTTTTCATCTTTTACCTGTCGCGGACTTGCATCTCGTCGATCTTGGTCATCAGTTCGGCCTGGTGTGCGGCGGGGACTTCGCCCGGAGAGGCGTTCATGGTGGGAACGGGGGGTGGGGCGGGCTGGGGCGGAGGCGAGGACCGATGTTTTTTTTTTTTCTAGCCCCACTGCTGGTGTTTGTTGACACAGCGTTCACGGTCACGTGACTTTGAGGGTGCGGACGTATGCAGGGGTGTGCAACTAGGTACCCGCACGCTCGGGGTTTGAATATAATGGAGAGAGAATGATCAGCACTCCTCGACGCGCGACACCACAGGGACGAAAAAGTGGAGACTTGTGTCGGCGGCAGGGTGCTGAACAGACACTATCGTGTTCCGCCTCTTTTTCCCTCCCCTTCCGCGTTCCCTTCCCCACAACATGCTGACCTCCGCCACCACGCGGGCGCGGGCACCTGCCCTGCCCGCCCGCTCGACGGCCACCCGCAAGGTGGTCCGGGCGGCGGCCCTGCCCAACAACAAGGTAAGGAGCGAAAGAAGAAACGGGCAACTGCAGCGCCGAGCGAGCAGGGAGCGTCGTGGGTGGCCTCTCCTCTTTGGGGGTGCCGGTCGGAGGGGGACCGGGTGTCGGAGACGTTGTTCCGGCGCTCTGAGCACGCTCCGGCCTCTCATCTACACGGCCACGGGAGAGCGACGGCCCCGAAGCCACCGGAAGGCGGCGTGGTCGACCGCTCCCTTCCCTCACCAATTTCCCTCCCACCGATCCCTCCTCTCCTCTCCTCTCCTCTCCCTTAGGCCGCCTCCAATCTGGCCCTCGCCGCCGGCCTGGCCGCCGCGCTGGCCTCGGCCTCCCCCGCGCTGGCGGCGGACACCATGCCCCCGCCCCCGACCGCGGAGGCCACCCAGGCTGCCCGCCCTTCCATGGCCTTCCCGGCCGCGACCGCGCCACCCGTGAAGGCCGGCGGTGAGTACGCCCTGCCCGAGGGCGCCCAGTGGCGGTACTCGGAATTCATCAACGCTGTCAATGCCGGCAAGGTGGAGCGCGTCCGCTTCTCCAAGGACGGGTCCCAGCTGCAGGTGAGAGAGGGTGGCGAGAGCGAGAGAGGAACCGCGGGGACGGAGCAAAAGACGCGAGAGCGTGAGGCCAGCGCTCGCGTTCGGGGTCGGGTGTCTGCCTTGGGAGGCCGGCGGGCGCGTGTGGCCCTCGCATACACACGCATTGCGTAGCCTAGCATCGGGCATAACAGCCTGGCACCTAAAACAGGGTGCCGGAACGGGGGGCTGGAGGGGCGGGGGCCCCCCGATGCGAGCAGAGAGCGTCGCGAGAAGCTGAGAAGGGGGCGTCGTGGCTGCGCCTGAGGCCCCGGGTGAAAGCTCACCTTCTCTCCAACCTTTTTTTTTTTTTTTTTTTTTCCCACAGCTGACCGCCGTTGACGGCCGCCGCGCCATGGTTGTCCTGCCCAACGACCCGGAGCTGGTGGACATCCTGGCCAAGGCGGGTGTCGACATCTCCGTCTCGGAGGGCGACGCCCAGGGCAACTATGCGGCGCTGCTGGGCAACCTCCTCTTCCCGCTTGTCGCGTTTGCGGGCCTCTTCTTCCTCTTCCGCCGGTCCGGCTCCGGTGGGGCGGGCGGGGGCGGCCCCCTGGGCGGCGGCGGCGGCATGGGTGGCCCCATGGACTTCGCCAAGAACAAGTCCAAGTTCCAGGAGGTGCCCGAGACGGGCGTCAAGTTTGACGACGTCGCGGGCGTGGACGGCGCGAAGCTCGAGCTCCAGGAGGTCGTCGACTTTTTGAAAAACCCGGAGAAGTACACCGCCCTGGGCGCCAAGATCCCCAAGGGCTGCCTGCTGGTGGGCCCTCCCGGGACGGGCAAGACCCTGCTGGCCAAGGCCATCGCGGGCGAGGCGGGCGTGCCTTTCTTCTCCTGCGCGGCCTCGGAGTTCGTCGAGCTGTTTGTGGGCGTGGGCGCGTCGCGCGTGCGCGACCTGTTTGAGAAGGCCAAGGCGAAAGCGCCCTGCATCGTCTTCATTGACGAAATCGACGCGGTGGGCCGCCAGCGCGGCACCGGCATGGGCGGCGGCAACGACGAGCGGGAGCAGACCATCAACCAGCTGCTGACCGAGATGGACGGTTTTGAGGGCAACACGGGCGTGATTGTGCTGGCCGCCACCAACCGGCCCGACGTCCTGGACGCCGCCCTGCTCCGCCCCGGCCGTTTTGACCGCCAGGTCACTGTCGACCGGCCGGACGTCCAGGGCCGGGTCCAGATCCTCAAGGTCCACTCCCGGGGCAAGACCATCGGCAAGGACGTCGACTACGAAAAGATTGCGCGCCGCACGCCCGGCTTCACGGGGGCTGACCTGCAGAACCTGATGAACGAGGCGGCCATCCTGGCGGCCCGCCGGGGCCTGACCGAGATCTCCAAGGAGGAGGTCGGCGACGCCCTGGAGCGCATCGTGGCGGGCCCGGAGAAGAAGGGCGCGGTCATGACGGAGGGCAAGAAGCGGCTGGTCGCGTACCACGAGGCCGGCCACGCGCTGGTCGGCGCACTGATGCCGGAGTATGACCCCGTCACCAAGATCTCCATCGTCCCGCGCGGCGCGGCCGGCGGGCTGACCTTCTTCGCGCCGTCCGAGGAGCGCCTGGAGTCGGGCCTCTACTCCCGGTCGTACCTGGAGAACCAGATGGCCGTCGCCCTGGGCGGCCGGGTGGCGGAGGAGCTGATCTTCGGCCCTGACAAGGTCACGACGGGCGCGTCGGGCGACTTCATGCAGGTCTCGCGCACGGCCAAGCTCATGGTCACCTCCATGGGCATGTCCAAGAAGCTGGGCCAGGTCGCCTGGTCGGGGGGCGGCGGCCCCTCCTTCCTGGGCCAGTCCATGGGCCAGCCGGCGGAATGCTCCGGCGCGACGCAGGACGAGATCGACGCGGAGATCAAGGACCTGGTCGACCGGGCGTACCGGCGGGCCAAGGACCTCGTGTCCTCCAACATCGACATCCTGCACGCCACCGCCGCCCGCCTGCTGGAGGTGGAGCAGATTGACGGCGACGAGTTCGCCCGCATCGTGGATGGCTCCAAGGCGGAGCAGTACCTGAAGGAGGACGCGCCGGGCGTGGCGGTGCCTTACCAGTGAGAAGATGAAGAACAGTGGAAAAATGGTGGGAGAGGAGTTGAGTGCGCGGTGTGGTGCTGGGGGGCATTTCGAGTTGTTTTGGTTGTGTGTGGGTGAGTGGGTGTGTGGGTGAGTGTGTATGCCACCAAAACGAGTGTGTTCCTTGGCTTCTCGGTTGTCACAATGGCGTGAGGGCGTTATCTCTTTAAAAGGGGATGGGATGGATGGATGGATGGATGGAGAAAAGCGGGCGCGGGGTCGCCCCACCTCTACCTTTTTTTTTACAGGCAAACCAAACCACCGCTGTTCAGCCTGCAAGGGCGCGCACACGCGCACGCACCCAACACCATCCCTGCCGGACTGGGCGTCGGCGGAGAGAGAGCTGTATGGCTTTTTTCTCTCTCCATCCTCTTTTTTCAACCTCACCTGCCCGGTCTCACCTCCTCTCTCCTCTCCCACCCCATCAAAAGCTATGTCTTTGCCGGCGGGGCGATTCGAACGCCCGAGGAAGTGAATCCATCGCATACCAAACGTGAAGGGCAGGCACGGCGTGGGGCGTGTCGGACAGTGTGGTTCCGCCTCTCACTGTGCGGGCAAGAGGGGGAGATAGCAAAGCCCGGCCGTGTCCGCTGTGCTTTTTGCTTGCCTTCGGTCTTAAGTGCGACGCCATGGACCGGACTAGGCGACACCGGCGGCTCTACTCTGCTCTGTGAAGGCAGTAACCATCGGGGTTTTGATTGTAAGTACAATTCGAATTTCCGACGCTTTATAAAAGCAGCGCACTTTTTTTGTGAGGGTAAGTTGAGGGTCAATTCTCTCCCTGGGCGCGCCCCGTCATCCCTTTTCGTTTCACCGCCATTCTCACACGCACACGCCCCACAACAACTCTCACCGCCCCGGCATCCCCCCCCACGACCCCGCCTTCTTTTCCGCCGGCGGTGCGGCCGGCCCCCCGCCCGCCCCGGGCAGCCCGGGCAGCCCCCCCCACGACCCCGCCTTCTTCCCACCCCCCTCCGCCTCAACCGCCTTTTTGGCGGCCGCCTCCTTGGCCTCCCGCTCCGCCTGCTCCGGGCTGGTCACCCGGCGGAAGGCCAGGGCTACCTTGTATCCGCCATCGATAGAGTCCAGGACGTCCTTGCGCAGGCGGTGGTTGAGGCACATGCCGATGACCCGCCTAACATCATCATTCGTCACTTCCGCCCGCCCCTCCAGCGCGACCAGGGCCCGGGCGGCCTTGTTCGTCACAATGTCCCCTCTGATGCCGTCCACGTCCAGGAGTGAACATATCTTGGAGATGACCAGGCGGACCTCGCGCGGGACGAGGACGGACGGCAGGCGCGCCCGGGCGGCGGACAGTTTTTCCCGGAGCGCCTCCTGCTCGCCCTCCGCGGCTGCGCAAAAGGCGGCCGGGTTGGCGTCGTACGCCAAGCGGTCCAGCACCATGCGGGCCCGGGCCTCCAGGTCGCCCATGGTGCCCACATCCACGGCCAGGCCAAACCGGTCCAGCAGTTGCGGGCGCAGCTCGCCCTCCGCCGGGTTGCCGGAACCCACCATGATGAACTTGGCGGGGTGGGCGATCGACACGCCCTCCCGCTCCACCGTGTTGACGCCGCCCGCCGCCGCGTCCAGTACGACGTCCACGAGGCCGTCGTCGAGGAGGTTGACCTCGTCCACGTACAGGATGCCCCGGTTGGCGCGGGCCTGGGGGTGGATGGGACGAATGGGTGGGAAAGATGGGAGGGGATGGACGCGGTTGTGAAAGAGAACAAGGAATGGTCGCTCCCCTCTCCGCGCCCCACCCGCCCCGCCCCCCGGGGGCCGCCCCTCTCTCTCAACCACCACACACTCACCAGTAGTCCCGGCTCGTACGCCTTCACACCCTCACTAAGCGCCTTCTCGATGTCGATGGTCCCGCAAATGCGGTCCTCAGTCGCACCCAGGGGCAGCTCAATGAGCGGGGTCTTGACCGTGCCAGCCGGCAGGGCCTCGCCCGATTTGAACCGGGCCAGGCAGTCCGGGCCCATGAGCTTGGGGTCGGTCGGGGAGGACTGGAAGGGGTCGCCCGGGACGACGTCGATTTCGGGGAGCAGTTCGGCGACGGCGCGGACCTGGGGAGAAAAAAAGGGACGGGAGAGGAGAAAGAAAAAAGAGGGTGAGGTTGAGAGGGTCGGGAAAAAGGGGCGGCACGGCTAAGTTTTTTTTTTTGGCGCCCGTGCGCCGCACTACGGCTCCCACTTCCAATCCACTTGCAGCCCCGTGCACCATCAGCGTCCCTCCTTCAACTCACTGCCACCGATTTTGCCGTCCCCCGGTCCCCCATGACGAGCAGGCCGCCGCAGCTCGCGTCAACACAGTTGAGCAGCAACGCGAGCTTGAGCTCATCCTGCGCGGCAATCTTGACGAAAGGGAAAGGCTGCGTCTTCTTGGTAGTCGGAACGCTCGTCGGTGCAGCAGCAGCGGCGACGGCGGGACGGGGAGAGGGAGCGGCGGCGCGGCCGAGAGACCGAGTGGCCCGGCAGGCAGCGGCCTGCGGCGGCTGCCAGGCGCATGCGTGCGCGGCCGCCCGAGCATCGCTGCCACCGCCCACCCGCATGGCTGGGCGGACGGTCAAGCCGGTGGATGGGACCATAGTGGTGTATGCGCGCGACGATAAAATGGCCACACACGCACAACGCAGGGCGAAGTTGCGAGTATATGAAAAGAAGACGGCTTGACCCGACCCCGACCTGTTGCATTGTTTTTGCAACCTCTCTTCCTCACCACCGCTGGTTGGTCGGCGCCAGGGCCGGGCGCACGGTGGGCCCTGCGGTGGACTGGCTGGCGGCTGGTTCAGCACCACCCCCACCCGCACCCCCGGCCGCCTTTTCCGCGCCATTCTCTCCCTCCTCCTTTTGATTCTCGCGGCGTTTGCACGCCGATCGCGCGACTGCCGCCCCCAGCAGCTCATTCGCCGCCGACCGCGCCAGCGCGTCCAGAGCCCCCGCCGCATCCACGGCCGCTGCCTCCGCGGCCACCTCGAGCAGTCCGACACGCACGCACGCCGCGTCCACCGCGTCCAGGAGGGCCAGCCGGGCCGAACAGGCGGCTTCCAGGCGAGACGCTGCGCCCTCACTCTTCTCGCCTTCCGCCTCCACGCTGGCTTCGGCGGCCTGGGCGTCCGCGCCGTGGCGGCGTGCCAGGAGCTGGTCCAGGCGTTTAGCGGACCGGGTGGCAGTGGACGCGGCGGCGGAGGCGGCAGACGTAGCGGCCGCCGCGTCGGCGGCCTGAGCGGCCAGGTGACGCGGAGGCGTGGCCGCGAGAGAGGCGACGGCGGGGCTCAGCGCGCCCGCTGTGCGGGCGTGGCCGGCGCCCGCCACCGCGATGGCGGCCCGATCCAGGGCCCGGCGCAGGAGGGCGGCCGCCGCTGCTGCGGGTGGGGTGAGAGGCTCGTCGGCCTCGTCCTCTTCCTCCTCCTCTCCCAGTACGCTGCTGCTGGCCAGGCTCAGGGGCGCCGCCACCTCCTCTCCCGCCGCCGCCGGCCACGCCTCCTGCTCCTGCTTCGGCGCGCGGTGAGGCACCCACGCACGGCGGGTGGCACCCACGCACGACGAGAGCGGGGTGGGCGGCAGGGCGGCGTCGGCACCAAAAGAGGCAGCGGCCTCCCCAGCCACTGCCAGCGCGCCTGCCACTGCTGACACCGCCTCCACGAGGACCGTCGCCGCCCGGGCGGCGCCGCCCGAGTTTGGCGCGCGCGTGGGGCTGAGCCTAGCCCCTGAAGCCAGGAAGGCGGCCCGGGCGGTGGATGCCGCGCCCTCCAGGCGGGACGCCCCACCGCGGGCCGCGCTGCGGGAGGCAGCCAAGTCGCCCTCCAGGGCGGCCCGTTCGCCTTCGGCCCGTCCCAGGAGAATACCCATTTCGAAGAGGTCCTGCAAATGGGAATAGGAATGGTAGAGAGTGTAAGAGGGGACGGGCGGGGGCGCGTGGAGGAGCAAAAGGAACGGGTAGGGACAAAGGAGGTGGGAGGCGGGAGAAAGCTAATTAAGAAATGTGACACAAATAGAATGGGGCGCGCGCGCACGCACGCGGGCCGGGGCGCGCTGCAGTAAATTTAATCATTGTGTGGTGTGGGTGGCCCGAGGCGGGGCCGGGCGGGCAGGTGTGACACACGGGCGGCATGCAAGCCGCCCGGCACCCTTTCAACCTCCACAGCCCAGGCGCGGGGGCGGGGGCAGGGGGTGTCTCTCCTCCCCGCGCACACACGTCTCCTCAACCACATCTCAATCCCGGGGCGAGGGCGGGACCGGCCCGCCCTCCCCGTCAAACATGCTGGCAAAGGTCGGGGTGTCGCGCCACTAAGAGCGAGTGGGCAGGTTCGCAGCGGGGAGCAAGAGGGGGGAGGAGAGAGGAGGGAGAGGGATAGGAAGGCGGGGCACGAGCGTGTGGGGGTTATGAAGGGGAAGGGGGGGGGGGGGGGTACAAGAAAGGCAAAGAGGGCACGTGAGTAGTGGGTATGCGGTGGGAGCAGGGCGTGCAAGGAATGGGAGCGGGGTAAACACGGGGAGAGGAAGAGAGAAAGGAAAGGTCGGGGGTGGAGGTGGAAGATTGGGAGTGGCCCTTTCTCTCTCGCGCGCTCTCTGCTCCATCCCCACCCTCTCTCCGACACCTTTCATTTGACCTCTCACCTGCTGGTACTGCCGCAGCTCCGCCACGGCCGCGCCCCGCCGCCCCTCCGACTCGGCTAGGCTGGCCGTCACCTGATCCAGCTGGGCCTCCAGGCGGGCCACGGGTGCGCTGGCGGCCGCGGGCGAGGCGGGACAAAGCAAAGGGGGTGCAGGCGCATGCGGGCTAGCAGGAGTCGACAACCCTGCCCCACCCCCCATCGCGGCCATGGCCTCCGCCGCCAGCGCCAGGGCCTCCTCCCGCCCGGCTTCCGCATCAGCCACCCGTGAGAGGGCGGCCTGGGCGGCCGCGGCGGCGGCGGCGACGCGACCGTCAGAGGCGGCGACCGCGGCCGCAGCTTGGGCGGCCGCGCCCGCTGCGGCCGCCCGCAGCTCTTCCGCCTCCGCCTGGGCCGCGCCCGCGGCCGCGCGGGCGGCGGCTGCATCCATGCGCGCCGCGGCTGCCGCGTCAGAGGCGGCAGCGGCCTCGGCCGCCGATGCCGTCTGGGCGGCCGCAGCCGCGTCCAGGGCGGCTGCGGCCGCGCCGAGCGCGCTTTCTCTCTCATCCGCGGCTGCGGCCGCCGCCGCCAGATCGGCCCGCAGGCCCAGCACGGCCTCCGCATCCACGCGGGCGCCCTCCACCAGCAGGGAGGGCACAGGAGGGCCCCGAGGAGAGGCCGCGCCCGCGGTTGAGCGGCGTGGGGAGGAGGCAGGCAGCGGGGAGCGTGCGCGGGGTGGGGACAAGGCAAAGGGCGGCTGGGCCTGCTCCTCGCCACCACCGCCAAAGCCGGCGGGTGAGTAGGGTGTGGGCGTCGCACCCCCGCCCACAGCGGCAGGCAGGGGAGGCAGGTCCGCCTCTGTCAGCATGTAAGCCAGGGGCGAGGCCGGCCCGGACCCGCAGGGCTCGCTGGCGGGCGGGGGGGGGGGGGGGGTGGGGGTGGGGGTGGGGGTGGGGGTGTGGGTGGGGCAGCCACCGGAGACC
>Ga0315274_10003165_pt1 | contig 24514 bp, 11 predicted proteins | sample YL17G02_20_MG_FD_203700 | JGI IMG/M metagenome (GOLD analysis project Ga0315274, IMG submission 203700) | Sediment microbial communities from Yellowstone Lake, YNP, Wyoming, USA - YL17G02_20 | ecosystem: Environmental > Aquatic > Freshwater > Lake > Sediment | place: USA: Wyoming | collected...
ACGTCAAGATCAAAGGAGTCTGCTCATATGCCCCCAGGCTCCCAAACAATACCAATGAACCGTCGCTGAACTCCACATGGCCGCTTGTGACAGTTTCTGAGCATGCTCGGTCGTATAAGTTTATCTTATCAATAATGTATGAATTATCAAAGTCGATTCTCACCCATCCAGTTGGCTCTGAATTGGTAGCCCAGGACGCTCCACAATCTCCATATGCCCCATCAATGACATGATACGCGTAATGTTGCTCGGCAGGATACTGCGAAGACCAGTCCGTAACATCCCCGTGCGTTAGAGCCACATTTTCGGGTGAAGCGCATGGTGGCGGCTCAAACTGACATGTTGAATTGCATCCATCGCCTGAAATCGTATTCCCATCATCGCACTGCTCTGTTCCCTCGACAACTCCGTTTCCGCAGATAGGTTGAGTGATATTGCCGCAGGAGGAGTAAACTTCGATTTCGGCTATCCCTGGATTGTTGCCGCCGGATGAGCTGTCTATGAACACCTTGACCCAGGTTACATTTCTTGGGGAGAACGTCAAGATCAAAGGAGTCTGCTCATATGCCCCCAGGCTCCCAAACAATACCAATGAACCGTCGCTGAACTCCACATGGCCGCTTGTGACAGTTTCTGGGGCCGCTCGGTCATACAAGTGTATTTCATCGATGGTATACAAATCATCAAAGTCTATCCTAACCCATCCCGTCGGTTGGGATGCAGTGGCCCACTCTCCTTCGCCATCATAGAGCCCATCGATGACATGATAGGCGTAATACGGTTCGGCAGGATACTGCGAAGACCAGTCCGTGACATTCCCGTGTGTTCGTGCTATATTCTCAGGTACGCAGGGGATAATGTTGACTGTGATGTTGCTGGCGGTGGCGGAGGCGCTGCCGCCGTCGGTGTAATTCGCGAGGGCGGTGATGTTGTAGACTCCGTCCGCATCGACGCTGAGAAGGACAGAGTAAGTGCCTAGCTGGGAGCTGGTGGTGACGTTGACCGGAGTCCCGGTCTCGTCGATGATCATGATGTCGGTGTGGCTGAGGTTGGCGCCCCAGACGGAGACGCTGATGTTGATGGTTCTGTTGTTGAGCAATGAGTTGCTTGATGGCGAATTGATCCTGAGCGACGGCGGAACGGCGCCGGCGCCGACCGTCCCTGATATGGTGCCGGTCTCGGTGTAGTTGAAGCCGTTGAGGTCGATGTAGGTGATCCTCAGCGGCAGCGTGTAGTACTGGCCCGGAGCCAGGCCGCCAATGGCGCCGACCGTGAATGTGTCGGATATCTTGCTGTTGGGTATGCTGACGTTGGTGATATCATAAGAGTAGTGGCTGGTGCCGTAGGTGGCCTCTATATTGATCACATTGATGTCCATCCCTGCGAAGTTCTGCAGCTTGAGGGATAGTATGCCTGCGGCGTTGATGTTCCAGGCTATGACGCCCAGCTGGCTGAATCCAGTTGCCCTCGGCCCCAGGAATGAGCCTGCGTTGAATACTCCTAATGCGAATAATGAGGCGACCACGACAACGACAAGCAGCACTGCCCAGCCGTAGGTCATGAGGAAATCGAGGGAGGTCTGCCCTTTGGCCCCCATAGACCGTTCCTTCGGCGGCTGCGGCTTCATGATAAGATGATTATAATACAGGGTTAAAAAGGTGCTTTTGAGGAGGAAAACCTGTCGGTTTCAGGGGCCGCGCGCACCCGTCAGTGCCCTCCGGCTGCCGCTTATCCGCGCCCGTCCGGTCGAAGGGGGCTTGCCGCTCACTTGGACTCGGTCGTCAGGAAGTTCCACCACGGCCCGTTCTCTGAGAGGACATTGCCGTTCCCGGCGTCCACTTTCACGTTCTTCTCTATCTCGACGGGGATCACCGCGAAGAGGTTCCTCTTCTCGGTGCCGTTGGCGTTGTAGACCGCCTTGCCGTTCTCGGTGTCCATGGTCATGCTCTTGACGGCCATATTCGCCTTCCCGCTGATCTCTGACGGGGCGACCTTGACCTCGTTGCTGCCGATCATCAGCTTGTCGTTCGTCACGGTGGCTTCGGACGTCGCCACGCTGATCACCCCATCGTTGATAGAGGCGCCGGTGGACGTGGACTTGACCTTTATCGCCTTGCTGTTGACTTCCGTGTTGATGGAGGCGGTCGGGTTGGCGATCGATACGCTGCCGGCGACGATCTCGTTCTTCTTGATCTTGATCTCGTCCACCAGCCCTGTCGCGTCACTCGCGTTGAACTCGCTCTTCTTCCTGATGAGGTCCGCTATCGTGCTGTCGATCTCTGTCCTCAGCTGCTTGAGCGCCGCGATCTGGGTGTCGACGTCGCCTGTCGTGCTGAGGGTCTCGGTCAGCTTCTCCTTGTAGTAGGAGACGACATCGCTCGTATTGGCCTTGCTGGAGACGATTGTCTTCACGCACTGGCCCTTCGTTGACGAGAGCTTCTGCTCTATCTCGGCGATCTTGGCCTTCACGGCGATCGCCTTCTCGGTGTCGTTGTTGGCGATTGCGGTGTTGTATTGTTTCCACTGGCCCTCGAACTCCTGCGTGAGCTCCACCGGGACGACGCAGCTGCCGTTCTGGACAGCGAATGTGCCCACGCCCCCCGAGGTGGTAGGCTGCGCCACAGGAACGGTCGTAGCCGACACGTTCGCCGGAACGGCCGCCTTGATCGGCGCGGACATGAAGTCCTGCTGCACTTCCGGCTTGCTCTGGCACTTGACGCTCTGCGCCCCCATGTCCTTGTTCAATGACTCTATCTTCTTGGCGAGCTGTGCCTCGAGCACGGTGTCGTTGCTCATCCTGGCCTGGTACTCCTGGGCCTTCAGCGAATTCGATTGCTTCTCGAGCGATGAATAGATCACCGATTCGACAGGGCAGTAGAGCTTTATGGACGGGGTCGCGCCCGTCGAGGTGCAGTTCGCCTTCAGCTGCTTTGCGATCTCGATTCCGAGCGGCTCTATCTTCTGCTGGATCTGCGATGTGAGCGCAGTGTCGTTCGCGTCCACCGCCGACTGGAGCTGCGTCGCCAATTCGGTCCATTGGCCCACGAGCGAGTCTACGGAGCAGTTGGCCGCGCCGCCGGAGACGGGAACCTGGCTTGGCTTCACGACCGCGGTCGTGACGGTCGTCGCCTGGCAGCCGGACTTGATCTCATTGATCAGCGATTCGTCCTTCGAGATCGAGTATTTCGCGCTCGAGACCGCGTCCATGTCGTTGTTCTTGACCGCCTCGTAGTACCTGTCCCATGAGGCCTTGTATTCATTCTGCAGATCCTCCGGGACATAGCATACTCCGGTCGATGCGGCTGAGGCGATCGCGGCGTTGATTGGCTGCGGCTCGCTGGTTATCTGCAGGGCAGTCTGGGTCTGCGACTGGCACTGCGTGAGCTTGCTGTTCGACTCCTCTTGCAGCGCGGATATCTTGGTCTTGATCTGGGCGATGGCGCTGTTGTCGTTCTTCTGCTCGGCCGATTTCAGGAGCTCGAGCAGGCTGTTGATCTCCTTGTTGATGCTGTCGTCCACCGCGCACTTCACTGCGGCCGTGTTGGCGGTCTGGGACTGCACCTGGTTGGTGTAAAGTATCGGGATTGCCTTCTCGTTCTGTTCGACATTATTAGTGATTGTAGTTACAGTGGATGCTGCGGCTTTTGTGGTGCATTCCCCCTTGTAATACGCCCATTCCTCGCACTGCGAACCGTCCGGGAAGATGCAGATGCCATACTGGCTGCCGTCGCCTTTGGTGAGGATCGCCGACTTGCCGCCGTTCTCAACGCAATAGACGGAAGCGGGGTTCGCGATTCCCGCTGTGTTGGGCTCTACCTTGGTCGCATTGTCTCCGTAGGATACGGTCGATTGGGCCGCGAGCGCAACGCCGCAGGCGAGAAGAACGAACAGGAAAGCCGGGATCAGCAATGTCTTCCGCATGCATTACGGTGGGAAGGGGCGAATAAAAAGCTTGCTGACGCCGCTGGTCGGCCGGATTGAGCGAGACCCGGCCATAGCATGACTCCGGCGGGCAGGAGCGTTAGTTTTAAATTAACATACCCCTATTCCAGTAATACTGAAGGATAAGCGCATTTTCTGAGGCAGACCAACAGACGGATCGAATCAAGAGGCGCACCACAGGTGAATCACATGCAGAAGCGAAAGCTCACTATAGCAGCAGCCGCCATCGCGCTGGCGTTTACCGCGGCGCAGAAGGCGGAAGGGCAGTACGTCAAGACGTATTTCAACGCGCGGCCCATCATATCCGGCCCGATCATTCCAGGTGTGCCCGCCATACCTATGACGATATCACAGCCCCAGCTGACGCTCGGCAATCTCACGCTCACACCAACGCTCTCGGCCATCCCTTCGGCGCCGGCCCCGTTCGTACGCGCAGCCACGCTCAGCGAAGCGAGGCTGCCGTCGGTCGCGCAGGTTCCGGTCATGATCCCCATCACAGCCCCAGCAGCGACGGTCCAGCGGATACGAGCGCCAGCGGAAGCAGCCGCGGCATCGGACATGAGGACGGCCGCGCCGGCGGTGCGGCAGTCCGCGCTCAACAAAACATTCGATGGATCGTCCGCCGAACGCAAGGCGTCGGACCTCAGCGACCTCGTATCCGAGATGGGATCCTACGTCAAGTCGCAGTCGAAGGGCATGCACGGGACAAGGATGCTGGCGATGGAAAGCGGCAAGCCGCTCAAAGCCCAGCTAAACAAGGGCGAGAGCGTCGAGACCGACGACTTCGTGATCGTGTTCAAGGAGGTCAGGGCGACGACCGACGGGAGCGGCGCCGCGCATTTCTCCATAAAGAACAAGCACTCGGGGAGGGAGGCGGACCTGTTCGTCATGAACGACACCGAGGAGCAGTTCAGCATAGTGAACCTCAAGGACAGGTGGCAGAGGATATACGCGATAAAGGTCGGGGGCCTCACTGCCTTCGATGGGAGGATCAGCATGGAGATCGTCATGGTCGGCCAGGGCGAGATATACACCGCGGCGAAGGCGCAGAAGGAGAGGGTGCAGAAGACGCTCGAGGTCGGCGACGAGGCCGAGATCGGCCCCATCGGCGTCCGCATCGAGAGCATCTCCAACGGCTGGGTCAGGTTCCACGCAGGATACGGCGAGAGCGAGTGGGAATTCTCCGTCCGGGTCGGCGAGTCGAAGGACATCCACATAGAGGACGAGGACTGCTACGGCACCTACTCGTTCAAGGTCATCAGCATAGACGCGAAAGACGGAAAGAAGACGGCTCTAGTCCTGATAGAAGAGAAATGAAAGAAAAGGTCTTTTGATCGCGACGCACCAGGACAGCGGAAGCGCTATCTCCTCGGCTCCACGGGTATCAGGATCCATGCGGCGAAGTAGAAGAACAGCCCTATCCCTCCGGTGAGCAGCGTGAAGAGTATCCACAGCAGCCTCATCAGCGACGGGTCGGTCCTGAAGTATTCGGCCATTCCGCCGCATACCCCGCCGAGTATCCTGTCCTCCCTCGACCTATAGAGACGTTTAGCAGCCATTGCCTCACCAGAACAGGTAGAAGAAGAACACCCTCAGCAGCGTGAGCATGTACCCTATCACCAGAAGCGTCACGAAGATGTCCCCCATGCGCGCGAAGAAGAACGCGGATATCGTGCTTATGACGACGTTGGAGGCGAGAATGTCGCTGAGATCGATGACGGAGATCGCCATCCAGAACGCGAATATGAGCCCCGCGCTGATGAAAATCGGCCTGAGCAGCAGGCGCGACTCCCTGCTGATGTAGGTGAGATACCTGCCCAATCCGAAGAACAGCGAGGCGCCGATGAACAGCAGTATGTTGCCTGTGAGGAAGTCTGAGACCGCGTACAGGAACTGGTACTTCGAGAGCGAGGCCGCGATGTCGACCACGACTATGCTGAACAGCAGGAACGCGATGCTGAGGACCGTGCCGACCAGGATGCTGAGAGGGCTGTACATCCAGGAGAACCACTTGCTGCTGACATCCTTCCTCTCATTATTCCACTGCTTCATGTGGCTCCTGAACCCGTTGCGGGTGTCCCTGAGCTCCTCTGCGAACCAGGACCTGAGTGTCGCTCTCTGCTCTGAGCGGTCATGCGCGCGCCCATCGCCATCTCCACGGTTTCTTCGTCTCTCTGCCATATGATCACTGAGCAGTATATTAGGGTAATGATTTAAGAACTCTCGGTCGGGGCGGTTCCGGCCCGATCATGGCGGTCAGGAAAGCCCGACGTCGTAGCGGATCGTCGCGTTCGTGAACGTGCCAGGCACCACCGCGATGAACTCGGGCTCGCCGTGCTGCGGGATGGATCCGTCATTCACGGGCACCAGGTAGTATCCGCCGGGCGGGAGCGTGAGATTGAAGCTGCCGTCGCCCTCGGACGTGAAGCTGGTGATAGTGTTCGTCCTGTCCTCGTCCATCACCGTTATGGTGGCGCGGAACGGTGTGTCCACGCATGGCTTGGTGCCATAGTCCGACGGGGTGCAGTTCGGCCCGAGTATCACCCTGCCGTAGATGCCGCTCGACTGCGACTGCAGGCATCCGAATAGGGCGAGCGCCACGGCCGCCACCATGAACAGAGCCAGATGATTGCGATTTGCCATGGAATCCAATCCACTCTAACTCTCTTAAACCTTTTCGGAGAACGGAAGGCATGGCGGAATCAGGGAAGGGGAAAAAGGCAGGGAAGGCAAGAAAGGCGGCGGAGAAGAGAACGAGCGCCAGCGCGCCGGCCACGGAAAAAGGCAGGGAGCTGGAAGTCATAATCCTCGGAGGAGGGTGCTTCTGGTGCACGGAAGCCGTGTTCCTCATGCTCAAGGGAGTGGAGAAGGTGACATCAGGATATACCGGCGGATTCGTGCCGAACCCACCGTACGAGCTCGTCAGCACCGGCCTCACCGGCCACGCGGAGACGAACAGGATAGAGTACGACCCGGATCTGATACCGTTCGAGACGATCATGGACGTGTTCTTCGAGATGCACGACCCGACATCGCTGAACCGGCAGGGCGAGGACTTCGGCACGCAGTACCGCTCCGCGGTCTTCTGCGCCAGCGAGGAGCAGAAGAAGGCTGTCGAGGCGTACATCAACAAGAGGCGGAAGGACTATGACAGGCCGATCGTCACCGGAGTGAGGATGCTCGACAGGTTCTATCCGGCAGAGGAATACCACCAGGACTACTACACGAAGAACCCGCAGCAGGGATACTGCAGGCTCGTCATATCGCCGAAACTCGAGAGGATAAGGAAAGAGTTCGCGAAGGAGCTGCGGTGATCCTGATCCTTCGCACGCGGCTCAGTGGAAGAGCATGTCGTACGCGTAGCCGGTCGCATCACCTGAATCAGTCACCTATAGACAGTTATGATATCAATAGGTTGTTGTTGCTGGAATCTTGCACATGGAAGCCGTCCACATATGTCTTGCCCCAGCCGCCACTAGTTGCATCGACAACATAGATGTAAACAGACTCACCGACATAGGGGGACAGACCGCTGCAACTGTCTTCGAAGAATGTGTCAGTATCGGCGCCGTTCGTGCTCGAGCACAGCACTGCGTTGTCGGAGGCCCTCTTGACGAAGACGCCGCTCGTCGGTCCGTTAGCCCCACCTGCCCTCAGGAAACGGAGGTGATCCGAGCCAGAGGGGAGGATGAATATGTCTGATGTTAACGTTCCTATCGTGTTGTCGCAGCCCGCCTTTCCGTATTTGTCTCCTTCAATGCCGCCCGCGATGGAGCACGGATACCCTCCATCCGAAGAAGAGGCAGTCATCGCATCACCGGTGCATGTCCAATTCGGCGGACAAGAGCCCGCAGTGCCTAATTCAAAGCCATAGTCAGGTATCTCAGACGGGGGCGCTGCCGGCGTCAGGTTCGTGAGCGGCAGGTTGTCCACGTTGCTGCTTTCGATGTTGTACGGCGAGGTGCAGATTCCGCTGGAATTGGCGTTGCAGTCGGATGGAGTCTCTGACCAGCCTGTGCCCGACAGGTTGGCCCAGTAGTTGCCTCCGATGCAGTCGCCGCCGATGATGTTCGGGCCCGCGCCGCAGTCGAGCGCGGTGTTCCAGGAGTTGGACGAGCCCGAAAGTGTGATCGAATTCGCGGTGTTGTTGAAGAGATTATTGTAAAGGCTGTTCGAGCTGGATTGGAGGACGATGCCGTTGTTGCTGCCGCTTTCGCTGAATGTGTTGTTCGCGATCGTGTTGCCTCCGGAATCGGATTCGACGTAGAAGCTGAAGTAGTTCGAATAGCCGCTGTCGACGGTGTTGTTGGCGACTATGTTGTTCGAGCCTGATTCGAAGTGGAAGCCGACCCAGACGTTCGAGCTGATATTGTTACCGATGATGATGTTGTCGCCGGAGCTGGAGGCGAAGTGGATGCCCTGCCAGCCGTTCGAGTTTATGGTATTGTTGGCGATGATATTGCCGGCGCTGCTTACGAAATGGATGCCGCACATGAGCCCTGAGCCGGAAGCGCCGTTCGAATTGACGGTGTTGCCGGTTATGTTGTTGCTGGAGCTGGAGATGAAGTGGATGCCGTCGTCTTGGTTGTCATTCGCGGTATTATTCGTGATGCTGTTGTAATCGGAACCAGAATAGAGAAGGATGCCATCCCCATCGCCGTAATCGTTGCGGGTCGAGTCCACGGTGTTGTTCGCGATCACATTGTCGGAGCTGGCCACCAGGAGGATGCCTATGTCCGCGTTCGAGCTGAAATCGTTGTCGGCTATGGTGTTGTGGTCGGAATCCGACTCTAGGAAGATGCCGCCGCCGTAGCCATTGCCTTGGTTGTCGTGGACGGTGTTGTTGACGACGATGTTGTAGGGGCTCGAGTAGAGGCTGATGCCGTCCTGGCCGTTCGAGCTGGCGGTGTTGTTGGCGATGATGTTGTTGGAGCTGTCTCCAAGGTAGATGCCGTAGTAGTTCGAATTCACGGTGTTGTTCTCGATCACGTTATCGGCGTTGGACATGAGGTCGATGCCGGTGCTGAACCCTGTGACCTCGCAGTTCCTCACCGTGACGTAGGAATTGCCGTTGGTGTTGTCGATCCCGTCGCCCGAGTCTTCGCCGGTGATGCTGTGGCCGGCGCAGTCGAGAGTGACGTTGTCTGCTTCGATCGTGAAGCAGGTGTCGCTGTTGCTGACATCATCGGTCAGGACGTAGTTTCCGGCGTATGAGATGTTGCCGCAATCCGATAGCTCGATGGGCGGAGGCGCAGTAGGCCTGCACACGCCGTAGCTGCCCGCGTCGTAGATCGCCTGGACCTCGGACGCGCTGAGCGCGCGGTCGTAGACCTGGACCTCATCTATCAACCCATTGAATGCATACCAATCAAGATGCGATAAACCGATTTCCCACAGGTTGCCGATGGCCAGGTTCCTTGAGCTTTGGGCGAGAGAGGTGCTGGCGGCGCTCGTGTTCTCGACGCCGTCTATATACATCCTCTTGGTCTGGCCGTCCCAGGTGATCACGATGTGATGCCACTCGTTGAGCGAGGGCGCGGGAGTCACAGCCAATAGTTCGGATTGCGAATTCGTGTAGAAGCCCAATCCGGAAGAGCCGTCATCCATGATCCTGACTCCGCCGGGGATGTCCCTGTCGAGATCGAAGATAGTATCGGTATAGTACGATTCGTCTGTCTTGTAGACCCAGACGCTGACCGTTCCGGCCGAAGGTATTGGGAAGGGCGAAGGGGCGTAAACCGCGCTGTTGCCATCGAAGCTGAATGCCTGGCTGACCTTGCCGGAAGCGTACGCTTCGGTGGTCCCATTCCATGCCCCATCGTTACCTCCGATGATGTCGCTCGCGTTACCGTCTCCGGGCCACCATGAAATCAGGCCGGACGGCGGCTGGACGCAGGAAAGAAGATAATCGGACGCATTGAACGTGTTGTCGTACATGGATATCCAATTCATCTGGGATATCCCTGCCGCGTCCTTCTCCCATAGCAGGTTGCCGTCGCTGTCGTATTTGATCAGACGGCCCCATGTAGGCACTCCCGCGACGACGCTGCCGTCGGCAGGGTCGATCGCCAATAATACCATGTACGCCGGCGCGCTGAAGCTGTGCTGCCATAGCGTGCTCCCGTCGCCGTCGAGCATGGTCACCGCGTTGTCGTAGGTCCCCGCCGCTATCCTGCCCGTATGGTAATCTACCGATACGCCAGTCACTATGTCGCCGAGCGTGACATTCCAGAGCTCATGCCCGTCCTTGTCGAACTTGAACACGCGATGGTCCGCTGTACCTGCCACCACGCTGCTGTCACTGTAGTCGAGCGCGATGGCGTACATAGCCGAACCGCCGCCGGTGCTCACAGACCATATGACATCGCCATCAGGGTCGAATTTGGTGATATAATCGTTCTCGTTGCAGGTCATGACGAAGCTACCGTCATGGGGGTCCACGACCGGTGTCTTCAGCACGCAAGAGGGGCCGATGTTCCTGTCCCATAGGAAGTTGCCGTCGCTGTCAAGCTTCACGATGCGGTCCCCTTCTGAATAAGGAGTAGCGATGATGCTCCCGTCCATCGGATCGACGCTAATTCCGAACGGGCCGTTCGAGAAGTTCAGGCCGTTCGCGCCGTTCCTCTCCCATACGAGGCCGCCGTCATTATCGACTTTCTTGATCTGGTTCGCCCCGTGCGCGCCTATGACGGTGGTGTTGTCGACCGGATCGACGGAGACCATGCCTGTGGCCCATCCGCTGAACGAAACATTCCAGAGGTTGTCCCCCCCACTGTCGAACTTCAGGGCGAGGGTGTTCGCTTCCGAGATCACGAAACTGTTCCCCTCCATCTGCGCCGCAGTACTGACTGTGATGTTCGCCACGGTGTCGGTCGCGTTGTTGCCTGCGTTGTCATACGCAGTCGCGGTGATGCTGTAGACGCCGTCGGACGGGACATCGATCGTGACGGAGTAGTCTCCGGGCGATGTAGTCGACACTACTGTGGAGTTGACGGCCGAGAAGAACATGTCATAATTGTAGCCTGTGAAGTCGCCGTATCCTCTTACGCCCGCGCCCACGCCTATCGTGGTGATCACGGAGTCGCTGGACTTGTTTATCATGGTGACTATGCTGTCACCGGAGTTCGCGACCCAGATGTAATCACCATCGACCGCCAGGTTCTCGGCGTACACGCCAGTAGGTATCGTATCCACCACGGAATCGTTCGATATGTCTATCTTCGAGACCGTGCCATCCGAATTCGCTGTCCAGACGTAGCGCCCGTCCGAATATACGCCGAGAGGCGTCGAACCCAGCGGGATATTAGTCACGCTGCTCGTCCGCTTGTCTATCTTCCACACGGAGCCAGGGTTGCCATTGTTCGCGGCCCATACGTAGTTCTGATCGATCGCTATGCCATAACATACGGAATATCCGCGGCTTGGGCCCAGATCGATCGTGGCGACGTCGTTCGTATCGGATCTGTTTATCCTGGATACCGTGCCGTCTTGCCAGTTGGCGGTCCAGACATAGTCATTGTCGACAGCGATGCCGACCGGAGCCGCGCCGACCGGGATTGTCCTTATCACGGTGCCTGACGTCTTGTCGATTTGCGTGACCGCGCTACTCTGGCCGTAATCGGTGGTCCAGATATATGTTGGATCAACCGCGATGCCGACCGCCTGTGTCGGCGTTGATATGTTCGCTACCACCGTGCCCGTCGACTTTTCGATCTTCGAGACCGTGCTGCCTTCGTTCGCGACCCAGACGTAATCCGGATCGACCGCAACGCCGACCGGAGTCGTACCGACTGTGATGGTATTGATCACGGACCGGGTCGCCTTGTCGATCTCTGAGACCGTGCTGCCCTGGTCCGAGTTCGCGACCCAGACATGGTTGTCGGTCGCCCTGCGCAGGATGGACACATTCGTGTGGTTCAGATTCGTGCCGCTGGCGGTGAAATTGACTGTGATTGTCCTGCTGTCGAGTACGCTGTCGCTCGCGGGAGCGGTGATGTCGACGGACAGGTTGGCCTGCGCCGAGGCGTTCTTGCAAATCCCTGCAGTGCCCGCGCCGTAGATCGCCTGGATCTCGGAGTCGCTGAGGGCGCGGTCGTAGAGCTGTACCTCGTCGATGAGACCGTTGAAATACACATCATCGGTCCCCGCACTGCTGATCCTGAGACTAATTCCCGCGGAGCTGTAGGCAATCGCGGTTGGATCCGAATTGGTCTGGATGCCGTTAAGATACAGCTTGGTCCCTTCCGTCGATGAGATGGTGATTGCGTAATGGTTCCATGATCCTACAGTTATCGTGCCTAAACTCATGTCATACGCTACGCCGTTGTCCCTCATGATCAGGTAAGGATTGGTCTGCGAGGGGAAGTACATCCCTAGCCCATCCGCTCCGGAATAAATGTCCTCATATCCGAATATCCTACCTGCGTTGCCGGGGGCCTCATTGGCCCAGAAATCTATGGTCAGGTCTGTCAAAGGAAGGTTGTTAATTGGGGTGCCAATAGAGTCGTCGATGCCATCGAAGCTGAACGCCTGGCCGACTTCGCCAGGAGCAAATGTCGCACCATTCATCAGCGTGCCGTCGTTGCCTCCGATGATATCGCTGGCGTTGTCGTCGCCCGGCCACCAGGCCACGAGGCCGGACGGAGGCTGGACGCAGCCGAGGATCGCGGTGGTGTTGACCGTGATGTTGCTCGCGGTCGCGGAGGCGCTGCCGCCGTCGGAGTAATTCGCGAGAGCGGTGATATTGTAGACTCCGTCGGCGTCGACGCTGAGCTCGACGGCGTACGTACCCAGCTGGGAATTCGTGGTGACGTTGACCGGAGTCCCGGTCTCGTCGATGATCATGATGTCGGTGTAACTGAGGTTGCCGCCCCAGACAGAGACGCTGATGTTGATCGTCCTGTTAGCGAGGAGAGAGTTGCTGTGCGGCGAGTTGATCCTGATCGAAGGCGGGACGGCTCCAGCGCCGACCGTCCCTGAGATTGTGCCGGTCTCGGTGTAATTGAATCCATTGAGATCGGTGTATGAGATTCTCAGCGGCATGGTGTAGTACTGGCCGGGGGCCAGGCCGCTGATCGTGCCTACTGTGAACGTGTCGGATATCTTGCTATTGGGTATGCTGACGTTGGTTATGTCATACGAGAAATGACTGATGCCGTAGGTAGCCTCAATATTGATTATGTTGATGTCCATTCCCGCGAAGTTCTGCAGCCTGAGCGCGAGATCACCGGCGGCATTGACGTTCCAGGCTATGACGCCTATCTGGGCGAATCCGGTCGCCCTCGGCCCAAGGAATGAGCCGGCGTTGAATACACCGAGAGCGAAGAGAGAGGCGACCACGACGACTACAAGGAGGACTGCCCAGCCGTAGGTCATCAAGAAGTCGAGGGAGGTCTGTCCCAGGGTCTTTGCGGCCGGTCGCTTCTGCAGCTGTGTCTTCATAATAGTTGATTATAATATAGGGTTAAAAAGCTGCATTCGGAGCGCGGGAGTGCTGCGAAGTAGGGCACCGGCAGGCCACGGCCTTCGGATGAGGGAACAAGCGGGCGCAATGGGCGCACGGGCATAGATTTAACGCTGTTTTGAGTATTATCGGCATGCCCCTTCCTTTCCTTGACATATTCTTGAAGAGATTGCCCAAGGGTAACGGCGGCAGCGGAGCGCGCATGATAGCGCTAGGCGAAGCGGTAGCGATGATGTCGCGAGAAGTAGAGAGCCAGGTGGCGCCGATATACTCGCCGTGCGAGAGGATATGCAAGGCGATCCTCACCGAGGCCGAGGCGGCGAAGAAGGCGGCCGCCGGCGTCGGGCAAGGCAGGCTGGACAAGGCCCAGCCCCAGTACAGGATAGGGCTGCAGATGCAGAAGAACTTCGCTGAGAGGGCGCCCGCAGCGCTCGAAGCGCTGACGCCGCCCGCGAAGAATTACCAGTCGTTGGCGAGATTCCATTCCACCGCGGTCGAGACCGTCAAGACCGTCGCCAAGATATCGAACGACAACAGGTACCTGCCGTACTTCCTGAGCGACGAGATAGGCGCTTTCGGGAAACGGATGAACGAGATCATCAGGCTCGCCGACGAGCTCGGCGTCTACCTGGACATGAAGAGGGACGCCGTAGGCCAGCTGGAGACGGCGCGCAGGCTCGAAGGGGAGATACGCGCGCTCAACGAGAGGCTGGAGGCTGACGGGAAGCTCAAGATTGAGATCGCCGACAAGAGGAAGGCCCACGAAGCTGAGATCGCTTCCGCTCTCGAGATCAACAGGCGGCTGGAGAAAGAATCGGGAGAGCTGAAACAGAAGGTCGAATCGATCCGCATGCAGGTCTCTGCCGAGAGGAAGAGACTGACCGACCAGCTGTCGCCGTTCCAGCGCCAGTTCAGGAAGATGCACAAACGGATCATAGAGAAGGAGGAGACCAAGGCGCTAGATACCTACATAGAAGGGGCGGAGGACGCCGCGATCAGGGAGGTCGGCCGCTCCGGCGATCATCCCATGCTGCGGAAGATACTGACTGGCATGAAGACCGCTCTTGAGAAAGGCGACCTCGAGGATGACGCGAAGATCAGGTCGCGCAGGCTGGCGGCGATATCGGATATCCTCGGAGGCAGCCTGATCGCCCCCGCGAAGCGGGCCATGGAGCTCGGACGCGAGCTGGCGGCAGAGGAGGACGCGCTCAGCGATGTGTCGCGTAGGATGAGCGGCACGGACGAGGCGCGGAAGAGGATGGAGCACGAATCCGAGCAGATCGCGAAGATCGAGGGGGACGAGCGGAAGGACAGGGAGAGGATGGAGAATGCGTTCCTCGAGCTCGAATCGCTCGTCAAGGAGTCGACGGACGAGACGGTAAAGATAGGCCGCGCATCGATGTGATGTGCGGAACCGGCGGGATGACCGCTGGCGCGCTAGGACTCCCTGCTGCTGTATGTCGTGAAGCCGGTGACGTTGTACACGAACGTGCCTCCGGAGTCGCTCAGCACCGTGCAGTAGTCCCCTGGGCCGCTGCCCGGGCAGTCGGAGAATACCCCGCTGTCCGTCAGGTCATACGTCGGAACGTGTGTTGTGGAGTTCAGGCCGAGGAGCGTGAGCTCGGCTGACGCGTTCAGGAACGACAGGCTGCTTGCGTTCAGGAAGATCCTGTTGAACGAGATGTTCAGGCCCGTGGAGTTGACCATCTCACCGGCGGTGAGCGGGATCGTCTGCGCGTACAGCGCGCTGCCGTCCGCGGTCGCGAACGCGGTGCCAGTCATGGTGCTGCTGGAACCGCCCTCGACGTACAGGTAGGTGGCGTTCGTACCGGTCTCGTTGATAGTGATGTTGCTGAGGATGTCGCTGTTCGCGCTGAGCGAGAACCCGTAGCTCGAGTCGCCGGTGCCGCTGATCGTAATGTTGATGAAGCGGTCATTACGGCTCGGATAGATGCCGCCACGCACCATGAACCCGTAGCTCGACTGGCCCGTTGTGCTGATCGCGATGTTGCTGAAATTGTTGTTGTAGGGGCCGTCGCCGCCCTGGAGGTAGAACCCGTAGCTGGACGCGCCGGTGGTGCTGACTGTGATGTTGTTGAGGTTGTTGTTGTTGAATGTGTCGTACGTGCCGGCGCGGTTGTAGTAGAAGCCATGGCTGCTTGCGCCGGCGGTGCTGACCGTGAGATTGATGAGGTTGTACATGTATCCCGGTCCGGCGCCCATGTAGAGGCCGTAGCTGGAATCGCTGCTGGTGCTGATGTTGCTGTTCGTGACCGTAAGCCAATTGGCTGACGAGAAGTCCGGCATGTAGATCCCGTATGAGCCGCCGGCGGACGCGTTGCCCTGGACGAGGTTGCAGTTCCTTATCGTGGTCAGGTACATAGTAGTGGTCACGCCATAGCCTGTCGTTGACTGTGCGTACGTGATCGTGTGGCCCAAGCAGTCAATGGTGACGTTGCTGGCGGTGACAGTGAAGCACGTGCTGCCGTTCTCCAGGTCGAACGCCATGTAGTATACCTTGTTCGGCCTGTCGAGCGTGCCGCAACGCACCACGGCGGGCCCGAGCGGCAGGTTGTCGCTGTCGCTGGAACCAGGTATGCCGTACGGCGAGGTGCAGATCCCGCTCTCGTTCTCGACGCACGCGGACAGGTTCTCGGAGAACCCGTCACCGGCGGGCGTGGCGTAGAAATTGCCGCCGATCCAGTCGCCGCCCATGATGTTCCTGCCTGACGTCAGTGAAGTGTTCCAGTAATTGGTCCCGGTTGATGTGGTAGCGGCCGGCGTGGTGCAGTTGAAGAGGTTGTTGTAGATCTGGTTGTCGGCGGTTCCGGAGTAAAAGAGCATTATGCAGGTCGGACTGCCGCTCACGGAATTGTTGCTGATCGTGTCGCTCGAGCAATAATCGATGCGGATGCTCCCGTAAGTGCTTCCGCTGTTTGCGAGGGTGTTGTTCGAGATGATGTTGCTGTCAGAGAAGAATGAGTAGAAACCTGTGCCGGAATTGTTGATGTTGTTGCCGAACACGACGTTGTTCGAGGAACGCGAATACAGGCCGGCCCCAGCCACGCGGATACCGCCATTGCTGCTGCCATTGACCGTGTTGTTGAGGACGGTGTTGCTGGAGGAGGCGTAGATGTCGATCCCGTAGGCGAAGCTCCTGACTACGGAGTTCTTGACGAGCGCTCCGGATGCGCCGTTCAGACGTATCCCGTATCCGCCGGATCCGCTGGCGTCTAGAGTGCATCCATCCACTGTGTCGCCGGTTCCGGACACGTCGATGCCGTCTCCGCTTGCGACGACCCTGCAGTCCTTCACAGTGTCGTTGGTGCCCGACAGATGAATCCCGTCCCCGGACACGGTCATATTGTGCCCGTTGCAGTCGAGCGTCACGTTGTCCACGGCGATGCTGCAGGTGTCGGTGGTGTCCTGCGTCAGGATGTAATCACCTGGCGCCGTTATGTCGCCGCAGTCAGTGATCTGGACGAAGGATGTGGTCTGGTCCGTCAGCGGGTGGTGGTCGATGTCATTGCCGTCGATGCTGTACGGCGAGTCGCAGATGCCCCATGAATCCCTTAGTGTGTATGTGCAGTTCTGCGAGTAAGCGTCGCCGGAGGAGTTGGCGTAGAAGTTCCCTCCTGTGCAGTTTCCTCCGATGATGTTGGCGTTGTCCGGCGCGCAGTAGAGAGTGGTGTTCCAGTAGTTTAGCTGGCTGCCGTCGGTCCATGCGGGGTACGTGTCGTTCAGGAAGTTGTTGTAGATCAGGTTCCTTGCGCTCGAGGGGGCCCAGTAGTGGGCGGTGCCAAGATAGAAGCCATAGCTGTTGTTGCTGGCGGTGTTGTTGGCGAATGTGCTGTAGTTGCTGGACATGATGAGGAATCCGTATCCTTCCGAATCGGCCGTGTTGTTGGCGACCGTATTGCCGTCGCTGGAATCGTAGAGGGCGATGCCCGCGTTCTGGTTTGAGCTGACGTCGTTGCCGATGAGGCGGTTGTTCGTGCTGCCGCCGAGGTAGAATCCGCTCCCGAGGCGGCCGTAGGTATGGTGCGAATACGCTGTGACATTAGAGATTGTGTTGCCTGAACTGCCGGAGAACCAGACGCCGGTGCCGTAGCCACCCCAGCTGCCGGTGGCGGCGCCATCGTTGGAATACAATGTGGAGTTCGCTACCGTGTTGCCGTTCGCGTTGTACTCGAGGGAGATGCCCTGGCCGTTGCCGCCGTTACCGTATTGAGTGTCTCCTCCGCGGTTCGAATACGCGGTGACGTTAGTGATGGTGTTGCTCTCCGAGTTGTAATAGAGATAGATCCCGTTTCCTTGCCCGCCGCTCGACCATGAACCGTAGCCGCCGTTGTTGCCGGTCGCGGTGACGTCTGATACAGTGTTGTTGGAGCTGTGATTGAGGTATATGCCCGCTCCGACCCCTCCGCCCCAACCAGGGTTCCGATTGACGCCGACGCCCCCGGTATTCGAGTACGCCGTGATGCCGGACAGGGTATTACCGCCACTAGAGAATAAGGCGATGCCGTAGCCCGGGGCGCCTCCGCCGCCGATGCTGCCTTCGCCTCCGACGTTATCATGCACGGTGACGTTCAGCACCGTGTCGCCGGAAGACGAATCGAGATAGATGCCGTACTGGAACGCGGATACGTTGCAGTTCTCGATGACGATTTCGTTCCCGCTCAGATAAATCCCTACGCCATTGCCCGTGCCATTGCCGATGATTGCGCTGCCGTTGCAGTCCAGGGTCACGTGGTTAGCGGTGATGTTGAAGCAGGTGCTGTCGTTGCTGACGCCCGATGTGAGGTAGTAGTAGCCAGGGGACGAGATCGGCCCGCAGCCGGAGAGCTCGGTCGGCTGCGGCGGGTTCGCCAGCGGCAGCTCGTCGACATTGCTGCCGTCGATGATGTATGGCGAGGTGCAGATGCCGCTGGAATTGGCGTTGCATTCAGACGAGTTCTCAGACCAGCCGTTGCCGTCCGGCTGGGCGTAGTAGTTGCCGCCGATACAGGGCCCGCCGACGATATTGGTCGTGCCGCAGTCGAGCGTGGTGTTCCAGAAATTTTGGGAATCGACAGTTACGTCCGGGCTGTTGTTGAAGAGGTTGTTGTAGATTAGGTTGCTGGGACTGGCGTAGAGGTAGATGCCGGAGAAGCTGTTCGAGCTGGCGATGTTGTTGGCGACAGTGTTGTTGGAGCTGTAGGTGATCCAGATACCTGCGGCCCAGCCGTTCGAGCTGGCGTTGTTGTTGGAGACGATGTTGCTATTGGAGATATAGTCGAGGCGGATGCCATACGTGTTCGAAGTGACGGTGTTGTTGAAGATGATATTGTCGGAGCTGGAGGCGAGGTAGATGCCGATATTACTGTTCGAGTTTACAGTGTTGTTCTCGATTGTACTATAGTTGGCGCCACCCTCAAAATCGATGCCGTTGTAGAACCTAGTGATGTTGCAGTTCTCCACTGTGACATTGTTATGGTTGTTGTATATCCCGTAGCCGTCCGAGCCGCTTCCAGTGATGCTGTGGCCGTTGCAGTCGAGCGTGACGTTGTCTGCGGCGATCGTGAAGCAGGTGTCGCCGGAACTGACATCGTCCGACATTGTGTAGACATGGCCAGGGAGGTCAAGAGTGCTGCACTGGAGGCCGGCGGGAGCGGAGACATTGACCGTGATGTTGCTCGCTGTGGCGGACGCGCTGCCTCCGTCGGTGTAGTTCGCGAGGGCGGTGATGTTGTAGACTCCGTCCGTCTGGACGTCGAGCAGGACGGAGTATGTGCCCAGCTGGGAGTTCGTTGTGACATTGACGGGAGTGCCGGATTCATTGATGATCATGATGTCGGTCTGGCTGAGGTTGCCGCCCCAGACGGAGACGCTGATGTTGATGGTCCTGTTGTTGAGCAATGAGTTGCTATTCGGAGAATTGATCCGGATCGACGGTGGTACTGCGCCGGCGCCGACCGTCCCTGATATGGTGCCCGTCTCGGTGTAGTTGAATCCGTTGAGGTCGATGTAGGTGATCCTCAGCGGCAGGGTGTAGTATTGTCCAGGAGCCAGGCCGCTGATGGCGCCCACAGTGAACGTGTCTGATATCTTGCTGTTGGGTATGCTAACATTGGTTATCAGGAATGAGTAGTTGCTGGTGCCGTAGGTGGCCTCGATGTTGATCACATTGATGTCCATGCCCGCGAAGTTCTGCAGCCTGAGGGAGAGGATGCCGGCTGCGTTTACGTTCCAGCCTATCACGCCCAACTGGCTGAATCCTGTGGCCCTTGGGCCGATGAATGAGCCGACGTTGAAGACCCCGAGCGTGAACAGCGCGCCCACGACGACGACTATCAGGAGCAGCGCCCAGCCGTAGGTCATGAGGAAATCGAGGGAGGTCTGGCCCTTCGGCGGCTCTGGCTGCATAATTAGATGATTATAATATAAGGTTAAAAAGCTGCTTTCGGCGCACAACCCAAGACGCACGATGCATCGTCTTTTGATGGAGTAAGGTTTAATACCGGGAACGCGCCATATACCTGTGAAGCGGATTCTGAAGCCTGGCGAAGGGCCGCTGCGTGCCGCGGCGAAGTCCAAGGAGACTGAGCTCCACGTCGAGCCGGGCACGGTGAAGCGCTGGTCGTGCTTCAAGAAGGAGAGCCCGCCGGGCTCGATAGCCCTCGACGGCTATGTGATGGGCAGGCCCAGGTTCGATCCTGACGGCCCCTATTCTAATTTCAACCACCATGAGGAAGTGGAGCGGCTGGCGACCAGGAGCACGTGCGGACAGGTCTACATCGCGATCAAGCAGGGCCTTCTCGACAGCTACATGAGGGAAGGCAGGATGAGATGCCACATATTCGTCAACGACGCGGACCAGGACACCTGCCTCGCAGTCTGGCTGCTGCGCAACCACGAGAGGATAAGCGGGGTGCGCAGCGAGCCGCTGATAAGCAGGCTCGTGTACATGGAGGACATGCTCGACACGAGCGCCGGCGCCTATCCTTTCGACCCCACTATGAAGGCGATGCGCAGCATAGCGTGGGTCTTCGAACCCTATACTGTGGCGCGGATCGCGGGCAGCCCGGCGGATCTTGACTCGAAAGGGATGAAAGCGATCATAGACTCGGTGAGCGAAAGGATTTCATCGCATGTCATGGGCAGGGGCGGCGAGATCACCCTGGACACCAGGTACAACAAGTTCGCGGGCAGGGATAACTGGGTCATGATAAAGGAGATAGGCGCTCACGCCAGGAGCAGGCTATTCGCTGACGGCAAGAAGGCGTTTATATCGGTGAAGGACCGCCCGGACGGCCGCTATTCCTATGTGATAGGCAAGATGTCACCCTTCGTGCGCTTCCCGCTGGAGAGGTTCTACGACACGTTCAACGAGGCGGAAGGGATAGCGGAAGATGACACGGACCGCTGGGGCGGCAGCGACACGATAGGCGGATCGCCCAGGAAGCGCGGGAGCGGGCTCAGCCCCCATGGCATCGAACGCATAATAAGCGGGATCCTGGCTGAATGAAGAGACATCTTCGATAAGATAGGATAGTACAGTAAGCCAACCTACGCCGGGAACGGCATCCCGCCGAGGGCAGGGTTCGGCTTCTGGCTCTTCTTAGCTTCCTCCTCCTTCATTATAGACTGCTCCTCCTCGTAGTCGTGCCTGCAGAACAGGTCGCCGTCCCATTCGACCATGTCGTTTACAGGGAAACGGCGGCCACACATGGTGCAGGGGCACATGTGCATGGTCTCCATGCAGGAGGTGCACACGAAACCGTAGCTGTCGGTGTAGCAGCCGTGCGCCTCGGACTCCACATCGTTGCCGCAGTGATTGCAGTGCTCCACGCCCCTATATGGCATGTCCGACAGTGGAAACAAAGCTGCATGGCTGTGGGATAAGACCGAAACAGAGAGGCTGGATGCGCCGGCGACCATCGCGCGGCTCAACGGAAGAAGCATGTCGTACACATTAGCTGATTATGTCAAATAACGCACTATGACGATACCCGAACCGCCTGCGCCGCCGATCTCCGTGCCGTAATGAGCGCCACCGCCACCGCCGCCACCTCCGGTATTTACAGTCCCGGCAGTACCATCGTTCGAAGCGCCGCCGTCTCCGCCGCCGCCAGAACCGCCAGATCCGCCCACTCCGCCAACGCCACCGTAGCCACCGGCCCCTCCGCCACCGCTATAATAAACAGACGAACTTGTGATATCGGACAGATATCCCGAACCGCCGTTTCCACCATCGTTGGCATTTACGGCATCAGCGCCGTTGCTGCTGCCGCCACCGCCACCGCCCCCCGCATAATCCTTTCCTGTGCCGCCATCGCCGCCCTGGCTTCCTGCTCCGCCGGCGCCGCCCCCTCCCCAGGCAGAACCGCCACCGCCACCGCCGGATCCGCCGGCTAATCCTGGACTGTCTCCTAAGCCCCCTCCACCGCCGCCGCCTGTTGCGGTTAGGGCATCGAATACGCTATTTTCTCCGTTTGAACCTTTTCTGTACCCCACCGGGCCCGCTGGACCACCGTTTCCTACTGTAACTGTGTATGGTCCGGTAGTAACGGCATAAGATGAATCATAGACCACTCCGCCCCCACCACCACCGCCTGCATGACCGTTTCCGCCGCTACCGCCGCCGCCAACCACGAGAACTTCGACATTCCCGCTGCCTGATGTGACGGTGAAAGTGTCGCTTGAAGTGAAGGTATGGATGGTGTAACCGCTATCGTACGTTATCGTTCCACCTGTGGCTTGAAGCGAGATCGGTTGTGGCCGGCACACACCACTGCTCCCCGCGTCGTAGATCGCCTGAATCTCCGATGGCGATAGAGCGCGGTTGTATGCCTGGATCTCATCGATGAGACCGCCGAAATAGTTGCCCCCCCAGTCTCCTTCTTTCCCTATTCCAAGCACATTACTGGCTATATTCATTGTGACGCCAGCACTGCCGACGGGCTGCCCATCCATATATATGGTGGATGTGGTGCCATCGAAAGACTTGCATGCGAAATGCCATTGGTTGAGATAGGTCGTTGTCCAGGCCCAAGGATATGATGTCGGGTCTATGCCGTACAGCAGGTCTGTATAGGTATCCGGATTGCCGCTCCTGAACTCCAACCCTTCGGAGAGAGCGTATCCCGATGGTCCTATCATGTAAAGAGCATCGGCACCGAGATTTGAGCCCGTGATCTCGAACCACATGCACTCGGAACGGGGGCTGTTGCCTATCGAAGCGTTGACCTCTGCGCGGATCCATCCGGATGAGCCATCGAGGCTGAACGCCTGCTCGACCATTCCGGGAGCGTACGTGACGCCTCCGTTCAACGTGCCGTCGTCCCCTCCGATTATGTCGCTGGCGTTTCCGTCGCCCGGCCACCAGGCCACGAGGCCGGAGGGCGGCTGGACGCAGGGTGTCGGGCTCGCGAGCGGCAGATCGTCGATGTTGCTGCCAGCGATAGTGTACGACGAAGTGCAGATCCCGCTCGAGTTGGCGTTGCAGTCGGACGGGGTCTCTGACCAGCCATCGCCGGACGGAGTGGCCCAGTAGTTCCCTCCCATGCATGTTCCGCCGATGATGTTCGTCACACCGGATACGTCGCAGGAGAGCGTGGTGTTCCATGAGTTGGGGGAGCCGTCGCTCTGGGCGTTGCCCGAGTTGTTGAGGAAGTTATTGAAGATACGGTTGGCGTTGGTGCCGCCCCATAGATTGATCCCATAACCGCTGTTCGAGATGATGGTGTTGTTGGCGATCGTGTTGTTGGAGCCCTGGTAGACTGCTATGCCTGTATTGTCCGATTCGAACGTATTGTTGGCGATGATGTTGTCGCTGGCGCCGTAGTAGACGGTGATGCCGCATTCGCTGCCGCCGATGTTGTTGAAGCTGGCGACGTTGTTGGTGATGATGTTCGATGAGCCGTAGTTCTGTATGCCGGAGTCGCCGTTCGAGTTGAATGTGCTGTTCGCGATGGTGTTGCGGTCTGAACCGGGCTGCAGTAATATGCCCTGTCCGGTGTTCGAGCTGGCGTTTATGCTTGCGATGCTGTTGCTGCTCGAGCTTGAGGTGAGGTAGATGCCGTTGGCCCAGTTCGAGTTGGCGGTGCTGTTGATGAAGCTGTTGTTGGAGCTGGAGGTGAGGTAGATGCCGTAGCCGTAGCCGCCGGCGCCTGGTTGCTCGTTCGCGAAGACGTCCGATATAGTGTTGTTATCGCTTGAGGAGAGGTAGAAGCCGTAGCCGCCGGAAGTCGAGCCGGCTGGCCAGCCGAAATTATAGGTCGAGTTGATGTCCGAAATCGTATTCCTATCCGAGCCGGATTCGAGAGCGATGCCGTAGCCGTTGCCCGCGACATAGTTGCCGCCGTTGGCGTATACTGTGATGTTCGACAGCGTGTTATCGCTGCTGGCGGTGAGGTAGATGCCGTAGCCGTTGCCGCCGCTGCCCCCGTTGCCGCCGTAGTTCTGGTTCGCTGTGACGTTGGATATCGTGTTGTTGTCGCTGGAGGAGAGGTAGATGCCGTAGCAGTCGGAGGACGAGCCCCAAACGCATTCGTTCTGGGACGAGGAAACATTCGATACCGTGCTGCCGGACGAGGAGTCCAGGTATACCCCGTACCGGAATCCCCATATGGTGCAATCCCTGATGGCGCTGTTGTTCCCGCCGACATAGACCCCGTAGCCCGTGCCGCCGCGGTCGTCGGGGTTGGGGATGCCCGTGATCCTGGATCCGTTGCAGTCCAGGGTGACATCGTTCGCTGTGATCGTCAAGCACGTGCCGCCGGTAGCGTTGCCGACATCGCCCGTGAGGACATAGTTGCCGGAATACGATATGTTCCCGCAATCGGAGAGATGGGTCACGTGTTCCGGCATGCACACTCCCGCGCTGCCCGCATCGTAGATCGCCTGGATCTCTGACTGCGAGAGTGCGCGGTCGTAGATCTGGACCTCATCGATCTGGCCCACGAACCAGGCGTATCCCTGGCCGCGGCCGATCGATAGCGGATTGGAATTGGGGACGAATGAGGCGCTGGATGTCCAGGTGGATTGCTGCACACCGTTATCGTAAGTGTAGAAATTGTCTCCGTTGCGTTCGACGACGAAATGATGCCAGTTATTCAGTGGGATCCC
>Ga0315274_10003166_pt1 | contig 24514 bp, 27 predicted proteins | sample YL17G02_20_MG_FD_203700 | JGI IMG/M metagenome (GOLD analysis project Ga0315274, IMG submission 203700) | Sediment microbial communities from Yellowstone Lake, YNP, Wyoming, USA - YL17G02_20 | ecosystem: Environmental > Aquatic > Freshwater > Lake > Sediment | place: USA: Wyoming | collected...
CCTCATCTTCGACGCCCGCACCAAGGGCCGCACGCTGGTGGCCGTGGTTGGCCAACGCGACACCATCCTGGTGCTCACAGACGACGCGACCCTCCTCGTGCACAGGAGCCAGTCGCAGAAGATCAAGGACCTCGTGCGCAAGCTGGCGGAGGACCCGAAGCGGAAGCACCTCGTGTGAAGCGGACTCCAGGAAGTTCGCCGGCTTGCCGAGCGGCCTGAATACCGTATCCTGGCGGTGCTGCATGAACTTGTGAACACCGTGGCGCATGAACTCGGGGAATCCAGCCCCTATCATTCCTAAGGGCCGCCCCATCAGTTGGGAAGACTGGCTCAAAGGCCGCCGCGCCCGCCGCGAGACCGGCAATCGCGTCGCCCCGGAAATCATCCGCCGCCCCAGCAGTTCCAGTGACCGCCGTCTGCGCGAGCTCTTCCACGGCGAACGTGGCCTGCCCTTCAAGAAAACGGAAGAATTGTGAACTGTTGCGGGAGCGATCCCGCCCTCGACGCGACGAAGTAACTCCCCGGCGGAGGCTTGGGAGGCCCCTCGTTGCTGCTCATCAAGACGGGTGAAGTGGTGCGGGCGAGAATGGGCGCGTTTTTCCGAACGCGAACGCCGCCTTGACCGTCTGCCCGCTTGCCAAAGCCCCGGCCCTGTCCGACACTCCAGCCATGACGGCTGTACAGGAATCGCTCGCGAAGCAGGTCTTGAGATGGCCGGCCACGCGGCGCATTGAATTTGTGGAGGAACTTCTCGCCAGCGTCGAAGGCTTTGCCACGCCGGAAATCCAAGCCGCTTGGGACAAGGAAATCGGAGCTCGCGTGAAGGAAATCCGCGCTGGCCGGGCCGAGGGAATCCCGGCGGAAGAGGTGATGGCCGAAGCTCACCAGAAGCTCCATGAAGCGCGTCGCCTATCATCGGCTCGCCGCCAAAGAACTCACTGAGTCGGCCTTGTTCTACGACCAGCGGCGGGCGGGGTTGGGGGAGGCGTTTCTAATCAAGATGGATCAGGTGGTGAAAGCGAAGCTGGAAGAGCTTTTCAACTCGTAGCAGCCGACGTGAGGAGGCTCAGAATGAACCACCTCGAGGTCCCAAAGAAAACGGCCGCGGCGACCGAAGTGAAACGACACTTGCGCTGGCAAGGCAACGAACACAACCTTCTCGTATGAAGCCCGCGGGAGCTGTCAAAGGTGTGCTTCGGGTCCTGGCTGGGCTGGTCGTCCTCGTCGTGACTGCGTATCTCGCCCTGATGGTGGTTGGAACTTATGGACCGAGATTGAGCGGTGGCACTCGCGGGAGACACACCAGAGACCACAGCCGATTTGCCTCACAGTTTAACGCAGGTGACGCTAACGCTCCGTTGTTGGCGATGGATTGGTTCAGCGACCACGGCGTTTATTTCTGTCGCGTGAGCCAGTCCGGAGATGTGCACTCCGCGCGGGATGTTGGCCATGCAATTCAGGGCGGAATCGGACTCCCCTCGCGGTTCTCATCGGATAGCACGAACCGAGCTTTGCTGGAGGCGGCGGTAAACGCTCTGCCTCCGACATCAGTAAACTCTTTGCCGAAGGAACGTCAGTTGTTGATCAGCAGCATCTGCAGCAATCATTGGTTCGCGCGAGTTTACGACCGGGCCGATGTTCCACCAGAGGTCGAGAAGCTTTACGAACTGACGGGTGCATATCTGGGGTGGTATATCCCCAAGGTCCGGGGTCGAGAGGTTGGCCGTCTTCATAGCGCACACTTTTCCGGGAGCTTCGTAGCGGCCGCAAGTGAAGCGGACGTCGCGGTCTCCTTCGGTCAATGGGTGACCAATGGCGCGTATTACCATCCGCCAATAATGGAATTCTGGCACACCCAAAAGGGCATTCGCCAAGCAGCGCCTCCGTTCAAAGGCATTTCGATGATGACTACTCCCCGGGAAGGGGTTGCTGTCTCTCCTGACGGCAACACGGTCGCGGTGGCAGTTGTGTATGGTTTGTATGGGGTGGATGGCAGGACTGGCAAACTCTTATGGCAGGCTGGCCCTTTGGACCGTGACAGCTACACCGGCACGGTTCTAGCCATCGGCAACAAAGGCAAGACACTCTACGCAGCCGGAGCACATGTCATTGACCGTTGGGATCTCGTCAATGGACGGAAGCTCGGTTCGCTGGGCACAAATGAACTCATCGTTAAGTTCCTGAAGGTTTCGCTGGATGGCTCAACTCTGGTGGCCGGTTTTGGGGACTTCAATTCTTCGGCGACGTCGTTTGCTGTTTGGGAGTCTGGCAGGGATCAACCTGCGTTTCGATTCTCCAGCCCTCATGGCGCAACCGTTGGCATTTCGCCGGATGGCCAGACTCTCGTGTTGAGCCATCGGTCGGAGAAGAAGCTTGAACTCTTGGACTGGCGGAGCGGGAAGCGGTCACAGTTTCCTCTGCGTGGTCCTTACGCATCGGGTTCGGCATATTCATTGAATTGGTCGCCAGACGGGAAACGACTTGCCGCCTATGTTGACACCTATCCCGCCTCAATCGTCATCTACGAAACGACGACGTGGAAACCACTCGCGCAGTGGTGCTGCGGGAAGATCATGGAGCGTTCGGAGTTCGTTCTCAAGCAGGACGGCAGGTTAGTGCAATTGATGGGACCGGAGATTTACGGTTTGGACCTGACCCGACTGAAAAGCGTTGCTGAGTAGAGCGGCCGCCGCCGCCGTGGCCCGGGCTCAGGGCTGGTACCAGTCCCGCACTCGCACTTCGATACCCAGGTCGGTCCCGACGAGCTGCTTGAACTTCTCGAGATCGCTCCCGCGGTAGTGATAGGGATAGACGATCTTTGGCTTGAACTCGCGCACCGCCCGGGCCGCCTGCTCCACCGTCATCGTGTAGGGCAGGTTCATGCAGACGAAGGCCACGTCTATCTGCTTCAGCGCCCGCATCTCCGGGATGTCCTCGGTGTCGCCGCTCACGTAAACGCGCTTGCCGCCGAGGGTCAGGAGGTAACCGTTCCCGCGGCCCTTCGCGTGAAACTTCAACCGATCTTCCGCGAGGTTATAGGCGGGCAGCGCCTCAATGGCCAAGCCCAGGACCGCATTCGTCTGCCCATTCGCCAGCACGGTGGTCCGGGAGCGTAGCTCCGCGGGGAGTTTCTCCGCCACGGCCGGCGGCGCGACGAACGCCGTCTTGTCCGAGGCGACGGCCTGGAGCGTGGCGGCATCGAGGTGGTCGCCGTGGATGTCGGTGAGGAGGATGAGGCCCGGGCGCGGCAGGCTGGCGAAGCGCGCCGCTCCGCCGACGGGATCAACGTAGATCGTGCGGCCGCTGGCCTGGAGCGCGAGTGTGGCGTGATTGATCGGGCGGACGATCAGATCGCCGCCCTGGGCGGGAATGACGTCACCGGTGAGCGCGCTGGCGGCGGGGAGAGTGGGTGTCCAGGCGAGTCCAACGAGGAGACACACGGCGGCCAGCCAGGTTCGAGCCGTCTGCGGCCCTTGAGGCCGGGAGAAAAGAACTGAAAATGGTTTCATGGTGGGATCATCTCCTGGTTTGCAGGCGGCTTCAAATGAAAACTACGCACTCCTGCGCGGGCCGATCAGGCTGACCCGCCTGCGGTTTCGTCGCGGACGTCATTGGGGAGTTCCGCGTTCGGCTTCTCCCAGCACAAGCCCACCACGGCCAGCAGCGCCAGCGCGATGCCGAGCCCCTCGCGCCAGGCGATGCGCTCCCCGAGCAGCGCGATCGCCAACGGAATGGTCACCAGCGAGTAGAGACTCGCCAGCGGAGTCACCACGGACGCGCGTCCGCCCCGGCCGTAGGCGAAGATCAAGGTCAGGTTCCCCAGGCCGAAGAGGAATCCCAGCGCCAGCAGCAACAGCCAGGTCCGGCCCGCCAGGGACCAGGTCATCGGCTGCCAGATCGGGATGGACAGCGCCACCGGCACGAACCCGAGCAGAAACGCCAGGGTGCACCGCTCGCTCGAAGCCTGCGCGGTCGCCAGTTTCTGAAGCAGAGCGCTCAACCCCCAGAACAGAATCGGAATCAGCGCCAGCAGCACCCACGCCGACAGCAGCGCCGCCCCTTCACCACCGCTGAAGCAGTAAAGCGCCGCCAGGGAGAGGACGATGCCCAAGCCTTGGATCGCGTTCAGCCGCTCTCGCAGGAACACCAGGGCGAGCACGATGGTCACCAACGGATACAAGGAAGTCAGGGGCGTCACCGCCGCGGCTTTGCCCCCCATCGCCAGGGCCTGGAAGTAGGCCACGTTCCCCGCGCTGGCCAGGAGGCCGGACCCGAACGCGAGCCAGAAACCCCGGCTCGAGTTCCCGCCGGATCGCAACTGGCGGGAAGCCACGAGCACGCCGATCACCGGCAGCACGCCGAGCGTCGAGAACGCCAGCATCTGCCACGAGGACACGATGCTCGACAGCGGCTTCGATAAGACGCCCCAACCGCCCCACAGCAGCATCGTCAACAGGGTGTAGAGCAGCCAGCGCGGCATGGCGTTCTATTCGCCTCGCGTCCGGTCGTGAACGCGATGCGCGGCCACCGTCGCGCCTTCCCCCTCGAACCGCAGCGGGGCGAACCGGCTCTCGATCCGCCGCGCCTGACCGTCGCGCCCGGCTTCCTGCGCCTTAATCATGATTTCAAGGACGTGGAATGCGTGTTCCGGCGTCATGATCGGCCGGCTCCCTTGCTGAAGGCACTCGACCAAGTGCCGCAAGCCGTCGGTCCAGGGCCAGTCCGGATGCGTCTCCTTGAAGCGCTGCCAGCAACCGGCGGCGTTCTGCCAGATCTCGTAGCCGTCGGGATCCCAATCGTCACCCAGCAGGTGGATCGTGCCGTCGGTACCGTAGAGCTCCAGGCCCGGCCCGCCGTATTGCTGGATCGTGAACCCGGTGGTCACGACCGCGAAGCAGCCCTGGCCGAAGTCGAGCAGCACTTGTGCGTTATCATCCGCCTCCACCCGAATCCGCCGACCCTTCACCACCCGCTCCGGAATCGCCACGCCGGTCATCGCCGTAACCCGCTGGGCTGGTCCGAGCCAACCGGTCAACGTGGTCAGGCTATAGACGCCCAGGTCGAAGAGCGCGCCGCCGCCCGGGCGGTAGAACCAGTCGTTCCAGTCCGGTCCCGCCCAGCCGTAACGGCCGCGGGCAGACGCGACTTTCCCGATGTCGCCGCGCTGCAGCCGGTGGCCGATGGTCCGGAACGTCGGGCTCAACACGGTGAACGGAGCGCAGAGCAGGTGGCGTCCGCTCCGCGCGGCGAGGTCCACGAGTTCGCGGCCCGCCTCGAGGGTGGTGGCCAGCGGTTTCTCGACCACCGCGTGTTTGCCGGCGAGCAGCGCGGCCCGGGCCATGTCCGCGTGCTCCGGCATCGGGGTCAGGACGACCACCACGTCCACCGGCGCCTCAGCCAACAGGGCCGCGAAGTCCGTGTGGAACGTGGCCGTCGGCCAGGCGGCGAGCGCTTCGGCGCGCTGGCGATCGCGTCCGTAAAAGGCGGTCACCTCGGCGAGACCTCGCTGCCGGAGACGGGCGGCGACCGTCAGATAGGCGCCGAGCACATTGCCGCAGCCGGCGAAGCCGATCCGGACGGGAGACGAGGGTGGGCTCATGCGCGGTCCATTCAACGATTTCTTTGTTGCGCGCGCAACATCGAATTGTAGTCTTGTCGCATGTCTGTCAAAGACACCCTCCAGGCCCGCCTCAAACGGATGCGCCCCAGCGAGGCGGCGGTGGCCCGCCGGCTCCTGCGGAGCCTGAGCCTGGTGGCGGAGAAGAGCCTGCGCGAGGTGGCGGCCCACTGCCGGACCAGCGACGCCACGGTGGTGCGCGCCTGTCGCACCGCGGGCTTCGACGGTTTCCAGGATCTCAAGTACTACGTCCTGCGCGAGTTCACGGCCGGCGGCGCTTTGCCCGCCGCGCAAACTCAGGACGCCTATCGCGAGGACATTGCGGCCAGCGTGACGGCGGCGGAAGCGGCGCTCGAGCAGGCGGCCCGCCTGATCCGGCCGGCCCGCCGGGTGGTGCTGGCGGGCATCGGCGCCTCGTACGGCATGGCCATCATCGCGACCGATATCCTGTTCACCCTGGGCAAACCCGCGCTGCCGATCCACAGCGAGCAGATGGCAGGCTACGTGTTTACGCCGCCTACGGAGGGATTGGTGCTGTTGGCCATTTCGCATTCCGGGGAGACGCAGTTCACCCTCCACGTGGTGCAGGAGGCGCGAAAGGCCGGCGTGGCCAGCATCGGCCTGACGAATGAGCCGGCCAGCGAACTGGCCCGCGCTGTGGATGTGTTGCTGCCCACCCAGGCGGTCGAACCGCCGCGCGGCAGCTACGCCATCGCGGCGCGCATCTGCCAGCTCGCCGTCCTCGACCGCCTGTTCAACCTGGCCGGACGACGCGTTTCCCCAAGGCGAAACCGCTGAGCTTCTACGCATGGCCGCGGTCACTCTATCCGTTCTGTCCGATGCCGAACTCCGGCAGATTCAGGATGCGGCGTGGTCGCTCCTGGCGGAGCCCGGCTTGGAGATCCTCCACCCGGGCGCACGAGGGGCGCTGGGGAGGATGGGCTGCCCGGTCGAGCAAGACAGTCCTCGGGTTCGTTTTCCTGAATCCGTGGTTCGTCAGGCCCTGGCGCAAGCGCCGCGCCGGTTCTGTCTGCACGGGCGTGACCCGGCCCACACCGCGCAATTCGGCGCCGGCGCCGGGTTATTGATGGCGAGCCCCGGCCAACGCTTCTGGCTGGACCTCGAAACGGGTGAGCGCCGCGAACCAACGCTGGCCGACGCACGGGCGGCCGTCCGCCTGGGCGACGCGTTGCCGAACATCGCCATCGTGGGAGCCCTGGCCGAACCGGGCGAACTGGACCTCGAATTGCGCCCGGTCCGGCTGGCCGCCGAACTGGTCAAAGGCTCGACCAAGCCGAGCTGTGTGTTCGTGCATAGCCTCGCGGCGACGAAATTCGTGTTACAGGTTTATGCCGCGTCCGCCGGGGGCGAGGCCGCCTTGCGTGACCGGCCGATGACCCTCGGTTTCCTCGACCCGATCAGCCCGCTTCAGCTTCCCGACGAGGGGATCGAGATCGCTTTGGCGTTTGCGCGCGCTGGCCAGCCGGTGATCGTCGCCTCGATGGCCATGAGTACGGGCACCGCGCCGGCCACGCTCGCCGGCACCCTGGCCCTGGTCCACGCCGAGGTACTCGCTGGCATCACGGCGCTTCAAGTTCTGGCGCCGGGAACGCCGGTGATCTACGGCGGCATCCCGCACGTGCTCGATCCGCGCACCAGCCAATGCTCGTTCGGTTCGCCGGAGCAAAGTCTGATGGCGGCGGCCATGAGCCAGCTCGCCCGTGCGTCCGGGTTGCCCGTTTACCTCAACACCGGACTCACGGATGCCCTGGTGCTCGATGCGCAAGCCGGGTTCGAGAAGGCGGCCAGCCAATGCCTGGGCTCGCTCGGCGGCGCCGACCTCCTCGGCCACGCCGGCATCTGCGGCGCCGACCAGGCGGGCAGCCTCGAATGGTTGGTCGCAGACGATGCAATGATGGATCACCTGCGCCGTGTCCAGCGTGGCTTCGACGTCAACCCCGAGACGCTGGCCGCTGACGTGATCCGCAGCGTGGAGCCGGGCGGGGACTTCCTCGCCGAGCCGCACACCGTGGGACATTTCCGGCGCGAGCTCTGGCAGCCCGGCCCGACTTGGACCCGGAGAACCTGGGAAGCCTGGGTCCAGGGCGGGCGCACCACCTTGGGTGATCGGGCGCGGCAACGCGCCCGTCAGCTTCTGGCGGACGCCCCGCCGCCGCCGCCGTTGGCCACGGGTGTGGCCCGCGCCGTGGACGCCATCGTGCACCAGGCTCGACATCAACTTGCCGGAACGACCATGCCGTTTTGAACTGACTATGAACCCTCCACTCCACACCCCCCCGGGGGAGCCAGCCGTCCGACGCCCTGTAGCGAATCCTTCATTTCAGCGACGACACTTCCTGCGGCAACTGGGCGCCGGGTTCGGACTCGGCGCGGCCTGTGGGACACCGATCGCGCGGGCGGCGGAGGAAGATTCGCCGCAAGTGACGCGATCCGAGCGAAAAGGCCGCGAGGTGCGACTTGAACGGCTCCGTCCTCGGGAAATCGAGCAAGCCCGGAAGGAATGCCCGACGCTTTTCCAGCCGCTCGGAACGATCGAATGGCACGGCGTCCACAACGTGGTCGGACTCGACGCCGTCAAGGCGCACCACCTCTGCGTGGGGGCGGCCCAACGCGGCGGCGGGCTCGTGGCACCCCCGGTCTTTGGCGGCGTGGGCGGGCTGAACGAGCCTTGGACGTTCGTCATGGAACCCGAGGATGACGTGCATTCCACGCTGGTGCGGGCGTGGGTGGACAAGCTCATCCGCGAGGCGGTGCGGCAAGGTTTCCAGGCGGTCATCGTCCTGACCGGCCACTACGGCGCCGCGCAACAGATGGTGATTCGCGACCTCGCCGTGCGGGCGAGCCGTTCGCTGGGCGTGCCAGTGCTCGGGACGCCGGAGTATTTTCTGGCGTTGGACGTGGGTTATCTCGGCGACCATGCGGCATGGGGGGAAACGTCATTGATGCTGTATCTGGATCCTGAAAGCGTGGACGTGACGCGGCTGGGCCAACCACCTCATCACGGAGTCGGAGGGCGTGACCCCCGCGAGGCCACCCGCACGGCTGGCGAGAAGCTCGCGGAAACCATCATCGGCCGCCTGGCACGGCTCGCGACGCAGATGCCGAAGTGGGATGCGGCCACACGCGAGCAATTCATCGAGGCCGAAGCTGCTCTGGTCAATCGCCAGTTCGCCCTCGCCGCGGAGGAAAAGAAGGCGTGGGCGGGTTGGCGGAACGTCGGCAAAGGCGTCTTCAATGACTACGGACGCCTGCTGGTCGAACAGAAGTTCGACGAGATTCTGCAACTCATCCGCAAGCTCTAGCGACAGGCGATGCGCACTCGCTTCACTTTCCTCTTCCGCTGGATTTGGCTCAGCCTGCTCAGCGTGATGGTGTCACCTCTCGCCGCTGACCCGGCCGGGCCGACCCCCTCAGCGGGCGCGGCGCCGAAAGCCGGGGATGAGGCCGGTTTCCTTCCACTCTTCTCCGACGAGGCGCTGAAGCACTGGCGCCAATGCGGACCCGGCCGCTTTGTCGTGACCAATGGAGTCGCCACCGGCGAAGGCGGCATGGGGCTGTGGTGGTACGCCGCGCGCCCGTTCACCAACTTCGTGCTGCGGGGCGAGTTCATGCAGGAGCAGGAGATCGCCGACTCCGGCGTGTTCGTCCGGTTCCCCGATCCAGGCAACGATCCCTGGATCGCCGTGAACCAGGGCCACGAGATGGAAATCGGCGACCCGAACCCGCAAGACCCGACGTGGCGGACGGGCTCGATCTACCCGTTCCAGGCCTCCGCCAAAGCCAACACGAAACCGCTCAACCAGTGGAACAATTTCGAGATGGTCTGCGTCGGTCACACCTACACCGTGAAGATCAACGGCGAGGTCGTGACCGCCTGGACTGATCCCAAGCAACGCAGCGCCGCCGGCTACGTCGGCCTGCAAAACTACAACGACGGGAAGACCGTCCGGCACCGCCACCTGCGGATCAAGGAACTGCCATGAAACCCCATCCCATTCTGGTAGGGCGGGCTGTCCTCAGCCCGCCGTCTGCGGCGCGGTGAGGACACCGCGCCCTACCGGTTTTCCCGGGACCTCCTTGATCGACTGAAACCGCACCACCTCAACCCACTTAAGAAACCATGAACGACCACCCTTCCCTCAATCGCCGCCGCTTCCTGAAGGAAACCGCCGTGGCCGGCGCCACCCTGGGGCTCGCCCCCGGCTTGCTGAGTGAAACCCGCGCGGCTGCCAGCGGCAAAATCAAGGTCGGCCTCATCGGTTGCGGTAACGTCTCAGGTTCCTACCTGCCCAATCTCACGAGCAAGGACTACCTCGAGGTTGTCAGCGTCTGTGACATCCGCCCGGAACGCGCGCAGAAGCGCGCCGAACAGTTCAAGGTACCGAATGCCTATCCGAACATCGACGCGATGCTTGCTGGGGCGCCGTTCGACCTGCTGGTCAACACGACCTCGATGCCGTCGCACTATCCGGTCAACAAGAAGGGGCTTCAGGCCAAACGGCATGTGTGGTCAGAGAAGCCGATGGCGCTGGCGGTCAAGGAGGCACGCGAACTCCTGGACGTGGCGAAGAAGAACGGTGTTCACATCTGGCCCTCTCCGACCTGTGTGACCAGCCCCCAGTTCAAGTTCATGGCCGAGACAATGGCCAGCGGCAAGATCGGTAAAGTGACCGCCGGGCATGGCACTTACGGCCACACGGGCCCCGGTTGGTCGGCCTGGTTCTACGAGAAAGGCGGCGGCAGCCTCTACGACCTCGGCGTCTATAACGTCACCACGTTGACCGGCCTGCTCGGCCCGGTGCAGGAAGTCGTCGGCATGACCACCGTGATCAACCCGACCCGCAAGGTCGAGGACAAGGGCGAGGTGAAGGTCGAGTCCGACGAAAACACGATGCTCATCATGAACCACGGCCGGGGCGTCCTTTCGCACGTGCAGACGGCCTTCGTTTATTTCGATGGCGAACACCTGCCCGGCCGGGACCGGAAGCTTTACACCGTCGATATCATGGGCACGCGGGGCACGATGCACCTGCAGGGGTGGGATTGGGGTCCGGGCGGCGTGGACGTCGCCACCGTGGACATGTCCGAACTGGAAACCCAGTGCCGGGAGCCCGGGAAGTACGACTGGGTGGGCGGCGCGAGCTACGTGGCGGAATGTCTCCTCACCGGCGAGCCCAGCCTCATCACGCCCGAGCACGGATTGCACGTGCTCGAGGTGATGAACGCCTGCCACGAGTCGCAGCGAACCGGCCGGCGCGTGAAGGTCGAATCCACTTTCAAGTGGCCGATCTTCGGCTGAACCGGCGGCGCGACCTGGCTTCCGCCAACCACTTCGGGCGGAGCACGGCCGGCCGAGGTCAGCGCACCGCTTGACGGAGCATCCGCCGAATGGCCTGGTGGGCGCAGGACGCCCAGAGCAACGCGAGCAGGCCAATGACCGCGGCCTGGCTCACGAGGGGCACGCTATACACCACAAAGGCGATTCCCCCGCAGATCACGGTGGCCTTGAGCAAATCCGATAGACGCATGTGACGGTCTCAATGTTTACCACTCGCTCGGCACTCGCGCTCCGGATCGTAGGCTGACCTGCGTGGGCGCGGCTGGGCCGAACTCACCGACACTGTCGCCCATTTGCATCGGGACGCAAGTGCCCGCTCCCGCTGAGCAGCCGTTCTCATTCCGGCTGTTCGTCCGCCCAGGATCCGGCCGAACCCGGGACTCCCAGCGGGCCGGAACGGCAGTTGAGATCGGCGGCGGTCGCGCCTTTGGGCGGTCCGCGACAGGGTCGAGGCGCTGGTGGGTTGCGTGGCGGGCGCGATGGTGTTCGTGTGGCCGTATCTCACGGACGATGACCTCCGGCGCCGCGCTGGCGACCGTCGTGGGCGTGCTGGTGGAAGTGCCGGTCATGCTTTCCGTCTGCCGCCTCTGCAACCAATCGCGTCCGTGGTATCAGCGGTCGGTTGGGACGGGAACGTGCAACGTGATGCGTGAAGCCTGAAATGCGGTATCACTTGCTCGCGTTCCGGTAGAACCTCGCCAGTCGTTCCCTGGACACGCCGCCATGGTAACCCAGCACCACAAGCTGGTTGACGGCGAACGTCTGCCACACGCCGTGCTGGAGCCAGCGGCGGCTGGAGGTCAACGCCCGCTCGGAAGCCAGTGCGATGGCGCCGTGGCGGCGCAGGCGCTGGATGACGTCCAAGTCTTCAAGAATGGGCCAGTCGGCGAAACCTCCAATGGCCTCGAAAAGGGGTCGCCTCACAAAGAGACCCTGGTCGCCGAACGGATTCCTCAGCCAGCGGCAGCGCGCCGCCACCAACCCTTCGAGGAACCGGCGTGCGGGAACCGGTTCGCGGAGGGCGAAGCGGAAGGCGCCGGCGGCGACGGTCGCACGGCTCAAGCGGGCTCGAATGATCTTCGCGTAGCCCTCCGGCGGCCAGGTGTCCGCGTGCAGGAACAGGAGGAGTTCGGCGGTGGCGGCCGCGGCCGCCGCATTCATTTGTCGGGCGCGTCCGCACGGCGTTTGCAGCACCCGGGCGCCGCACTGCCGCGCGATTTCGAGGGTGCCATCCGTGCTGCCGCCATCGGCCACGAGGACTTCCTCCGGCTGTTCGCGGGTGACGCGCTCGAGGGTGTCCCGAAGGTTCGCCGCCTCATTCAGGGTGGGGATGATGACCGCGAGCGTCGAGGCTTCGCGACGCGTCTCTTCCCACCACGGCAGGTCCTCGGGCCGGTCAACGTCGGGCAGGGTGGACAACAGCTCGGGGTCGAGGCCGAGCTGCCGGGCGCGGGCTGCCGAATCACGCAGAACAGTCGCTTCGCCCCAGGCGATGCCCGTGAACAATTCCGGGCGCGGCCGGCTCAGGCCGACGAGGTAGTATCCGCCGTCCTGGGCCGGGCCGAAGACGACCGGATGGTGGTCGAGCGCCCCGAACGCCTGGGTCAATACGGCGGTGGTCACGCCCGGACAGTCCGCGCCGATCATCACAACCTTGCGGGCACCGAGGGCGAAACGGGCCTGGAACGCCTGCGCCATTCGCTCGCCCAGGTCCCCGTCCCCTTGGGGTTGATACTCGATCCGGGGGCCCAGCCAGCGTCGCATCGTGCCGGTCGAGGCGCCACCATGACAGACGACCAGGCCAAACTCCCCGAGCGCTACGCCGGGCTTGATTCGGAGCACCAGAAGTTCCGTCATCTCCCGGTGCAACCGGGCCGCTCCTTCGGCGCCGAGGGTAGGGATGAGCCGGGTCTTCGTCCGGCCCGGCTCCGGATAGCGGGTGAACAGGATCACCGCGTGGTGGCTGGCGTCATTCACGCGCCGGCATTCTTCCTCAGCGCGACCACGCGAGCCAGCGCATCATCAGGCTTTTCACGAAGGGCGTCAGGCGCGTGCGATTGTAGAGGTCGCCGGTCTTGCGGATGGATTCCGCTTGGGTAGGATACGGATGGATGGTGCCGGCGATGGTCTTGAGACCAAGCTTGCCTTTCATCGCCAGCGTCACTTCCCCAATGAGGTCACCCGCGTGTGCGGCGACGATCGTGGCGCCAACAATCTCATCGGCGCCTTGACGGACGTGGAGGCGCACGAAGCCCTCGGTCTCGCCGTCGAGAATGGCGCGGTCCACCTTGGCGAGGTCCAGGGTGTAGGTATCCACTGCGATGCCTGTCTCCTTCGCGTCTTTCTCGTATAGGCCCACGTGCGCGATTTCCGGCGAGGTGTAGGTGCACCACGGGATGATGAGGGCGCTCGCTTTGGCACGCCCTTTGAACAGGGCATTCTGAATGACAGTGCGCGCCGTGAACTCGGCTGCGTGGGTGAACTGGTAAGGCGAGCAAATGTCGGCACACGCGTAGATGCGGGGGTTCGTGGTCTGCAAGCGGTCGTTGGCCGAGTCATGCGGGCTGATGTCCGCGCGCAGCCGACGCATCCGTTCCATGGCCTTCCCGAAATCCACCGTCGTGCCAGCGGGAACGTTCACCCCAAACTCGCCTGCTTCGCGGATGGCGGCCGCGGCGCGTGCGGCCCGAATAACGGCCTTGGATGGCACGCAGCCCACGTTGAGGCGATCGCCGCCCAGGAAGTGCTCCTCGATGAGCGCCACTTTTGCGCCCAGACCGACGGCACCGACCGCCGTCACCAGACCGGCGCTGCCGGCACCGATGACGACGAGGTTGTAGCGCGGCGCGGGAGTGGGGTTCCTCCAGTCCGCTGGATGCACATTGGAGACGAGGCGCTGGTTGTGGTTGTCCCAGGGCTGGATGAGAGGGTTCGCAACGGCTGGATTCATTTCTCGGTCCCGGTCTTTTCCGACAACGCCCCTCGCGCGATGCGGGTGATGATGACCGTCACGGCGATGGTGGCCGCCAAGCCCGCACCATACAGCGCCCATTGGGTGGGCGTGCGCTCAGTGGCACCTGCGCCCGCGCGCGCCAGCGTGCCGAGATACACGTACATCAACGTGCCCGGCAACATACCGAGCCAGGAAGCAAGGACGTAGTGTCCCACCTTCACCCGCGTCAGGCCGAAGGCATAGTTGAGGAGGGTGAAGGGGAATACCGGCGAAAGACGCGTGAGCAAGACGATCTTCCACCCTTCCGCGGCCACGGCGCGGTCCAGGGCGGTGAATTTCTCGTTACCCTCAATCCGGCGTGCTACCGCGTCGCGGGCGAAGTAGCGGCCGATGAGAAACGCGCACGTCGCCGCCAGCGTGGAGGCGAGCGATACCACCAAGGTCCCGCACCCGAGGCCGAACAATGCTCCCGCACCCAGGGTGAGCACCGAGCCGGGAATGAGCAGCACCGCGGCCACGACGTAGAGAGCGATGAAGAGAACCGGCCCCCACTCGCCCAATCCGGCCACCCGGTCGAGCGCCAGCTTGAGCAGATCCCGAACGTCGAAGAGTCCGGCCGCCACGAGCAGCGCGGCGATGACCGCCACGGCGCACAGCCGTTTCCAGCGAGCGGCCGGACGGTGGCGAGTCGAGTCAGAGAACGGCATGTCGCCTGAGCCTTTGGCATTCACGGAGAGCCTCTCGAGCCGCGTGGCCATGCGCACGGACCATGAACTCCGTGGCCGCGGAGGTAACGGTCCAGGTCCTGCCGATTCGTTTTCCAGGCCGCGTAGTCCACGAGGGCATCTTTGACGTAGGTCTTGAGGGTCTTGTCCAGGAGCGGATGGGCCTGGTCGAAGGGTGCCGCCTGCGTGACGGCGAGGCTGGCAAGGCCCAGAATCCCGCTGAACACAGACCCGAGTAGTGTCGAGTGCTGGTTCATGGTGCAACGAGTCGGGTGCAATTCGCGGCCAGCGCCGGAACGGGGCGGGCGGTGAGGTGAGAGTCGAATCCAAACGTCCCAGGCTCCTGGCTCCTCGCGTTCTTGGGATGGATCGGCGTTCTTCCGGACGCCGCGGGGGTTTCGATGGCCTCCGTCGCGAAAAGTCCGGAACGCCCTTGCCGCAGGATGACCTGCCCGCGCGCGGGTTTCGACATCGCCGTGCCCACTTCTGAAATGTCGTGCTTCACACGATGGCTGCTTCCCCATCCTGCCCCCGCCTACCTTCCCGGTTCAACGATCTGAGACCTGCCGGCAAGAAGTTTCTTCATCGCCGGAACCTCAATCGTCGGTAACTGGCAGACGTAGTCCTGGCACACGAATGCGGTCGCTTTGCCGTCAAAGGGTCCTACCCCAGCGCTCCGGTGCAACTGCTCCCGCAGCCTGCAGTGCAGGCCAGGCAATGCTCGCCCGTCTGGATGGCCCAGCCTTCGAGGTCATCCGGCGTGACATCCCAGAGGAAAAGCGGCTTGCCGTTGTGCCCCTGCATCCCGAGCATCTGGTTGAAGTCGCAGTCGAAGATCTCGCCCATCCAGCCAACGCTGATCGTGCTTCGACACATCAGACCCGCTACCGTGCCGGGGTTGAAACTGTTGGCGAGCAGCTCCAGGTAGGCGTCCCACTGCCCGTGCTGGCGGAGGTCTTCAGCGAAGCGGGCGATGGGCTGGTTGGTCATCGTGAACAGACGCGTGAACTCGACGCCGTAGCGCTGGCGCAGCTCAACCCTGTAATCGGCCTCCAGATCGGCTTGGGGGGGAGGCAGCGTGGCGCCGAGCGGGTTGTAAACGAGGTCCAGCAACAGACGCGTGCCGTAGCCCATCGCATTGAGCTTGCGCAGCGCGGCGACGCTTTTCTCGAACACCCCCGCACCCCGCTGGGCATTCACGTTTTCCTCCAGGTAGCACGGCAGGGACGCGACCACTTCCACTTCGTGGGCCGCCAGATACTCCGGCAGCCAGGCGAACGCCGGGGTCTCGATGATGGTGAGATTGTTCCGGTCAATGACGCCGCAACCGGCGTCGCGGGAAGTCTCGACGAGGAGGCGGAAATGTTCGCTCAGTTCCGGGGCCCCGCCCGTAATGTCTACCACCGGCGGACGATGCCTGCAAATCCACGCGCCGACCCGGTGCGCGACGCCGGCGGGCATCATCTCCTTGCGCCATGGCGCGGCGTCCACGTGGCAATGGCGGCACGCCTGGTTGCACTTGCGGCCCACATTCACCTGGAGCGTCTGCAGTCGGCCCCGCCGCAGCGAGAGGTGGTGGGCTGTGAGTTTTGACTCGAATCGGCTCACCGGTTTGGTCGGTTCCATGGTCGGCAATCAACTCCGTCACCGCACTTCCCCGCCCCGGTTGTCGCCTTGTAGCCCATCGCTATCATCTCGCGCGGGTGACGAAGCCGGGTCCGCCCGCAACACCGAACCGGCTCAACTTGCGGATGCCACGGGCGCGACCGAACTCCGCGATCTTCTCGCGATCGATCCGGATGGGCAGTTCGGCCACGCTCATGCGTGAATGGTCCCCCAGAACAGCGTCTTCTGCAACCCCTCATAGCGCCTCAGTCTCGGCCGGGGGCGGACGGTCACCTCCCCGGTAGCGCAGAGTGGGACGAGGGCCAACACCGTTCACTTCACCGGTTATGGCGACTTCCTCTTGCGCTCGCGACGGTTTCTCTGATAATCCCGCCGCCGTGTCATGAAAGTGAAAACGGCAGTTGAGCAACTGCAAAGAACGCAAACAACACCGGGGTGGGAACTTGAAGACGAGACGTTCCTCACCCGGCCGGCGATCAAGCTCGTGCTTGCAGGGGCCTGTTTGTCTTTGTGTTCTCTGGGTTCTTTGTGGTTGAACTGCTCCGCCAGGATGAAACGGGTTGTCTCCTGCGCCATCCTGCCGGTCAGCCTGCTCGTCAGCTCCGTGACCTCGCTCCTGGCCGAGCCCTGGCCCGGCTGGCGTGGGCCGCGCGGCGACGGCACCTGCCTTGAGCAGAACGTTCCGACCAACTGGGACCCGACCAACGCCCTCTGGAAAACCGGACTCCCCGGCACCGGTCACGCCTCGCCGATTGTCTGGGGCCACCGCGTCTTCACCGTGACCGCTGAGCCAGCCACGCAGGAGCGCATGCTCCTTTGCCTCGATCGCGCCAGCGGCAAGCTCCTCTGGCGGCAGACCGTCGTGCAGGGACCGCTCGAGAAACTTCACAAGGAAAACAGCCATGCCTCCGGCACGCCGGCCACGGATGGCGACCGCGTCTTCGTTACGTTCCGTGTCGGCGACGAAATCGTGGTGGCCGCGCACGACTTCGCGAGCGGCAAACAGCTCTGGCTGGTCCGGCCCGGCACGCATAAGGGCGAGTGGGGGTTCAGCAACGAACCGGTGTTGTTTCAGGACAAGGTCATCGTGGACGGCGACAGCAAAGGTGATTCGTTCCTGGTCGCCCTGAGCCGCGCGGACGGCAAGACGCTCTGGCGACTCCCGCGCACCCGAAAGGGCATCAGCTACAGCGCGCCGCTGATTCGCGAGGTGGCGGGGCGCATTCAGTTGATCCAGTGCGGCGACCGCTGCGTGACCGGCTTTGATCCGAGCACCGGCGAGCAGCTCTGGACGGTGGACGGCCCTTCGGAGGAGTTCGTCGCCTCGCCGGTTTACAGCGAGAAGGCCGGGCTCGTTTTCGTCAGCAGCAGTTGGCCCAAGCAAGTCCTGTTGGCCATCCGGCCGGACGGCCGCGGCAACGTCACCCAGACCCACGTCGCCTGGCGCGACACCAAAGGCGCGCCCTATGTTCCCTCTCTGATCGTCGCGGGCGATTTTCTGCTGAGCGTCAACAACTCCGGCGTGGCGTTCTGCTATGAAGCCGCCACCGGGGCGGTGCTCTGGCAGGAGAAACTCGGGCGAACTCACGCCTCGCCGGTCCTCGTGGGCGGGCTGGTCTTTCTCATCAACGACGACGGCGACGTGAACGTGATCAAGCCCGGCCCGCAGCTCGAGCGGGTGGCGCAGTTCCAACTCGGCGAAGGCTGCTACGCCTCGCCCGCGATCAGCGACGGCCAGGTCTTCCTGCGCGGCTTCAGACACCTGTTCTGCATCGGGCGGAACACCAGGACTTGAGGGCGGCTGGGGTCCCCGTGCTAGTCGATGGCAAACAAGCGTCAGCGTCAGCCCGGCCCGCTGTCGTAGCCCACGGAAACACCTTGTTGCGCCCATGTGTCTTCTTCGCGCGTCCTGGGAGCAGTGTGACCGCCGGGGTAGTAATGCTCCAGGATAGGGCGGAGCGGGGGTCCGACGCGGGCAAGGAGTTCAGGCCGCCGACGGGGTTCCGCGTTGAGTTCTTGCAGGCGCTCTAGCAGGAGTTCCCGCCGTCCTGAACCCAGCCGACAAAACATCCGCTTCCAGTCCGCAGCGCCGTCGTTCGCGTAGTGCTGGCGGTAAATGAGGTAGCGGTCGGGCATGGAGAGGATTTCCAAGAAATCCTCAAGAGTCTCGCCAAATGCACCGCGAATGAAATCCTGGTTCAGGCTGACGAGACCGCGCGTGGCCATCCGTGTTGTGCGAACGTGGCGAGCCTAGCGCAGCGGGGCGGCCGGCTTCAATGCGTTTTCCGGTGGTTATCCGGTGGTGAAAAGCGAGGGAAGCTTGGATCCGTAGTCGATTGGCTCCTTCGCCGCCTGGCTTGCCAGCCGGGGCGCGAACACGGATGCTGCCCCGCCAGAACGATGACGCTTTGTCAGGAAATCCGCGCCACCGGCAAGGCGATGCACAGCACCGCGCGGATGAAGAAGGCGCCGCCATCGGAGTTGTCCGCGGCCCGTTTCGTCTTCTTCTTTCAGAAGCACCGGCAAGTCGGGGTGGACCAGGAGTACCGCGACGTCAGTTGATGCCAACCGCCGAAGCTGCCTTGACCGCGAACGACGCGAACCATGCGAACGGACAGAGGCGCAGCGAGAGCGGGAAGCTCCCCGCCGAGATCGTGCTGGGACCGGTCGTTGCCGGGTTGCCGAAGAACCTGCGGGGGGACTTGATTTGCGGCAGGCGCGCGGTTGCGGTGAGGCGGACGTCGGCGGGAGTCACCACGGATTTCGCGGATGGCACGGATGGCGGGGCGGCGGCGCGCGCTTCAGAAGGGGCACGGCTCCGCCGGTGGCGGTTCCTCAGCACCTTTCAGCTTCTCCCATTCCTCCCCAGTCACGCCGAACGGCACGCCATTCAGTGTGTAACCGGCGATGTAGGCGAAATGCTCGTTCGAGTCGGCCGGGAAGTCCGCGTCGGATTGGCTTCTCCTGGCCGCACGCCGGGCGGCACGGGCGCGGCGATGGCCTTCCAGCGATCGCGTGAGTTGCGGCACCCACTCTGGATCGAAAACCACGCCAAGCTGCGTCAACTCTTGGATCGCACATGGCCAGTCCACACCGTACCACTTGCGATAGGACGCGCCGATTTGGGCAGGTGTCCGGTCTTGCTGCCTCACCAGCCAGGCCTTGGCGGACTGCAGGCGACCTTGCCGGTTCATCCGCAGGCGGCGCGGGCACTTGGGTTTGTTCTTCTTCCTGGCCACGAGCGGCGGCACTCAGCAGTGGAACCACGGATTGGCTCGCATTTCCTCGAAGCACTCCGGGAGTGTCATCCGGCTGCCCAAGACCATCCATTGGTCGTTGTGCCGGCGTGCCCAGATGTTCCAGGAGTCGGGACCGAAGTAGCCAAGTCGGGCAAAGGCGATCTCGAAAAACGGCGAGAGCGCGTTCGGGCCGGGGCAGGCATACTTGGCGATGAACTGGAGATACGCCCCATGCCACTTGGTCGAGAAGTCCACGAGGTAGTTGAAGCGCGCGTTCGGCGGCGGCGGTTTGATGGCGGGTTTGTAGAATTCGGCCACGAATCGGTCGGCCTCGCGTTGCAGGCTTTGCTTCCGCCATTTCGACAATTTGCATTTGGGTGGGATGTCGGTCGGCATCCAGACGTAGCCTCTTGGCATGAGGGTGTCCTTTCTCGGTTCAAGTTTCGCCGCTCTGCACGAGCGACAGCGACGGATAGCGGTTGCGGTAAAAGCGGCCCTTGTGGCAGCGCAGCAGGAACGCCAGCGCCCGCTCCGGCGGCAAGTCGCGCAGGTGAAACGTGTCCAGCAACGACGCCGCGCCGTGCTCGCGGACCAGCCGATGCACAAACGCCGGGCTGATGGCCCCGTCGGTGACGAAGTGCCGGAGCGCGTCCCTCTCCGTGTCGGACAAGCCTTGGCCCTGCTTGCGCAGGCCGGAGAGAACCAGATTGAAACCGAGCATGAACTCTTCGCCCTCGTCGGGATTGTAGAACGCGCCGATGCCTTGGTCGTGGTCGAGAAACTCGCGCGGAAACCCCATCGGCGGACGCGGCTGTGTCAGGCCGCGTTCTCGCATGAGCCGGCGGACGTGCTCCTGGTCTGCCGCGCGCCAGCGGGTTTCCAGGCGTTTCTGCTCGGCTGCCGCGAGCGACAGTCCGTCGGGATACACCACCAGATCGCCACCACAATGGGCTACGAATTCGTCGTGCTGTTTGCGGTTGGCTTCCCTCGCCTGGGCCGCTTCGGCGGGACAGTAGCGGTAGGCGATACGCGGATGACATTCCAGCATCTCCTTTCGGAAGTGGGCTTCCTCGTGCTCCGGCACATTTTGATACGTGCGCTGTTCGCCCGACCAATACCACTCGCCGCGCCAGGGCGTCAGCGAGCCAAACACCAACAGTCCGGGCTGAAACGGGCAGCGCGGCATGTTCATGCGGACGGTGTAGGGCTGGCCGTTGACGAGGTTGCGCACGACGATGCACTCGGTTTCCTCGCCGCAGTCCTGCCGTGACAACACGCGGTAAAACGCGGCGTGCCGTTCATACCAGGTCCGCAAGGTCGCGCGGTCTTCCGCGGACACGTCCAGCGCGCCGGCCAGAATGTCAATCGCACCCAACCCCGACCACGCGGTGCTCTCCTGGCAGATGAAATCGTCCGTCACGCCAACGCTGGCCCCTTCGTCGTGCTCGCGGACATACCCGGCGAACCACTGCCGAAACAAGTAAGACCTGGTGCCCAGCCAGATGAGCTTGCGCTTGATCTCCCAGCCGAAGCGCGAGGGGCCGGTGAGGAAGGTTCTCACGCCTGAATCCGTTGGCAGCCGGGCGAACCGCTCCTCGAGAAACGCCCCTGCCGCTCCGGCAAGTTGAAGCAGATTCGGATGCGTGGGACTGGGACAATCCTCCGGGTCCCTCTCCGTCCACAGCGTCCACACCAGATGCTGAATCCGCCGCGGATCGAATCGCGTGAGCGGCACCGCCGGGTCAGTGTCCGCGGCCAGCGGGAGAGGCGTGCCAAAGAACTCACGGTGGTAGCCTTCCAAGCTGCGCCAAAGACCGGCGTCCGCGTGCAGATCCTCGCCAAATTCCACCAGCACGGCGGCCAACTCGCTTAGGGATTCCTCCGGCCAGACCGCGAAAGGATCGTGAAAACCGCGCTGGCTCTTCTCCAGCAGTCGCCGCAAGTCCTGGGCGATGTCTGGCAGGTACTTGTCCACCCGGCCCGGCGGACCCGGCGGACGACTGGCGCGGAGAATGTCTTTGACCGCAACACTCATGAAGGGGCCGAGCCTACCGGTTCAAACGCGATGGGCAAGCGCGGTCTCCGCGACTCCTTCCAACCCTCGGTGGGCCTGCGGAGGCTGGCTGTGGTGGGGACCAATCTGTCTTTCCGACCTCCGCCGGTCCGGTGCGCTGGTTTGACTCTGCCGCTCAGACGCCTATCATCGCAGGCCGATGTCCAAGTCCACAGCCGATTCCCGCCAGCAGATCCTGGACGCCGCACTCCGGCAGTTCGCGGCCAAGGGCTATGCCGGCGCTTCGATGCGCGACATCATCGCCGCGACGCCCTTCACGTTGCCGACGATCTACTACCACTTTGGGAGCAAAGCCGGCATCTACCACGCGCTGGTCGAGTCGGCTCATGACGAAGCCTACCAGCGGATGCAGGCGGCGGCCGCCCGCGCCCCGGATCTGGAAACGCAACTGGTGGAAATTGCCGTGGCGATGTTTGATTTCGTGCGCAAGCGGCGGGAATTGACGCGGCTGGCCTTCGCCACTGCCTTTGCCGCGCCGGAGGAACTGCCGGAAGAGGTGCGCGACTCCCGGAAACGGCAGCGGATCCTCGATTCCTTTGAGCAACTGATGACCCGGGCGCTGAAGGCCGGGACGCTCAGCCGGCAGTTTGACGCCCGCGAACTGGCGGAGGGCGTTTACGCCGCCATCACCCTCCAGGTGATGAGAAGCCTGCTCGAAGCGCAACCCGCGCCGACCCGGCGGAAGGCCGAGCGGATGGTGCGGCTGTTCCTGCAAGGGGCGGGGTTGGATTGAGAGGAGTGCCGATGCGCTCGCGGCGCTGAACGGATTGCAGGACCCACCGCCCTCGCCGGATGCCGCAACCCACTCCCTTCCGTAGCCTTGCCACGCCATCCGATTGACAGTCTGACCGGCCTCTTACTTGTGGGTGCGCTTCGTCTGGTCCGACAGAAGCCGGCCGCCTCGCGCCACGTTCTCATCCCGGTTCTCGTGGAAAACAATGATGACTCGGCAGGCAGGCCATTCGTAGGTCTGGCAGATCAGACGCGTGAGGGCCGACACAAACCTCCGTTTCCTAGCCGCCTTCAATGGCGGGCCTTCAATGATGACGGTGGGCATGGCAGCACATTCAAGGGTAACGATTCGTTGGCTACGGTTGGCTCAGTTCGATCGGAGGATCCGCCTTCGTGGTCGAGTGGGAGCGTTCCTCGGCCTCCCACCCGCCGCCCAAGGCCTTATAGACCGCCACCAGCGTGGTCGCGGTGCGGGTTTCGCTTTGGGCCAGTTGTTCCTGAATGGCCAGGAGCGTCCGCTGCGCGTCCAGCACCGTCAGAAACTCCGCCATGCCCGCACGGTAGCGGTCGTTGGCCAAGCGCACCGCCTCTTCCGCCGAGCGGGCCGCAGCCCGCAAGTGGTCGCGTCGTGCCTGGGCGCGCCCAAACTCGACCAGCGCGCCCTCGGTTTCTTCGAGGGCCATCAGCACCGTTTTCTCGTAAGCCGCAAGTTGAGCGTCCGCGCGGGCGTTGGCGGCCTTCAGGTGCGCCCGCACCCGGCCCAGGTCCAGCGCCGCCCAACTGATGCGCGGGCCAAACGAGTAAGCGTCTGAGCCACCACCACCCAGCCCGGAGATTTCCTCGGCCTGGAAGGCAACGCTGCCATTGAAGGTGACGCGCGGGAAAAGGTCGGCGGTAGCGACGCCGATGCGCCCGGTGGCGGCGGCCAGGGACCGTTCGGCGGCGCGGATATCCGGCCGGCGACGCAGGAGGTCTTCCGGCTGGCCGAGGTGGACCAGCGCGGGCAGGGCGGGCAGCGGCGCGGGCGCGGCCAGTTCGGTGTCCAAGGCGGTGGGTGGCTGGCCGGTGAGGACGCTGAGGCGGTAGATGGTCCGCTGAACCGCGGCTTCCAGGGGCGGAACGATCGCCAGCGTGGCATTCAATTGTGCCTGGCCGCGGGCGGTGTCGAGTTCGGTGGCGCGACCGGCTTTGAGTTTGGCGAGCGTGATGTCCAGTGTTTCGCGCTGGTTGGCGGAGTTCTGGCGGGCGACACCCAACTGGTTCTGTGAGCCCCGCAGTTCGACGTAGTTGCGGGCGACTTCGGCGATGAGACTCACCAGCACCTCCCGGCGGGAAGCTTCCAGCGCGGCGACTTCGGCCGAACTGGCCTGGATCGAGCGCCGCACGCGACCGAACAGGTCCAGCTCCCAGGTCGCGTCAAAGCCGATGTCGTAGAGGTCAATCTCGCGTTGGGGACGGGGTGCGCCGTGCATGGCGTCCTGGCTGTTGACGCCCTTGGTGTAGCCGCCGCCGGCATGGACAATCGGGAAAGCGTCGAGCACGTCCGTGGAGCGGAGCGCACGGGCTGCGCGCACCCGGGCGGTCGCAATCCGAAGGTCGTGGTTCGTCGCCACGGCACTTTCGATGAGCCGGTCGAGCGTCGTGTCGTTAAAGCCGCGCCACCAGTTGGTTTCCGTGGCGGTGACCGACAGATTGGTTTGGGCCGCATTGGCGAACGCCGCATTCACCTGGGTCTCCGGCGGCCGGTAATTTGGGCCGACGGCGCATCCGCCGGACAACAGGCCAAAGGCCGACCCGATCAGAAGCAGGGCGGCGGTGGTACCGGCGGTGGCGTTGCCCGGCGGACCACCCGGCCCGGGTGTTGCGGCTTTTCTCCTCTCCACCATGCGCTGCAAGACGACGTAGAAGACCGGCGTGAGGAAGAGGCCGAACAAGGTGACGCCGAGTGTGCCCCAGAAGGTGGCGGTGCCGATGGCGCGGCGCAATTCGCCACCCGCCCCGCTCGCGATCATCAGCGGCAACACGCCCAGGGCAAACGCGAATGAGGTCATGAGGATGGGGCGCAACCGGAGCCGGCACGCTTCCAACGCCGCCTCCTGCCGGGTTCTGCCTTTCTCCTGAAGTTGCCGGGCGAACTCGACGATCAGCACCGCGTTCTTGCAGGCCAGGCCGATGAGAACCACCAGGCC
>Ga0315274_10003169_pt1 | contig 24507 bp, 32 predicted proteins | sample YL17G02_20_MG_FD_203700 | JGI IMG/M metagenome (GOLD analysis project Ga0315274, IMG submission 203700) | Sediment microbial communities from Yellowstone Lake, YNP, Wyoming, USA - YL17G02_20 | ecosystem: Environmental > Aquatic > Freshwater > Lake > Sediment | place: USA: Wyoming | collected...
GCGCGTCAGAGAGGACGGTCTGTCTGTGTAGCTGGATCATGGAGCTACTCGATCAGGAGCGGATACTCCGCCTTGCTCGGTGGGCCACCGCAGCCGCAGCCCTTGGTCGCGACGGAGGTGAGCGGATTGCCGGTCGCCATCGCGAAGAACGCGTGGCCGAACATCGCGCCGAGCACCGCGCCGAGCGCGATCGGACCGACCGTTACCGCGCCGGCGCCGATCACGAGCTTCGCGACGACGCCACCGATCAGCGCGCCCGCGCCGACCGCGACCGCGTCCTTCTGTCCGGGGGTCATCCCGGTCTTCGCTGCCTCTGCGTGTGCAGGCGGACCTGCGCTCGTCATCGACGCGGTGACTCCTGCGCTCAGCTCCACCGCGCTCATCGGCGGCCACTTCGCACCCGCGAGCCAGGTCGGGGGCGGCGTCAGCGTCGGCGGCCACGCGAACGAAGAGGGCCACCAGGCCGGAGCCGGTGCAGCGTGTTCTTCGAGAGGAGCGTCCTTGTTCTCCACGACCGAGCCACCGCCTGCCGCTAGCTCCACGGAGGTCGTCGGCGGCCACTTCGCCTCGGCCTTCCAGCTTGCCGGCGCCGCGTCCGCGGGCGGCCAGGCGAACTTCGTTGGCCACCAGATCGGAGGCGTCGTCGACGTGACGTCGAAGATCTCGATCGTATCGCCGCCGCCACCACCGACACGGACGAGCGTGAGCCCGGTCCGGACGACAACGGGACGACGGCGCGAATCCGCACGACGAACGTCGGCGAGGATGGTCTGCTTCTTCGTAACGAGCATGGGACGGTTCTCCTTCGATCGGTTCTTCTAGACGACCAGCAGCACGACGACCAGGGCCACAGCGAGAAGCGAGATCGCGACGCCGCTCGTCGCGCTCGGCCCCTCGGCGCCGACGCGCACGAGCGCGGATCCATGATGGGTGGCTCGGTCCGCGAGCACAGCATTCCTCTTCACGACGATCATGACGCAGCCTCCTTGTGATCGTGGTGATCGTGGTGGTCGTCTCCGCACCCGCAGTCCACGTCCTCGTGACCGCTCGGTTCGAGGAGCGCGCGGACGTGGATCCGCTCGCCGATCGACTTGCGCAGCGCGCGCAGCGCATCGAGCGAGTCGCTGAGCTTCGGTCGGATCGCTGCGATCCTCCTGGCGTCGTCGAGATCTGTCTCGGATCCGTCGTCGAGGCTTCGCGCCTCGCGCAGGAACTTGATCGCCGCGCCAACGTGCTTGCTCATACACTCCTTGCACGGATCGCCGACGACGTGGTCTTCGAGCGCGAGCAGCTCCTCCCAGCACTTGTAGCGGCTCGCGTCGGCGTGGTGGAGGTCGTACGGGCAGAGTCCGCGGTCGCCGGCCTCCGCGAATGCGCCGGCCGTGCCGAGCTGACCCACGCGGACTTGCGTCTGTCCGCGCTTGGCGAGCGCGAGGATCGGCGCTTTGCGTGAGACGACGCGTCCGGTCCTTGGCGCCATCATCATGAACTCGCCGGGTGGGGGCGCCTCGGGCGCAGCGACCATGATGAACTCCCCAGGAGGAGAAGGAATCGCGTTGGACGCGAGGACGGCCGACACGGCCGACGAGCGCGTCCGCGCGTCGGAGAGGATCGTTCTTCGTCGGATCGCGATCATCTTCTTACCGGAACTTCCAGTAGGCGACGCCGCTGATCACCGCGACGACTCCGACCACGATCGCGACGATCACGCCGGTACTGGTCGACTTCGCAGGTGTAGCGTACAAGAACTCTGGCTTCAGCTCTGCACGAGACGCCATAAACATAACCAATGGAGCCGCATTTTGTGCTTCCTCAATCGCGATTCGCGCGGCTTCGCTCATGGTCCATGAAGTCATCATGTAGCCTGAGCGTCGATCGCTGGCGCGTGGGATTGCGTAACCAGCAGTTGGATGGTCGATCCAATCCTGTTCGACGACTTCAGTGAGGTAGCGGCGGGTGGTTGCTCGCCTCGTTGCGTCGATCGGTGCGCCGAAGTGCACAGCTGCGATCGTGGCTGCGATCGTGGGCGCGAAACCTGACGCATTCCACCAGTGATCGGGCGTGAGGCTGTCGAAGCTGTTACCCAACACACCGCCGGGCATTCCCAGCGGATAATCGAAGTCGCCCACAATAGCGGGCGAGGTCGGCGCGTTGTCGTTGAGTCCAATTCCAAATCGCGCGAGGTAGGCGATCGTCGGATCGTCGAGGTGCGCCAAGAACATCGCCCAGAGTTTCGTGAGGGCTTGCTGATTCGCGGGTGGTAGTGCCTGGTTTGCCGCGTCGGCGCCGGCGTATCCCTGTCCAATCTGATAGGGCGATCGTGCGCTCGCTCGGTGGTCGCTCCAAAACGGCCACAAAGGCCAACCTTGCGCGGTGTAGCTCGCAATCGCAGCGGCGGCGGCATCCTGCGCGCCCTTGCCCCAATAGGCATCCTCGCCACCGATCGACGCGGCCCATGCCTGCACCTTTCGCATGAGGTCTCCGCCCCATTTGCCGAACACGTAATCTGCCGCTGCATTGAATTTCCCTCGAAGCCGCTCGCGATCGTTGTCGTCGGCGTCGGCCTTCGCGATCGATCCAATTAGCGGATCGGTTTGTTCGACAACACCTGGCGCGGGGCTGCCCGCAGTCTTCCACGATGTTGCGGCTTTGCGGTAGCGTTCCCAGATCGCAAGCACAATCGCAATGGCTTCGTCTGCGTTCGTGTCCCATGTAGCACGGTCTGGACCTGCCTCGGCGGCTGCCTTCGCGCGCAGGTAGTCCTCGTAGCTCGCGTGAGTCGCCGATTTGAACGCGAGGTACACGGGATCGTCGTCGCCAGCCTCGCCCGTCCGCACCTCGATCGCGCCTCGCGACAGCGGGCCGAACCCACCACGCGTCCGCGCGTCGGAGAGGATCGTGCGTCGTCGGATCGTGATCATCGTCTCTACCTGAACTTCCAGTAAGCGACGCCGCCGACCACCGCGACGACTCCGACCACGATTGCGACGATTACGCCGGTGCTAAGAGACTTTGCGACCGCGACCGGAGGCTTGATCGGCGGCGCCTTCACAGGCGTCGGCGTCTTCGCCGGCGTCGTCGGCGCCTTCACCGGTGTCGGCGTCGGTGATGGCGTCGAGGCGTACGCGAACTTCGGAGCGTACGCGAACTTCGGCTCAGCGACGGGGAGTGGGACCGCCAGCGTCGGCGTCTCCGCGAGCGCCTTTGCGCGCAGGTAATCGTCGTAGTTCGCGAAGAGATGCTTGACCACCTGGTACGTCGGGTCGTCGTCTCCTGGCATCGGCGTGGGCGGTTCGGCCGCGGGCTCCGGCTTTGGCTCAGTGGACCACGACCACGACCAGTCGATTCCCGTCCTCGTCGTGGTCGCTTGCGTGCGCGACGAACCGAGACGCACGCGCGACTCGGCGAGGATTCGCTGCGGTCGAAGGGAGAGGACGGACATGCGCTACCTGTATCCGTAGAAGTTAGATCGAGGCGTGACCCCGCCGTGTGAAACGTGCTCCCGAATGGCGGTCGGACTAGGCGGCGTGTGCTTCGGTCCAACTTCGACGTTGGGAGAATCGAAGAAGCTTGTCGCCGTCGGAAGCGCGACTGAGCCTAGCGTGCCCGGCGCGTTCGCGCGCGGCGCGTTCGCAACGCCCGGAGGCGGCGGAGGCCAGGCCGACGACGCCGTGATGTTCGGAGGCCCAGGCTCCACGATTGCGCTCGTCGGACGCTCCACGACCGCGCTCGTCGGACGCTCCACGACCGCGCTTGTTGGACGAGCGACGCCGCCGAGTCGCTTCGCTCCGGTTGCGGTGAACGCGCCCTTCTTCGCGTGCGCGAGCACGTGCCGCTGCGGACCCCACGCGCCCGCGGGGCGATGCGTCGGGTGGTAGTAGATCGCCATCCCTTGGCCGGTGCGCACGCCGGCGGTTTCCGTTTCCGTCTCCGTCGTCGACGAGTCAGTCGAGACGTCGGTGGTCGTCGATTCGTCGGTCGACGTCGCGTCGGTCTCCGTCGCGTCTGCTGCCATCTCCTCGGTCCCCGACTCCTCCGCCGTCACGGCGTCCCACTCCTCGGCCGAGTAGGCGTCGACCGCGTACTTCGGTGCCTTCGCGACCTTGCCGGACACGTCGCCGCCGTAGCCGACCGGATAGCCCTCGATCCACCCGAGGGTCCACAGCGCTCGCAGCGTGAGGGTCGTCTTCGGGTCTGTTCCGGTCGGTACGCTCGACGGCGGACTCTCGCCCTTCTTGAAGGAGGCTCCCCACGGTCGACTGGCCTGCTTGTCTGCCTTGCCCTGCGCGAGTCCGGCGCGGTATCCGGTGAGCTTCCAGTCCGTCGTAGACTTCGCGCCGCCGCCGCCGCCGCCTCCTCCTCCGGCCGACTTCGCGGCGGGGATCTTCTTCGGCACGGCAGCCGCGGCCGAGGCCGCGCCTGGCTTCTTGCCGGTGTAGATCAGGTAGCCGAGGATCGCCGCGACGCCGGTGACTCCAACTCCGATCACTACGGGGATGGTGGGGAAGGTCATGAGAGATAACTCCTAGAGAGACTCGTTCCACGTTGAGCGGTCGACTTCGTGCTCGTGCCTCCGAACTTCTTCCTTGCTGCGAATCTCGGCGCCATGAGCACCGCGCCGGTGCGTGGGCCCCATCCGCCCACGCGCGCGATCCCGCACGCGTCGCACGCCTCCGCGACGCAGACCTCCACGTCGTCGGCGTCGCCCTCTCCGTCGTAGGAGACGCCGCTCGCACGCGTCGTCCCTTCGTCGGATGAGTCCGTCGTTCCTTCGTCGGACGAGTCCGTCGAGTACTCCGTCGTCGCGCTCGCTGCGTGGTACTTCGCCTGACCCGTGTCCCAGCCGTACTGGTAGCCGAGGTCCCAGTTGCTCGACCAGAGCGTCATCTGCGCGTCGTCGTAGGTCTTGCTCACCGCGGCCGAGTCGCTCGACTTCACGCCGTTTGCGCCCGACCCGCCCGGCGCGTAGTCGGTCGAGTTGTTCTTGCCGTAGGTGAGCCCGCCGCCGTACCCGGTGTTGTAGCCAGTGCCGCTCGGGTCCGCGACGTACGACTTTGGCCTGCCCGGTGGGATCGCCGGGAGCGCCGGAGGAGGAGGCGGCGCCTCGTCTGGAATCGAGGACGCGTACGTTCCGATCTTCTTCGCCGTCTCGGCGGCCGCGAAGCCCGCCCCGTACCCGTCCTTGTAGCCGTTGAGGAACGCAGCTGGATCGGCCGTCGCCTTGCTCGCAGCGATCGCTGCTGGGTCTTCCTCCAGGTTCAGGTTCTCGCCCGCGCCGCTCGTCGAGTCGACCCCGCCCTGCGCGAAGCCGGCCGCTTTGCCGCTCGCGTACTCGGTCCCGAGCGCCTTGTTCGCGGCCGCGTTCTTCACGGCCGCGACGGTGGGCACGGTCGCCGCGGGCGGCGCGGTCGGCGCCGGCACCTTCGGCGTCGCGCTCTTCTTCATCAGCAGATAGCCGAGAAGAGCGGCGACGCCGAGACCGCCGAGACCGGCTGCGATGGGGAGGAAGGAGACGGCCATGACGAGAGGTTTCCTTGACTGTGGCTGTGGTGGCTGTGGATGGATCTGTTTGCGCTACCAGTGGCGCCAGTCACCGCCGGCCACCTGTGTCGGAGGGACGCCGAAGCCATCGAGCGGTTCGCCCCGCGGCTCGCCCCCGCTGGCAAACTTTGGTTTCGTTGTTCTGAGGAACTTCGGCGCGTTCGGATTCTGTGTAGCCCGCGGATCCGGTGTAGCTGGAGTGACACGGAGCGGTGCACCGCTAGGCGGTCCACCGGGCTCCGGCACGGTGAAGTCGTGCAGCTTGAACGGGTTGGTCTTCTTCGCGTGCGCGAGCGCGCGCGACTTCGTCGAGCTGGGCATAGACTCCGCGCGCGCCTTGTCCGCCGGCGTACTCGAGCCGCCGATCTTCCTCCGGACCGCGAGCACAGCGTTCCTCGTCCCCCACGCGCCGACGCTGACGTAGCTGTCGCGACCGACGCCGGACGTGATGATGCTGACGCTGCCCTCGGACGCCTTTTCGATTCCCTTCACGTATCCGACGCGATAGCCGTCTGCGTACCCGCGCCTGTACTCCGCCGGGTTCCCGCTCTCCGCCTGCCGCTTCAGGCTCCCTGACGTCTCCAGGGGGCTCTTCATGTCGGCGTCTTTTCCGTCGATGCCGTCCTTGTACCCGGTCGACCTGCCGCGGCTGTACCCGTAGTCGTACGCGCTCATCCCCTTGCTCGCCCCGCCCGCCGACGGCGTGGAGTCGTGGACCACGTCTACCGTCGGCGGCGCCACCCAGGAGGACTCGTAGCCGTCGTTATAGCCGTTCTCGTACGACTTCTGGACCTCCGCGTCCGTCGAGTAGTTCAACAACGGACGCGGGTCGTGGGCCTTGCCCGCGTCGGCCTTGCCGTCGGCCGCCCCCTCCAGGCGGCCCGCGTCGTAGCCTTTGCTCAGGACCGCGTCCCGCGCCTTCTTGGCGGCGTCTGGAGACGGCACCTTCGCGCCGCTCGCCTTCATCAGCCCGTAGCCGAGCGCGATGGCCACCGCGGTACCGATCGCGACTGGGACGAGGGGGAATGCCATGACCGATTCCTTTTCAGTTCGGAGCGAGGAAGAAGACGACGGCGGTACCGTTCGAGATGAGCGCGGACGGGTTCAAGACGCGGAAGAACCTCGCGCCCCGCCCGCGAGCGACCGGGACGACGCTGGCGTCCGGCTTGCCGATCGGCGCGGCGCTGACGATCTGGCCGCCCGCGGCCGTCAGCTGCTCGAACGTGGCCGTGGCGACCGCGATGTTCGTGTTGATGAGTACGGCACCGGACGCGAACCGCGGGATCGTGACGTACGGACTCGCGCCGCCGCCTGCCGGGATGTCGCCGAGGAACACCGTGCGCCGCGCGCTCGCCGCCGGCCCCCTCGTCGTTCCGATGCCGACGGCCACGTCGATCCGGAGGTCCGGGTGCGTGGCGTCCCTCGGCCCCGGGTAGGTCACGTAGACCGTCATCCCGTCCGTCGGGACGCTGAGCGAGACGCCGTCGACGAGGTCGAAGTCCATCTCCATCGATGCGGCGCCGCTGCCCCATAAGATCGTGCCGAACGCGGCGGAGAGGTCGACCGTCGACCCCTCGTCGATCGGGTTCTCCAGTCGGAGTCGTACTCCGACCTCTACAGACTGCGCTCCCATCTCGTGGCATGTGTAGAAACGAGGCAGGCACCAGCGCAGGATGGACTTGCGGTCGAATCCAGCCTGGACCGGCTCGCTAGCCCCGGCCGAGTACACCGCGTGCGGGTCCAACGGGATGTTCACGACGTCCTCCCGAGCGCCGGGAGCAGCAGCCGCCTCAGCGGTCTGTCACCGGCAGTTGTCGTACTCGATCCATCCGGCAGGAGGTGACGCAGCTCCGACGGGAGCGGCGGGGCGTTCCTCGCGTCGTCGTCGATCCCGAGCCGACCGATGAGCCGGACGTAGGCGAGCGGCCAGCGCTGGAAGACCTTGTCCCGCTCGTACTCGTATGCCTCGACGCTGCTGTACTGGTTCGTCACGTCGGCGCTGGTCCGCACGGTCCCGTATGGATTCGTCCGGACCGCTCCGCCCCGCGCGACCATCGTCACGACGTCGCCGTCCCGATAGAGGTCGACCGCCCCCACCAGCTTGCCGTTTCGGATCTGCAGCGCTTTGCTCATCGTCCTCTAGGTCGGTCAAGTCGGGAGCGGGTATGCGGTATTGAAGTATGAGCTGTCTGTCCCGGAGTGCGTCTTCTTGTACGCCTCGTGGCCCAGCTGGTTCGCCGCCGTCCTGAAGCCGCGCTTCCAGAACTCGTCGAGGATGTTCTTGAGGGTGGCGAAGTCGTACGTCAAGCCGCTAGCCGGGACCTGCGGCGCCTGCTCCGCCCACAGGTACGACGGCGAGGAGAGCCAGCTCGCGCCGGTCGTCGACATCATCTCGTCGATCGCGAGTGCGCTCCGAGACCCCGTCGCGCCAGGCAGCTCACCAAGCTCCATCAACCATCGCTCGTGGATCGCCGCCGCGTCTGCCTTTACCTTCTTCCACGCGGCCGGGTACGGGACGAGCCTGTCGGCGGCGACGTCGTCGAGCCGCTGCGGGTCACCGGACGCGTACGCCGCATCCACCTCGGCGCGGACGTCCGCGGGGAGCGTTCCGAGCGGGTCTGACACGACGCTTGGCGTGTACGTAGCCACGAACTCGGTGACCGGCGCCGCCGTGTAGATCGGAGCGATCGACGCCGTCCGCGCCGCCCCCGCCGCGTCTGTCGCCTGCGCGCTCGCGAAGTAGTACTTCGCGACGTTGAGGGCCGCCGAGAGGTCGTCGAGCATCCGGATCTCAGTGCTCGTCGGCTTGACCACGAACTGGATGCGCTTGTAGTCGATCGCCTCGCCGGCCCCACCGAGCTTCGGCTTCATGAACAGCGCCAGCGCCGCCGACGTGTTGCCCTTGATCGTCGAGTCCGTCGCGGTGCTCGCCGCCACCTCCGCGAGAGACATCTTCGCGCGCGAGGCCGCCTCCGCCTCGACCGCACCGGTGATCTTCGCCGCCGCGGCGCGCATCTCGTTCGCCGCGCACGCCCACCCGGCCGCGCTCGCCTGCGCGGCGAACGCGTTGATCTTCGCGACGTCGCCGGCCTTCACGGCTGCCATCGCCTGGCTCTTGTAGGGCTCGGCCAGGTCTGCGATACACGCCGTCTTGGCCGGGGTCTTCTTCCCGCTCGACGAGATGATGTACCCACTGATGCCTACCGCGCCGATCCCCAGGGCCCACCAGATCCAGTTCGTCATGAGGCCGCGTCTCCCATGTAGTCGAACCCGTCGCTCCACCCGGTGGGTGCGCTCGAACCCGACGTACTCGTCGCCGCGTGCGTCGCGGCCGGGACCTCCTCGGCCGGGACCTCGACGATCATGCGCGGGTCGGGCGGCCACGGCACGTACGTGCCGGCCGCGGTCCCCAGCTGGTCGACCCAGCTGTTGAGCGTCTGCGAGAGGTAGATCTTCGTCCCCTCCGGCAGCGTCCCCTCGGCGAAGTCCCACGCGTCGGGCCCGACGACCACGCCCATCGTCCCGCGCTTGGGGATGTGCGGGTTGGCCGTGAGCAGCTCGATGTAGCGCGCGCTGTCGCCCGCGATCCGTTCCGCGATCAGCCCCGCCGTGTCCCCGCCCCGGACGAGGTAGCACCATCGGTAGTGCGGGGAGGACTGCATCCCGGCCTTCGGCGACCCACCGCCCGGCACCGGACTACCACCGACCGCGCACGGAACGAGGACGATGGTCGGACGCTCGCTCAACAACCGGCGCTCTCTGTGCTCGCCCGTCGGTAGCGCGGGCGGTCGATCGCCTCCGCCTCCCATCAGCTTCGGGACGTAGTGCCTGACGACGATGACGCCGCCGACGATCGCCAGCAACCAGAGGACCGTCTTGCCTAACCCGTCGATCACCGTCGACCTCCCATCCTGCTCCTCGCGGAGCGTAGCACGGAATACTACATCCCAAGCACCCTCGAGGGGTCCTCGATCAGCAGTCCGTCGGACGTGCGCTCGACCGTGTTCGGGTAGCGCAGGAGACCCTCGGGCCATCGGTTGACGATGTGGTAGAGGTGCCGCCTCCGTGAGTGCCCACCGACGTTGATCCAGTCCCGGCGGAGCATGACGTGCGGGACGACCACGCGAGGCACTACGCCTCGACCGCCGCAGCACTCGCATCGGACGGGCGCGACCGCCTCGCCGACCCGGTAGATCTCGTTGACCTCGGCCGCGCGCCAGCAGGCGAGATCCTCGCAGTCCCCGATCCGCGTGCCGTCTGGCCCGCGCGTGTCGAGGATCCGAGGGATGTCCGCCCACTTGTCGTCGCCGCAGGCGCTGCCCTCGGGCGGGTCGAGCGTGTCGTAGCGGACGCCCGCCTTGTAGAGCCTCGGCGTCGTCGTGGGGAACCGCCTGAGGTGAGACCGGTCGATGTCGACGAGCGCTCCGAGCAGGAACCCCATCGCCTCGATACCGATCTCCAGGGCCTTGGGCTCGTCCCGGCCGATCGAATCGACGTCGAATGTGGGTTGGTACACGGGGTCTCCCCCGGCCTGCGGCTAGCCGCATGCCGTCGTTGCGGGACCGAGCGGACCGAGGCGTCGACCAGAGTCAGCGCCTCGATCGCTAGGTCACGCTAGAGCGGCAGCCTCGCGATGGTGACTTCGCAGTCGACGAAGTCCTCGCTCAGCACGCCGTCCGCCGCGGCGGTGTCGCGGACGAAGACGTCCACCGTAGTGGGCGTAGTCAACGGGAGGATCGGGCGGGTGAGCACCACGCTGACGACCCGGTTCGCGCCGGCCGCGTTGGTCGCGCGCGGCGTGATCGACACGTGCTTCGTGTCGACGTCGCCGCCGACCGTGAACCGGTAGTGCCCCGCCGCGACGCTGTCGGGGACCAGCGGGTTCACCGCCCCCCTGGCGTTCCGCATGTACGGGGTCTGGGCGATTGGGTTGACCGGGCAGGGGAGCGGGAATACCCCCGGCTGGAAGATGGCGCTGGCGATGACTTCTCGGGACGCGGATGCCATTGGACTCTGTCTCCTCTTTGTCCGTGGGTTCGAACCGAGCGGCGCGGGCCAAACCTAGCCCGACGCCGCGTCGATCCGGTGGCCCGTTGGGATCAGCAGTCCTGGACCGCGCCGAAGAGCAGCGCGTTGAAGAACGCCGCCGCGGTGCTGTCGTTGCGCACGAGCAGGCGCCCCGGGATGCTCGGGTAGATGAACCGGCCGTCCACGATGTTGTTCATGAACCCGCCCTGGTTGCTGAACGCTTCCGCGGGGGTCTCGCCTTCGGTCAGCTCCAGCCGACAGATCTTGAGCGAGATCACCGTGAAGAGCAGCGCGAAGCTCTCGGGGATCGTGAAGTAGTGCAGCCGGAAGGGGCTGCAGGGCTGGAAGAGGAACTCCTGCGTCGCGCCCGCGGGGACCGACGCGCGCGTCGAGCCGAGCGGCTCCTGGCGCACGGTAGTTCCAGCTCCGCACCAGAGCGTGGGTCCTGGGGCGCTCGCGGCGAAGTCTCCACCGCCGACGGGCGAGATGGAGGGGGGCACGATACCGGGAGCGCTCGCGCCGCCCTGCATGGTGGCCTGACCGACGCGGGTGTAGTCCTGCCGACCGACGCGGACGGACGTGGGCTCCGGCGAGAAGCCGTGCATGGGGCCGCGCGCCGCGGGGCCGCGACCGACTCGGACGATGGCAGTGTTTCCGAAGCGCATGACTCTGTTCTCCTTCTGGTACCGACGTTGGCTTGAGAGAGTGGATCGTTATCGAGTCTGTTCGGTCTGTCTGATCAGGAAGCGATCAGAGCGAACCGTAGTAGGGGTTGAAGCTCCCCGCCTGAGCCTGCGCGGGCGCGGGCACGCGCCCGACCTGCGGGAGCGCCTGGGGTTCGTGGGCGTCGTAGTCGAAGCCCTTGACCTCGGGACCGGGGGTCAGGCCCTCGGACTTCGCCTTGTTGACGCCCCAGATGGTGCCCTGGACCGCGGCCCAGTGGCAGAGGAGCCCGGTCGAGACGCCGCCGACGGCCGCGACGGTCTTCCCGCTCTTGCCCTTCCAGAGCATGTAGAACTCCGCTCCGGAGAGGAGGACGCCGGCGATGACGTCGAGGCCCGCGAAGTTCTTGATCTCCGGGAGGCCCTTGTAGGCGCTGATGCCACCCACGAGACCGGCGGTGACCACCGCGGTCGCCTTGTAGATCCCGGCGTCCATCATGGCTTCCTTGCGACCGCGCGAAGGCGTGTCGCCGTCGGCTCGGAGGTTGGAGCCGTAGGAGTAGGGGCTGTAGCTGTGGGAGCGTGTGAGGTTGCCGAAGGTCCACATGGCTGGTGATCTCTCCTTGGCTCGATTCGGGTCGATCCGGACCCGCGATTGGATCCGCGTCGTCTTCGAAGACACAGCCTCGTCGATCGCGTCCACCATGGCCAGGTCGGTGTTCACGAGAAAGCTGTAACGCCTAATTCTCGCGCATGGCGAGTCGGATCTTACGGGCGATCTTCTCGCATGACTCACAGTCGTATCGACGCGGTCTACCGCGTCTCCGGTTGAAGACCTCGACCAAGAACACCGTGCCGTCGACCGGGCAGACGATCCCCTCGACCGCGTACGGCTGCGCGGCGCGTCTCTTCGCACGGTGCTTCCTAAGCCTAGCGAGGTTGCTGTGCAGGTTCGAGCAGTACGTCGTCCGGCCGCTCGGGAGCGACGCGTCGCACCCCGGCAGAGCACATCGACGGACGTCGACGACGCTCACCACGACTACCGCTGTGCGATGCCGCCGCCCATCGGGGCGATGAGGTTCGACCGCATCATCCTCGTGGTCGTCTCCGCTACCTCGTCTGCGACCCAGACGGACTTTCGCATCCGCTCGATGTCGTTTGGATGGAGGTCGCCGATGAACGCGAGCGTCGTGAGGCACGCGTGCATCGGGAAGTCGTGCTCCAGCTCCAGGAACATCTCGTGTCTACCGACGCACAATACGTTCGCCGGGATGACCGCGCCCGTCCTGTTCCCAGCTGCGTCGCACTGCGGCAGTGGGAACCGAACATGGGCCAGGATGTAGCGCGGCATCAACGTCACGCAGATCGATCGGAACTGGACCATCTCGGCCCGCAGGTCGTCTTCGGTGTCGTTGCCTACGACCCTCGCGAGCACGTCGCGATCACCTACCATCGCGAGGACCCAGACACCAGTCGCGAACGGGTCGACTGGCTTACCACCGATCCCGTTCGATTTCCCATCTCCGCTCATCCTCAGTCTCCCTTCGGTTCTTTCCATGGGTCCACCAAGCCGCCGCCGCCGCTCCCCGCCGCCGCTACCGACCGGTAGCTCGGGCCATCGCCTCAGCCGGTCCTGACGTCGCAGACGTCTGGGTCGTGGTCCTCGTGTCCGGGCGGTCTCTCCGGCAGCACCTGGGCGCTGCTCTTGCCTCGCCCGCCCTCGATCACGCGGGGGCTGAACGGCGACGTTGGGGAGCTGAACGGCGACGGCGGAGGCCCAACGACGGCGATGCGCGTGTCGGTCGCCATCTGCCGACCGAACTCCTGGGTCCTGGCTTCCATCTCGGACCGCGACCTCGCCAACGCCATCCGTGGGTCCACGAACCCAGCGCGTACCTTCACCTCCGGCGTTGGAGCCGCCTGCTCCATGTAGGACCCGGTCGGCTCCGTCCCGACGCTCCACTTCACCGAGCACGCGCGGTCGCCAAGCATCCCGTGCTCCTGACATCGGTTGAGCACGGGGTCGTCCTCGTAGTGGACGACGTAGGCGGCGTACGCCTCGTCTCGGCTCTCGCCGCGGAACTCGTGGACCAGCGCCGGATAGTCGCGCGCCGGCGCCATCAACCAGACCTCGTGACGCAGGATGTACGGCATGGCCTAACCTCCGGAGTCCATCAGTAGCATCCCTTGGGGCCCGCCTCCACGCCGACTTGGACGCCACCCACTATGGACAGCTTTGTCGTCCTGGGCGCGAAGAGCGCGCCGATCGCTTGTACCGGAGCGCAGGAGAAGTTCTCGAGGGTGACGTACACCGGCAGTGCCGGGTAGATAGTCGCTGCTCTTCCGAACGATCCTCCGCGGTCGATCGGACGCCGCGCGTCGGCCGGGATGCGCACCGCGAAGCACTCACCGGGGATCGGGCCGTCGATGAAGCTTTGCATCCCGATCTGCAAGTCAGTCACTCGGACAAATCGAGCGACGTCCAACGGGAGGGAGAGGAACGCGACGTTCTCGACGACCTCGACGACGCTGACGGGGATCCGCTGTCTCGCCCCCGGCGCGATGAGGGCGGGTCCGAACCGGATCCACGTGCCCTCCTGGGTGTCTCGCAGTCGCTGCGCGTAGGCCGCCTCGCGACCCGGCTCATCGATCGCCTCCGCGATGGCGAGCACGCGCTCGGCGTCGACCTCGACGACCTCGTGCCGGCGGAGCGAACAGCCGCAGTCGGGACAGTTCGTCGTGTCCTTCGGCAGGACGCGGTGCGTGCGCGCGGCCTCCTCTGGGTCGCGCTCGACGTCGACCTGCGGCGGCGTCCAGGCGTCCTCGCTGTACCACACGCCGCAGCACGCCACCCATGCGCAGCCGGCCTGGTCCGTCTTCGTCGCGCCGTCGACCGGTCGGTCGCCCACGTTGTTGTTTTTCATCGTCATCCTCCGGTCGGCGGTTTCACGATCTCCAGCACAGGGCACGGCCGGTCCTCCGGCGGGAACGCCGTCGCCACGCGCTCCTGCGCCGCGAGCATCCGCTCCATCGCCCGGTCGTTCGTCGCCTGGTTGACACGCGCCTCCTCTCGCGCCGCGTCGAACGCCATGCGGTTCAGCTGGACCATCTCCTCGCCGGCCGCGACCTGCTTCTCCAGCGCCGCGGCGATCCGCTCCAGCGGCGTGCCGGGTGCGACGGCTGTGACATCACGAACCTCACGAACGTCGATCTTCGTATTCGATGAAAAACAGTAGGCGCGGATAGCCAGCGCGATGTTGTCGGCGCAGAGCCACGCCTGCTCCTCCGGTCTGTCCCACTCGACCTCGACAACGATCTTCATGTCATCCCCCGCGCGTGCCCCGGATCGTCTCCAGGTCGATCAGCCGCGCGCGACTCGGGTCCTTCGGGTCCGGGTCGAACTCGATGTCCATCCCGTACTCGACGCCCCCGTCGCCCGTTTGGTAGACGACCTGGCGGCCGTTCGAGTCGAGCGTCGGGGCGGCCCAGAGCACCGGGCGTCCGGTCGGCCCCTTCGCCAGGTCGATCATCGGAGCCCACGCGATACCGGCGTGGATCACCACTCGCGCGCCCTCCGGGAGCGATACGACTCGTCCCGCTCTGTTCCGCGCGAACGCGGGCGAGACGAGGATCGCGATGATCAGCGTGGACTTTCCAGTACGCTCGATCACCCGATCCGGCACGCAGTGGAGCGCGCGCCCGCCGCAGTCGGCGGGCGTCCATTGGTAGAGTCCCTCCGGGACGGGGAGATAGCCGGTGGGCGGAACCAGCCTCGCCGGAGTGGTCGGCGCGGTCGCTACCGCCGGTATCGGCGTAGACGGCGCCGCGGCGGGGCCGGGCGTGGTCGGCGCCGCGGGCGGCGTCGCGACTACCGCCGCGGTCGACGCCTGGTCGATCGCGAGCGGCGCCGGGGTGCCGTCGATCAGTCCGATCGTCGAGCCCACCGGACCGACTACCGTCGGTTGCGCGCTCGTCGTCGGTGGCGTAGGCAGGCTGTTCTTCTCGCGCTCGGCCGTCGCCCTCGCCGCGAGCGACTCCATCTTCGCCGCGAACTCGCGAGCCGCCCGACGCATCTTCTCGGGGTCGCCCTGGAGCTGCGCGTAGAGCATCGCGTCCGCCTCCTCCTCGCTGGTGGGCATCCGCTGCTGCTGCTCCGCCGTCGGGGCGTCGTGGTGCGCGCGCTGGACCGACCCGAGCGGCAGCATCGCCGGGGCCCCGCCCTGCCCGCCGCCCTCGTGACCGGCGTCCGCCATCGCCTCCGTCGTCCCGCTTCCACCGCCGTTCGCCTCGTTCATTGTGGCTCCTTGTGGTTTCTCGAATCCATCAGTCGTCCGCGTCTCCGTCGCGCAGCATGGTCGGTAGGCTCGTGCGTCGCGCGTCGTCCTTGGCGTTGCGCGCGGCTGTCTGCAACGCCCGGGGCGAGCCTACCACGATGCAGGCGTGCCTCGCCCTCGTTATGGCCGTGTAGAGCAGCGTCCGGGCGAGCATCACGTGGTGAGCGTCGACCAGGACGAGGACCACGGCCGGAGCCTCGCCGCCTTGAGCGCTATGAATAGTAGAGCAGTAGGAAAGTACGAGGTGGAGTAGGTCGGTCGGGCCGTACGCCACCACGCCCACGTTATCGCCGAAGTCGACCTCCAGCCACGGATGGCCGTCCTTCCGACGCCGCTCGCTAGCCTCGACGGAGCAGACGCGCCCGACGTCTCCGTTGACCACGCTTCTGCCGTAGTCGTTCTTCGTCTGTCGCACGCGGTCGCCGAGTCGGTAGACACGCACGTTGTCTCCGCGTCCGAACTCGACCTCCGGCACGTCCACCGATGGCGGGTTGAGCAACGCTTGGAGCGACGTGTTGAGTGCGGCGACGCCGCACGGGCCCTTGCGCATCGGCGACAGGATGAGCGCGTCCATCGGGTCCACGCCCATCTCCGTCTTCAACGACAGGACCACATCGAGGACGGTTCGCGGCGTCTCCTCCCCGGAGACGGACACGACGTGCAGGCACCCGTCGCTGCGGTCTCCGTCGACGCTCGTCTTCGGCGCCCGTCCGGCGAGCACGCCGTGGGCCGCCCGGACGATCGCGCTACCCTCCGCCTGACGGTGGATCTTCGTGAGTCGCGCGACCGGGACCGCGCCGCTCGCGATGACGTCTCGGAACGGCGCGCCCGGACCGACGGGTGGGAGCTGGTCGGCGTCGCCGACGAGGACGAGCCGACACCCGTCCGGCAGCGCCGAGATGAGCGCGGCCATGAGCGAGACATCGACCATACTCGACTCGTCGGCTAGCACCACGTCGGCGTCGATCGGGTTGCCCTCGCCCTTCGCGAACCGTCCGGTGCCCTGTGCTTCGAGCAGTCGGTGGATCGTCGTAGCCTCGTGCCCGGTCGCCTCGAAGAGGCGTTTCGCCGCCCGCGCGGTCGGCGCGCAGAGCCGGATGTCCATCCCGCGCGCGTTCGCTTCGCGGACGATCTCTCGGCATGAATGAGTTTTTCCGCTGCCTGGACCGCCAGTTATTACTGCGAGGCCGAAGTCGAAGACGGACCCGACGGCTGTCGACTGCTCGTCGGTCAGCCCTGACTCGGCTCGCGGCACGTACTCCTCGCCCGACGAGTCGCGGCGGATGTGCTTGAGGCCGGCGGCGATCGACCGCTCGGCCGCCAGCAGCCCCGGTATCGCGTAGCCGCCGGGCGCGACGACGATCGCGCCCGTCACGATCGACCGCTGGACCGACGCCTCGACCGTCCGCGCGATGTCGTCCACGATGGGCTTCGGCGGGGTGCGCCCCATGAACAGGGTGAACATCGCGCGCGAGACGTCGGCGAGCGAGCAGACGGTGTGCCCGCCCTCGTCGGCCGCGACGCCGACCACGTGGGCGGTCGCCGCGTCGATCCGCTCGATCGAGTCCTTGCCGACGCCTACCTTGAGCGCGACGTCGTCGGCGGTGATGAACCCCACGCCGTCGATCTCACGGGAGATCCGGAACGGGTCCTCCATGACGACGCGCACGGCGTCGGCACCGTACTTCGCGCGGAGTCGAGCGCGGAGCCCGGGCGTCAGCTCGAACGAGGCGAGGCGCGCCTCCACCTCGCGCTCGACGCGGTGGTCGCGCCAGGCGGAGATCATGTCGATCTTCACTTGGTAAGGCAGCCATCGCATGGCGTCGAAGACGGTCCCGGCCGGCGCGTTGGCGAGGTTCGCCGCGTGGTCGAGCGCTCGGATAGCGGCGTCGGCGCCGCCGAGGTCGGAGACCATGCGCCTCGCCCGTCCGGCGCCGAGCCCCTTCGCGATGCCGTCCAGCGAGCGCGCGAGGCCGTCGTCCGTCACCGCGTCCATCGGGTGGATCGAGTCCGCCCGGAACTCTAAGCCGCGGCGTCCGCGCGCCCACCGCCCGACCGCTCGCACTCGCTGGCCCGCGGACATCGATGAGGACCGCCCGACGACGCTCGTCGACTCCCCGGCCTCTCTCGGGCTGCGGGCTACCGAGTCGGCGTCGAGGCGCACGCGCAGGACCAGGAAGCCGGTCTCCTTGTCGGAGTAGACGACGTGGACCACGTCGCCGGAGACGGCGGTGTCGTCCGCGCTCGGCGCGCTCGTCTGGGCGGCCATCAGCCACCGTTCCGCCGGGGCGGCGGCTTCTTCTTGGCGAGGGCCTCGGCGCGCTCTCGGACGTCCTGGACCACCGCGCGTCGGATGTACGCGGCCGACGAGATCGCCTCCTCGGCGCAGAGCCGCTCGAGGGCCTCCGCGTATTCGTCTGGGAGCGTCGTCCGGTAGAGCTTCTGCACTGCGTCGTGGTCCTCAGTTTCTGACTCTACGTGACCGTCGTTGCCTCGGCAAGACCCATTACGGCTCGCACTCACGTCCGTCGTCACGGTCGCGAGCAGCCGAGCGCCGACCGGCCCGAGCGCCCTCTCGGCCGACCGCTCCGCATCAGGGTCGTTCCACCACCGACACCGTCCCGACGGGTGGGGGACGACCATGACCGCGGCCTTCCTGACGACCCGCCACGTCAGGAACGGCGCGTCTCCGAGACCGAACCCATCGGCCGCGGTCCGACCCGCGACGAGGACGACGCGCCGACGCGTGTCGAGCGCGCCGGCTCGCGCGCGCAGCAGGGCGACGCCGGCGCCCTCCGCTGCCTCGTCGTCGGTCAGCAGGTTCGCGACGTCGAAGAGGGCGGGGAGCGGGTCGACGCGCAGCAGGCGGGCGAGCCGGGCGCCGGACGGGCCGGAGAACGGCGTCTCGCGACCGTTCGGCGCCTCTCCGACGAGCAGCGGGCGGACGCCGGTCTCCTCGGCCCACCGGAGGCAGCGCTCGAAGCGGCGGACCCCGCGGTAGTCGTCGAGCAGCGACGTCGCGCCATCCAGGCCGTCGCCCGAGAACGACCCGCGGGCGAGCGCGCGCTCCAGCAGCAGCTCCCGACCGAAGACGTCACGCCAGACCACCGAGGATCCGGTCGCGTACGCGACCCTCGCCTGCATCCTGTGCCGTCGAAGCTTCGCAGCCCTCGACGGGCGCCTGCGCTCAGCCGTCGACCCGTCGCCAGGTCTAGGCTGGCCGGGGGTGGGGCCAGCTTTTCCACCGAGGTTAGCCCGGGATTCACTATTCATCTCGGTCACATGACTCGCTGGGATGGCCTGTCCCATCCCGAATGGCCCTGCTACACCCTACGGGGGGCACCGGTGGACACTGTTGGCCTCCCGGTGACCTGTAACCATATGGCCACACGGTCACCGCCGGGCCATCCGGGACCACCCCGGCTACTCTCTCTCTCTCTGTAGGTAAGAGGATAGGACAGATGGGACAGGACTGTACGTCGCCGGAACGACGACGGATCTCCTGGCCATCCTCTGGCCAAAACTGGGCCAACCGTTCGAACGGCTGGGACGGACACGGATCGAGTCTTGCTTCGTCGATCGCGTCGCTCGACGCCGCCTCAGCCTCGGCGTCGTCCGGTGGGTAGTACGGGTAGATCCGTCCGACCCCTGGGACTCGCCTCCGCAGCGGCTCCTCCGGTCGCTCGCCTCCCGGCCGCCAGCCGAACGCCGAGGTGAGGATCTCCGCGACCTTCATCTCGTCGTTCTTCTTCCACTGGCCCGCGCTGATCTTCAGGGCCTTCTTGAGCACCTGGGCGACGGTGATGTATCCGGCGCGCAGGATCATGTCCTCGTTCTGAGCGATCCAGTTCGAGATCGGCTCCTCCCACGCGTGGATCTCGCGCCGCGACTCCTGCTCCTCTCGGGCGTCGGCCTCCGCGTCCTCGTCGAGGTGCCACCGGAACCCGCTCTCGTAGAGCCACACGGCCTCGGCGATCAGCTGCTCCCTGTCTCGCTCGATGTCGTCGACGCGGATCTTCTTCCCCGTCTTGACGGGCCAGATCCTACGGTTGCCCGTCTGGTTGCTCAGGTACTTATGGTCGTTCGTCGTCGCTACGAGCACGAACGTCCTCGGCTGGACGATCTTGCGGCGGACGTTCTTCGGTGAGTAGGTGTCGTCCTTGAGCGTGATGAACCCCATGACCTCCCTCGGGTCGTAGCGTCGAAGGAACCCAAGCTCCGGCAGCTCGTAGAACCAGACCGACTTCACCTGGGCGCCCACGAACGGCGATCGGATGTCGATCGGCGAGTCGCAGTAGTGGTGCCGTCCCGCCAGCGCCTCGACGGCGCTCGACTTCCGCGCCCCGGTCGGGCCTTCGAGCACGAGGACGTGGTCTGCCTTGCACCCGGGTGAGACCGCCCTCGCGACGGCTGACACGAGGAAGCGCCGGCCGATCTCCCTGACGTACTTCGAGTCTGTCGCGAGTACGTAGACCTGGAGCCACTGGTCGACGCGCTGGACGCCGTCCCACCGGAACGATCGGATCTCGTCGCACAGCGAGCTGAACGGCGAGTTGTGAGAGACCACCATCAGGGCTTGCTCGATCACGTCGGTCGAGACGCCCGCGTGGAACCGGTCGGAGATCCAGCATCGGAGGTTCGCGCTGTCGACGTCCGTCCACTCTCCCCGGCGACTGCTCCACGGAGTCGACCCACGCTTGGAGGTCTCGCCGAGGTACTCGTCGAACCCGATGACGCCCGTGAACTCCGGGTGCTCGGCGAGGACGTCGCGGACGTGCCCCACTGTAGGCCGCGTGTCGCGCGGGATCCAGACGCGGTCGCCGTCCCCCGGGGAGACGAGCCGGAGCGGCGTGCGCGGCTGCTGCGGCGGCGACGGGGGCGGCGGGAGCGCCGGGAGCGGCTGGATCGACGGGAGGGACGCGACGGACGGGAGTACGACCGACTGGAGGGGCGCGATCGACGGGAGGGGCGCGACCACGCCCTCCTCGGCGTCGGCCACGCCGTCCGCGTCGCTCACCTCGGCACCGACCGCACCGGAGGCCCACTGGACCGCATGGACGAGAGGTGGTAGTAGTATCGGCGCGGTCGACGCGTGTCTCTGATCCTCTGCATGCTCGACCCCTGCCCCGGGCGTTGCTACCGCTCGATGGGCAACTCCGTCTTCTACTCCCTGCTCGGTCGGAGTGGCAACATCCATCGCCGCGATGGCCGCCATTATCTGGCGCCTGCGTCGCTCGGAGTCGTCCGCCGCCACGAGTCACCCTGGTCCGAGGCGGGACGGACGAATGGGCATGGACGCGTGGTGGTACTTGAGCATGGTCTCGATCGCAATCCCGCCCGCCGTCGTGCTCTGGACCTAGCGTCCGAACAGACCCGTCCCGAGCGCGGCCTCGGCCAGCACACGCGTCTTGTAGTACCCGCTCTCTCTCGAGTACGGTCCGCAGTTGCACTCGCTGCCGACGTAGTAGCCCGCGGCGGAGGAGCAGACCGTCAGGACGACGCGGACGCCGCAGTCGCCGCACGTCTCGGCCGCGCCGCTGGCGATCGTCTCGCCGGGGACGGCCATCACGCGCTCCCGACGGTCGTGGCGCCGCCGAAGACACGGTCCCACCCGTCGCGGTAGTCGCGTGAGTTAGCCCGCACCGGCCCGCCGGACCGCTTCATGTCGCCGACGGTCTGGTACGGGACCCAAGAGCCCGGCCCGCCGTCGACGAACACGGCCTCGTCGCTCATGGACTCTCCCTCTCCGATCGGGAGCGCGACTCCGGACTGGTTCTCGTGGTCCTCACCGTGGGTCCAGTAGACCCGCGCGCCGGTCGTCTCGTCTACGACCGGCCCGAGGAACGCGGTCTTCGTCATCTTGCACTCGGCGTCGCCGTCTTTGGACATGACGTCTCCTTTCTGGATCACAGGCGCCGCGCCGCGTCGTCGAACGACCGCATCTCCTGGACGCCTTCGACGTCACCGCGCTCGTCGCACGCCCGCAGCGTGTCCGCCAGCCCGAGCAGAGGCGCGCGCTCTGTGATCCGGTTGAGGTCGTTCGCCCCGTGCTGCGAGTTCAGCACCGACTCCAGCGCCGACGCGAAGAAGAACGCGTGGTCGCCGCGGATGAAGACACCACACCAGTCGCCAGCGAACCGCATCGGCCCGCTCTCCGGTCTGCCTGGACGAGGAGTCTCAGTCGCTTCTTCGTCTGCATCAGCGTCGTCGACGGCCTCGTACGTCGCCGCGAAGATATCCGGTTTACAAGGGTACTTCTCGCCAGCGATACCGGTGATGATCCAGTCGCCCGGCGTCACGAGGTGCCCGCCCTCGAGCGTCTGGCACCACGCCCGCGGGAGGGCCGGATCCTCCACGACCCGGACGCCAGCGACCTCACGTCCAGGGAACCACTGCTCCGCCTCGATCACGATCGGCTTCTTCCTGAACCTCGCCATCCCGCACTCCTTCTTAGATCCTAGAACAGACTCCCCTGGCCCCTGTCCGGCGGCTTGTCCGGCTTCGGCTTTTTTGGCTTGGTCGGCTGCTTCGCCGGCTTCTCCGCGGTCTCCGCGGGCTTAGTCGTCGCGACCGGAGCGGACGGCAGGACCGGCTCCACAGGCGTGGCTGGCGTAAGAGTCGATATGGGGACGGTCGGCTCCACGAGTACGCCCGGCCCGTCCGGACGGCCGAGGACGGCCGAGGACGGCGGGTTGGACGCTACGATCGGGTGTACCGCCTCCGCGTGTCCGAACAGCGACGGCTCGACCGGCTCGGCCTGTTTCGGCTCCGACGGGAGCGGCTCCGGCGGCCTCACTGGCGCCGCGGTAGGCGCTACGGCAGGCGCCGCCGGATGGGTCCCGCCGCCAGTGGTCGGGACGACGTCCCGCGCCAGCCCGGCGACCTGGGCGACCCGCCTGAGCATCGCCTTGAGCGACGGCGACGACGCGGCGGCCACTGGCTGGGCTACGAGGACCACGCCCGGCGGGTCGATCCGCCCGGTCCTGAGCCCGTCCGCGTAGGCGCAGACGAAGCAGTCTCCGTCCCGCTCCGGATCGTAGTCGAACGCCGGGATCGACTCGACCGTGAGGTAGGACTCGACCTTCGCCCCGCCCGGGACGTCGATTGCAGTCGGGTCGAGCGCAGGGAGGTACGTGAGCCGACCGGGCGGACCGAACTCAGCCTCGCAGTGGTGTAGCTCGGCGCCGATCACCGTCTGACTCCATCGGGCAACATGCGTGCGACGTCCTCGAACCGAATGACGCGGAGTCCAAAGAGGATCGCAGGTTCCGGTTCGTTCGTGATGATCAGCGCGTCGTCTTTCGGTACCGGATCGCCAGGGACCCAGCCGTCGACGACGCGCGACAGGCCGAGAAGTCTCGCGATCTCCTCCGCGTGGTGCGTCTTGCCGCATCCCTGTGGGCCGGTGAGGACTATAGACTTCATCGACCGATGATCTCCGACCATCAGCTTATCCTTTCCTATACGAGCCCCCACGTTCCGTCGGTGTACGCGACGCAGACGTAGACGCGGTCGCAGCCGAGGCACCTCACTTCGGTCCCGTCGCGGACGTCGTCGGCGTCGACGGTCTGCTTGCAGTGCGGACACCAGTTCCACGGCGGCTTCGTCTTCTTGAGCTGACCGCCGATGTCTCGCACTTGGCCGTGCGCGCGCATGCACGCGATCGACGCCTGGGAGGCGAAGGCGTGGTGCTTGCCGCAGTGCAGGCATGCGACGCTCGTCGTCATCGCTGCGTCTCTGCCACGTGCATCATGAGAAACGCGTGCGCGCGCTTGTTCCATCGGGCGTCCATGAGGGCGTGGTGCTCGTCCTTCTCCTGCTTCGGCAGCCTCGGGTCCCCGCGCTCCACGGCCAGCTGCTTTAGGTCCATGCAGTACTTCGGCATGTACTTCGGCAGGTCCATCATCGTGCCGAACAGCTGGCAGAACACGACCCAGTCGTAGTCGGCGTAGTAGCCCCACACCTGCGTCTTCGGGCTGTACTCGTCGACCGGCGCGATGAAGGCGACGACGCTGTCTCTGATCTCCGCGCGCGTCTTCCACTCTGGACTGCCGTACGTCGAGAGGTGCGGCAGGACGTTGTCGCGGACCCACGGGCTCACGCGGTGCAGCTCGGCATCGCTGTTGGCGGCGTAGAACTCGCGGCCGTCCTCGCAGACGATGCCGATCGAGATGAGGTCGATCGTCTTGCCGTCCTCGTAGAACTCGGTGTCCAGGTAGTAGCGGAGGACACCGGTCATCGTCCACCGCCTCCTCGCGCTACCCCGACGTCGCTCCGCACGGCGTCGTCTGCGAGCGTGAATACGTCGTCGAGCCTGTGCCGTACGCGCTCGATCCACGTCTTAGGTCCGTCAGCGATCGGCCCCGACCGCAGCTCGCCGAGCGCGACCGCGGAGACCAAAACCTTCGCATATTCCTCGCGCTTGCTCCCGCATCTCTTGCACAGGTTCGAGTAGCGCGACCCAGTGTCACACGAGTCCCCGCAGATCCGACACGTTCCATCGCCAGATGACTTCGTCATGAGCAGACCTCCACCGACTTACCGGCCTTGCGCGCCTTCGTGATCGTATCCGCGGTGCCTCGACTCTTTCCGTTCCAGAAAGCCACGAGCCGGTCGCACCGTTTTACGATCTCTGTGTTGCGGATCATCCCAGCCGCCTTTCCAAGCTCACGCCACTTGGCGGTGTAGACCACGACCATCAACCCGGCCGCGACCGCCGCTTGCTCTGCCCACGAGTCCACGCCCCGAGCCCCGCCTGTGACGACGACGGTCCCAGGCGGGAGCGCGTTGACGTACTTCTCGACCGCTTGCTTGAAGTGCGCGGCGATGGCTGGCGTCTGGAAGTCTCTGGTCCCAACGATCGCTACAGTCTTCTCTGCGCAGACATGCTCGTCTGGGTCGCCGGCGACGACGGCGTGGCAGAAGACGCACTCGAACGGAAT
>Ga0315274_10003170_pt1 | contig 24506 bp, 29 predicted proteins | sample YL17G02_20_MG_FD_203700 | JGI IMG/M metagenome (GOLD analysis project Ga0315274, IMG submission 203700) | Sediment microbial communities from Yellowstone Lake, YNP, Wyoming, USA - YL17G02_20 | ecosystem: Environmental > Aquatic > Freshwater > Lake > Sediment | place: USA: Wyoming | collected...
ATTGATTTATGGAGTTACACGGTTGGTGCGGGCTGGTCAACCAGAACACGCGATACGATTCCGCAATGGAACAAGAAACCGCCATCAAATGGCGCAGCACTGAACTATTTCGACGACAAGCTCTATCTCTTAAAAGGTAACAAGACCCGTCAGTTCTGGATGTATATTCCGCCTAGCAGTGCACTCGATAAGATAAATCCATCAATGATAACTTCGGTAATGAGTAAGCAAACCACGGCGATTAAGTTCAGTTTTGATGTTCAACCCAATCCATTTACCAAACTTACGACCATTAAATACACAGTTCCGATTTCAGGTAAAGTTACAATTAAACTTTACAATGTAACCGGCAGAAAGGTTAAAACAATCCATGACGGTTATCTGAATATCGGCACTTACACAGTAAATCTATCCGCTAATTCTTTTGCTAAAGGCGTTTACTTCTTGCGTTACTCAGACAATACAAATCAGAAAGAATTGAAACTGATTGTGGAATAATCAATCAATAAATATACAAAGGGGGTGAGATTGCTCACCCCCTTTGTATACAAACAGCTTTGGCAGAGTAAACCTTCAGGTTTGCTAAAATTTTATCCTAAAAACCTCGTCTAATATAAAGTTAACACTCCGTATGGCTATAACATTTTCTATGCCGGGTAGAATTTTAGGTCGGGGAAAAAGCGTTGGATTTGATGATTGACTTCGCATTCGCTTGTCTTCCCTTCGGGATTGGTTGACTTTTTATCGATAATTAATAGAATAATCTACAGAGACTTCTGAAGAAGTCCTGATTACACCGATTAAGATATGATTGCACAGATTAAAGAGAGCGAGTTTTTCCGAGCTCTCTCTACATAATATATGACAAACCGATTAGTAAAATACGATGTGATTGTTGTTGGTGGCGGGCATGCCGGGATTGAAGCATCTTTAGCCGCAGCAAGAATGGGATGCTCTACTTTACTCGTAACAATGAATATCGATACGATTGGTTTAATGTCGTGTAATCCGGCAATTGGCGGTATCGGTAAAGGACAGTTAGTAAGAGAGCTTGACGCATTAGGCGGTGAGATGGGGAAAAATACCGACAAGAGTGCAATTCAATATCGTCAATTGAATACGAAAAAAGGTCAGGCAGTTCATTCTTCACGTGCTCAAGCCGATAGAATATTGTATAAGACCTGCATCCGCGAAACTTTAGAGCAAGAGAATAATTTATATTTACGAACTGGCACCGTAACTAAGATACTAACCAGAGGTAAAACCGCAATTGGTGTGGAAACTTCAATCAATGAACAGTTTTTTGGTAAAACAGTTGTGCTCGCGCCGGGAACTTTTTTATCCGGATTGATTCATATCGGGTTAGTCCATTTTCCAGCGGGTCGCTTAGGTGAAAATCCTGCTCAGGAACTTTCGCAAAATCTTAAAGATTTAGGATTTGCGATGGGCAGATTCAAGACGGGAACACCAGCAAGACTTGATGGCAGAACAATCGACTTTTCCAAATTAGAACCACAACATGGCGACGAGCCACCAATACCATTTTCATTCTGGACCAAAAAGAAAGTTAAGAACTATCAACATTGCTACATTACATATACCAATTCAAAAACTCATAATATAATTAAATCGGGTCTTGACCGCTCACCATTATATACCGGCGTGATAAAAGGGACTGGCGTACGATACTGCCCATCAATCGAGGATAAAATTGTAAAGTTTCCTGACCGCGACCGTCACCAGATTTTTCTTGAACCCGAAGGATTAAATACGGTCGAGTATTATCCCAATGGGATTTCAACCAGCTTGCCGTTAGATATTCAGATTAAGATGCTCAGGAGCATTAAAGGGTTAGAGAACGTAGAGATATTTCGTCCCGGTTATGCGATTGAGCACGATTATTCAGACCCAACCCAACTGAAACCAACGCTTGAAACAAGATTATATGAGAATTTATATTTCGCCGGACAGATGAATGGCACGACCGGTTATGAAGAAGCGGCGGCACAAGGGTTAATTGCAGGAATAAATGCAGCATTAAAAGCAAAAGGAAAACAAGAGTTTATTCTCACTCGCTCGGATGCTTATATCGGAGTGATGATTGATGACTTAACAACCAAGGGAACTAACGAACCGTATCGGATGTTTACCTCTCGAGTAGAATATCGGTTGTTGTTAAGAGAAGATAATGCAGATTTGAGATTGACACCGAAAGGTTATGAGCTTGGCTTAATACCGCATAAATATTACAGGAAAGTTTTGCAGAAAAAGAAACAAATTCAAGAAAAGTTGGATTGGTTGAAACAGACAAGAATCAATCCCAATTCAAAAGTAAATGCTAAATTAAAAGAGTTAAATACCGCAATATTGAGTCATTCGATTACGTTAGAAGAACTACTGAGACGACCAGAAATTAATTACACTCAAATTAAAGAATTGGTGCCGCTGACTAAAAATTTTAATGATTTCAGTGCGAACGATTCTTTGTTATGGAATATTGAAATTGAGGTGAAGTATAAAGGATATATTGAGCGAGCATTAAATGATATTGAGAAGTTTAAAGAATTAGAAAACATCAAAATTCCCGAGAGACTTAATTTTCGAAATGTTGCGGGTCTATCGAATGAGATAAAAGAGAAATTATCTAAGCAGCGACCAGCGAACTTAGGTCAGGCGCAAAGAATACCCGGTGTGACACCAGCCGCGATATTCGCGCTGATGGTATTTTTAAGAGGCAAGAAGTAATATGAAACCACAAGATTTCACGGGATTACCACAGAAAAAATATCATAAAGAACCCAAGAGAGCATTGGAAAAATCATCATAGATGCCTGGTTTCCTTATAAAAAATCTTGTGAAAATCTGTGTAATCTGTGGTTAAAAATTAGAGGTTAGAATGAAAAAGGAAAATTATACAAAATTAAAGAAGTATGTATTAAAAGAAGGCGCGTCTCTCTTTGGTGTCGCGGAATTAGCTAAAATCCAAACCGACGATTTCTTGATTCCTCAAAAGATACTATCAAAGCTTCCCTATGCAATTAGTATCGGGGTAAGACTTTCGTCAATCGTATTAGAAGAAATCGAAGACCATCCGACTAAGAACTATTTTCATCATTATCGGCAGGTCAATAATTTTTTAGACCAGTTAGCATTAAAAATATCGCGATATATCGAAATTCTCGGGTATAATGCATATCCAGTTGCTGCATCACAGCTGATTGATTGGCAAAATCAGCGTGGACAAGTCTCACACAAACGGATTGGTGTTGCGGCTGGGTTGGGATGGATTGGCAGAAATAATCTTTTGGTAAATGAAAAGATTGGGTCGCAACTTCGTCTTGTTACAATATTAACTGATATACCTTTGAATACGGATAAGCCAACTAAAGAAAACTGTGAAGATTGCCGAAAGTGTATCGAAGTTTGTCCAGCTCAAGCAATCAAAGAAAAACCTGAGGATTTTTTACATATCCAATGCTTTGAAAAACTAAAAGAGTTTCAGAAAAAAGGTTATGTTGGTCAATACATCTGTGGGGTTTGTGTTAAAGTCTGTAATGGGAAAAAGAATATAGCCACGGATGTTCACTGATGAAAAGAAATAGGATTTACAGATTGTTGATTGAATGAAAGCACAGACGCCGTTCCGAGTGAAACGAAGAATCTTACGAGATTGACACGGCCGAATCGGGCTCGCAACGACTGGGTGTCGCTTCGCTCCACCTGTCCTTCGGAACCCGTCGAATCAGTCTAATCCGTTACCCTGAACTCGTTTCAGGGCGTGGTTTAAAAATTTAGAAAATGCTGATGTGCTTTGATAGTTTCATTTTATTAGACATTTGAACTTTGACATTTGACATTTTTTCAAATACCCCCCTAATTTTTCTATAAAGAAATATATTACGATACTATAACTATATTTATGTATAGGCAATTATTTGAATTTGCTTATTATAAAAGATTGAGATAATTTACTTTTTTACAACACTTGACAAAGAGGAAGAAAAGAAGCGAAAAGAACTTGACAAAAGACTACAAGATATATACAATTGACTACAAAATGTATACAGAACGTGTTGAATAAGTTAATTGTTTCAAGTGAGATAAAATGTCAAAAAAAGATAAGATTTTAGAGCGAATTTTATCTGGTACATCAGATGCAAACATCGATTTTGACGATATGCGAAACCTATTAAATAAATTAGAATTTGATGAACGTATAAAAGGCAGTCATCATATCTTTACAAAAGATAACATTATAGAGATTTTGAACTTGCAATCTAAAAGTGGCAAAGCTAAACCTTATCAAGTCAAGCAGGTTCGAAATTTAATATTAAAGTATAAGTTGGGAGTTGGAAATGTTAAATAGAAAATATAAATATGAGATTATAATCTATTGGAGTGATGAGGATAAAGCATTTATTGCGGAGGTTCCAGAATTACCGGGTTGTGCAGCTGATGGAATTACTTATAAAGAAGCACTTGCTAATGTTGAAGTAATTATTCAAGAATGGATTGAAACTGCTAAAGAGTTGGGTCGTCCGATACCTGAACCAAAAGGCAGACTTGTCTTCGCATAACACTTATAATCTGTAATCTTATATTTTTCAATCTTAGAATCTGCAATCTTCCAATCTTTTTATCTGCAATATTTTATCCTTTCAATCTTCTAATCTGTAATCTTCTAATCTTAGAATCTACTGTCGGTAGCAAGCACTTGACAAAGAGGCTAGGAAAGTAAGCGAAGAGAACTTGATAATTAGGTTTTTAGCATTGACAGAATAAGTAATAAAATGTATAATAAATTAAATAACTAGTATTGACATTTATCATAAAATTCATAATATAATAACAAGAATAGATATATGAATGGAGCTGCAAATATTTTAACGCAAAATTATAATGTAAAATATCCTATTTTTATTTCTTGTTCTACGGTTAAAGACTTGAAGCCTGTCGTACCGCCCGAGCCATACAGTGCGATTTCAAGCGTTTGTGAATATATAAAATCTGAAGTTTTCATTCCTCTTGCCAAAGCAAAATCCCAAAACGAATATACTAAGATTGAGAAAGACATTATCCCACGGTTTATTGAACTTTCAATCGCACTATACAAAATTACTGATGTCTATTATGGAGGTGAGAAAATTAAGTTTGAGAATGAGATAATGACGACACTTACGACAATGAAAAAAGCCATAGAAAAGAAATCAAAAGAATACTTAGAGCTAAATGAAATAATGATTTTACAAAAAGCCCTATTTACCACAGAAAACATCGTTAGAAGAAGTAAACAATGGGTTACCAATAATAAAGAGATACCGAACGGTAAACTGAATAAAGAACTAAAGAATTTTATTTTTTGTACTCAATTAGTTAATCTACACTTATTATTAATATTTTCAGTTATTACGGGTGATATTAAACAATATACAAAGACAGCGGTAAAAATATCACTTAACAGATTGAATAGATACATAACCGACGAATTCTATTATGCCAAAAAGATTGGTATGCTTACCTGTCCGGTTATAAATAAAGTGCATTTCCCAAAAATGTCTCAGAAAGACGTTGAGGAAGACAAAGAACTTGCAGAAGCAGGTATATCGCTCTATTCAAATATGCTTAGTGCGGAGGATAATTAGTGACAGATGATCCTATACGTGGTGATATTTATGAAGTAAATCTTGAGCCAGTTAAGGGGAGTGAAATAGAAGGAACGGGGCGACCAGTATTAATTGTTCAAAATGATTTAATAACTAAAAAGGTCACCACTATAATTGGTGTTCCTTTTACTAAAAATATCAAGCGTAAAGAGTTCCCCTATACAGTCTTTATCAAAAAAGAAAGTTCAAATGGTCTAAAATGTGATTCCGTTTTATTATGTCATCAAATCAGAGTCTTAGATAAATCACGATTAAATAAAAAATTAGGACATATATCAGAAAAACAATTAATCGAGGTTGACGAAAAATTACTCTTCACTTTAGGTATTGTGTGGTAATGGCACATTCCTTTACATCATAACAATCGCTTTTTCATCACCATAATCAAGTCTTATCCAGAAATCTCACTACAAAAAACTTGCCATTAAATATTGCTTTCATTGTATTGACTTTCATTAACTTTTAATATATATATTTACATGCTCGAAAGTAAAAGACGAACAAAAAGGGATACCGAATTCATTCTAAAAATCCTCTCGGTTTATGAATCATTCGAGTATAAAGGAAATAAATTTCTCTCCTATATTTCAACTCCCAAAGGAGGGGATGAGTTTATCATTCGCGATAGCATAGTAAAATCAATTTTTACTGATGTATTAGACTATGATAAACAAAAAGATTTCGTACCTGAGGAATCTATTGAATCAGGTAAGCCAGATACCCAAATCCTTGATGCTAACAATCACCCTTTTATAATTATAGAAACTTTGGCAAGTAATGCTTCAAAAGTTCAGTTTGACGAGCATAGAGTAAGACTTTTTAGTTACACAAAAGAGTTAAAAGGAAAATATGCAGTACTGACAAATGGCATAATATTTGAGGTATATAGAAGTTATGATTGGTTAAGAATGATTAATTTTAATCTAACTGAAACTTACCGAAAATTTACCGAACGGGGTTCAGGTGCTATACCTAATGACAAATGGCAAGAATTAATTAAACTTAAATTTTTTGCAAAAGAGCGATGGCTTTATAAACCCGAAGAGATTTTTAAGGAACCAGAGCTTGATGTTGCCCAAGAAACTCGCTTTGCAAATTTTATTGATGAGTTAAAGGAACAAATGGATTTAGTAAAAGAGGATGTTATAGAACAATTCGAGCATCTATCTTCAAGCATTAAAGAATCTAAGAATGGAGTCTCTGTAACTAAAAAGAAAGCTGAATACAAAGAGGCAAAAAAACTTGAAGAATCGTTAAACAAGTGGACGAAAGTATCATCTTCTACAAATTCTTTTAAAACATTTCAGTTAGAAACAATGTATGTGTTTTTTAATCGTATTTTGCTATTACGAATATGCGAAGATAAACAAATTATTCCCAAGAGATATATTTCAAATGGCGGAATTAAAGGCTGGTTGAGTTTTAAAGGTTGGATAAATTTAACACAAGTTAAATATGATGAACTGTTAAAGGTTGCCTATAATACCATGGAAGGTATCTATCCCCATCTCTTTCGTGAGGATATTTTTGACTGGTATATACCGGATAATGAAGTACTTCGTAAAGTTCTTTTCACCTTCAATTTTTATAACTTTAAGAATGTCAATAAAGATATTTTAGGTAGACTTTATCAAGAATATATCAGCCCAGAGGAACGGAAAAAGCTAGGTCAATTTTATACTCCGGAGCCTGTGATTGAAAATCCTTGATGCAGTTGGGTACAAAGTTGATTCAGAGATTGAGGGGAAAGTTCTGTTAGATCCTGCCTGTGGTTCTGGAGGTTTTTTAGTAAGGGCAACCAATATTCTTGTTTCTAAATTGAAAAAGAGAGGTTTTGATACTGAAACTATTTTGAATAAAGTACAAGAAAGTATTTTCGGTTTTGAAATTAACCCTTTTGCTTGCCATTTAGCGGAGACAAATCTTTTATTTCAGGTTATTGATTTAATAAAAGAGACAAAATCTAAAAAAAGCGATTTTGAACTGGAGCGATTCAATATTTTTCAGACGGATACACTTAGAAATCCTGAAAATAAGGAACTTAAGCTTTTTGAGAAATACAACAGTTACTGGCTCGAAGATGCTGAAATTGTCAAGCAGATAAAATTAAAAAATGGGAAATTCAGTGAAGGTTTTGACTTTGTAGTTGGTAATCCCCCTTATGTTACAGTAAAGGGAATAGATATAAAAACTAAAGATTATTTTCGCAAATATTATAACTCGGCAAAGGGAAGATTTAATATGTTTACGCTTTTTATAGAAAGAGGTATTCAATTTCTATCACAACAAAAGCACTTAGGGTATGTCGTCCCACAAGGTTTACTTACGCATCACGAATATAAATATATAAGGAATTATATTTTGGAAACTTGTGCGATTGATGATATTACTCTTTTACCATATGGAACTTTCGAAAGTGCAGTAGATACACTTGTTATCATAATGCACCAAGAAAAAAATGAAAAATTACGAGCGAAAAAGGAAATTTCAATTTCACTACATAAAAAAGGCACATATGTAATAGTCCAAAATACCTTCCAAGATAACCCTTTAAAACATTTTCAAATCTTTATCACCGGTAGCATTGACGCAATCTTTACAAAAATGAAAAAGAAAAGTGCGCCGTTAAATAAATTTATGGAAATACAACAGGGTATAATATACTCTGGTTTACCTAAATCGAAAGTTTTCTCAAATGAACCAAAGTCACCGTTATTCAAACCAGTTTTAGATGGTAGAGATATAGGAAGATATGAATTAAAATGGATTGTTAAACAACAAAATAAATACATAGAATATTCAAAAAAGTTACACCGGCCGAGAGAAGAAAGATTATTTTTAGCTCCGGAAAAACTATTAATGCCACGCAAGACAACACAGATTGTTGCGACTTACGATGACAAACAGTTTTATGCATTGAATACCGCCTATATTATTATCCCAAGAGAACAAAACGATTCTATAAAATATGTATTAGCACTCCTAAATTCAAAACTTTTTTCTTGGTATTATCATAAAAAATGGGTAGGTTGGCAAGTTGTAATCCCAGCTCTAAATGAATTACCGATAAGAGATATTACTCCTGAACTTAAAAAAGTTTTTATTAATTTAGTCGATGAAATTTTAGCAGTTAATAAGCATATACAGATAAATGAACAAAAACACATCAATTTTCAGATTTTTATTAAAGATTTCCATTTTCCGCTCGGCGATTTAGCGGATATTTCTGATGTAAAAATTCAACTCAAAGAACATGTTGGTATCCCTAAGATTATAAGAGAAGGTTTAAAAGTATTTGTCAACTCTGAGTCCTTTATTGAATGTTCTAATGAATACTTATCTGAATACATTGAGCTTTATCTGCTATCTATAAAAAATGAACTTAGAGGCAAGACAAAAACGGAGGTTGTAAAACTAATCCAGATTCCAAAATCTTTGGATAATGTTAAAGACGTTTTAAAAAAGCGAAAAGAAATTCTTGACGCAATAGCAACTTTTAAAAACAAGCGTGAGGAAATTGACAGAAAAATTGACGAGACAGTCTACAATCTCTACGGCTTAACATCAGAAGAGATTGAAATCATAGAAAACTTTAATAAGAAAGAATAATTTATTCAGGAGACGGAAAGGCAGTGTTTCCGTATTTCGTATTTTTTCGAGGATTTTTCAGTTTATTATATGGTTCTATCGGGTCACCTCGCTCATGCATTAACCTACCCCTGTACATATCTATAGTTTGATATCTTGATAGATATATGGATGCTTTGTGTAGATAGTTACTGCTATATTATAGATATACGTAGGCTTATATATTGAAAGAGGTATACTTGGGACGGTGGGGGGTATAGTACCCCCCATACCCTTATTAACAACTGAGCTACCTACTCCTCATACGCTACCCTCATAATCAGAAACTAAGCATTCCCTAAGTAGGAGATTGTCAGGGTTGCCTTTCGGCAACAGCGCAATGACAGTTGATGGACGGAGAGAAATCTCCGCTCTTTATTTTTGAGTCATGGGTCGGATAGACCCAGTAGGTTACCTACTAGGTAATGGAATAGGCAATCTACTCGACAGTCTACTAGGCAATCCAGTCGGTAATCCCCTAAGTAACCCACTAGACAATGGGTTAGGTAATATAGTAGGTAACCTAGTAGGCAAGCCGGGGGGCTAGGGGGTAGGCTACCTACCGGGTAGCCCCCTAGGTCGCCTACTAGACTGCCTACCGGGTAACCTACTAGGAAACCTAGTGGGTCTATGAGGCACTAGACTCGGTTAAATGCTTTATTTTGGAAATCGGGTGCGACCCGTATTAATTATTGGAAAGACTCAGCTAATAATTCGGAAATATCCCTAACTTCTAAATTGATGTTCATTGTCTTAATACTATCTTCAAACATAATCATACAGTAAGGACACGCAACCGCTAAGATATCGGCACCAGTTTCAGCGGCTTGTTTTACTCGAATATCAGACATCCGCTCACCTTTTTGCCAATCGAGCCATAAACCACCACTACCCGCACCACAACAGACGCTATCTTTTCGATTGAAGTTCTCAATCTCAATAAGTTCTAATTTAGGTATAGACTTGAGAACTGCTCGAGGCTCATCATAAATATTATTCTGGCGACCAAGCGTGCACGGGTCGTGATAGACAACTTTTTTCTTCAAAGGTTTAGTAGGTATGATTTTTTTATCCAAAATAAGCTTTGCGAACATTTGTGATGTGTGAATAACTTCAATTTTACTGCCTAACTCAGGATATTCATTTTTGTAGGTGGTATAACAATGCGGTGATGTTACAATTATTTTTTTTACTTGAGCTTGGTTAAAGGCATTAATGTTATTTTGGGCAATGTCTTGAAAGATTTTCTCAGCACCAAAATTGCGAACTGTTTCACAACAACACCAGACATCATCGTTTACTAACCCGAATGAAATATTACTGGACTTTAATATTTTTGCAGTTGACTGAGCAATTTTTCTTGCCTGGACATCATACGATGGGATACAGCAAGGGAAATAAGCATATTCCATTCCTACAGAATATAATGGTAAGTCTAAATCTTTAGCCCAGTTGTTTCTTTTTTCCGGTGGCTCTCCCTGCGGGTTACCCGAATTAAAGATTTTAGTTGCGATATCTTTTAAGGTCTTAGGTAGTGTTTCATAGTCAATTAAGATGCGACGAATTGCTCGAACAATATCACCAATGTTGACTCCACGTGGACAATAAGCAAGGCAATTATCACAGCCAACGCAACGGAATAGATCTTCAACCTCCTTATCAATTTCTTCCTTTACTTCACTCGCCATCACATTACCAAGTTTGACATTATGGGGAATACGGTTAACTAAGAAATTAACCTTTTCAAGTTGATACCACGGACATAATGCAGTACACATACCACACTGATAGCACTTATACGCATCGGTACCACCAAGCTCAATGATTGTATCTCTAATTTCTTTGGAAAGTGTTAGGAGATTATTCACCCAGCCCCTCCTTCCAAACATTTCTTTATTCTACTTTTTAATTTCTGTAAACTACTTCCATATTGTTTAAGCATCTTTTCTCTCGCCATCGCATCTTTCTTACAAGAGTAAGCTTCGTAATATACGAGTTGCATAGGGAGAAATCTTTTAGTTGTATAACTCTTACCCAGCATGTGTTCTTTTAAACGTTTTCATAAATTCGAAGTATAACCTATATAAATCTTATGAGCGTTGATACTTTTTAATAGATATACGTAATGCATTATTGGAGGGGCTGGGTCATCTCTTTTATTCTTTTTGCTAAAATAGGCAGGATTTTAAGCAGGTCACCAACAATACCATAATGAGCAACTGAAAAGATTGGGGCATCCGGGTCTTTATTAACTGCAATTATGGTTTCCGCACCTTTCATACCACTGATATGCTGGAACGCTCCGGAGATTCCTAATGCGATATACAATTTCGGTTTTACCGTTTTACCCGATGAGCCAACCTGTCGGTCTTTTGGTAACCATCCGGCATCAATAATCGGACGAGTGCAAGCTAAGGTACCATTAATATCATCAGCGAATTTTTCGATTGCCAATAAATTCTTTTGTTCTTTTATTCCACGACCGACTGCAATAATTACATCGGATTTTGTAATATCAATACCGGTGGCGGGAACTTCACCATATTCGATAAACTTTGATTTGTCTAAAATCGCAGAATCGATACTGAATGGTCGGGATGTTATTTTGGCGGTGAGATTATTTACTACTAATTTTGAATCAATAACTTTCTCAAATGAACCGGCACGAATGGTAATCATTGCTGGTAGCGTTTTGCTGATTATCTCAGCGGTAATTTTGCCACCGTACATTTGCCGACGAGCAAGTAATTTGGAATTTACTTCAACATCAAAAACATCAGTGATGAGCGGCAGAGAAAGACTGGCGGCTAAGTACGGAGCTAAATCAGTACCAAAACCAGTATGACCAATCATTGTTAATGTGGGTTTGGTTTCTTGAATAATATCTTTAAGAACTGGTTGGTAGATTTGAGTGTTAAAGTTATTAAGCAGTTTATCTTCGACACATATTATATTATGACAAAAATTCATTATTGTATCGGTAATTGACGAACAATTGTCGCTGAGGACGATTCCAGTAATCGGGTAATTTTGAGAACTGGCGATTTTGTGAGCAAGCGTTAACATCTCATAACTAATATCTCGTATTTGTCCTTCGCGATGTTCTACTAATACGCATATCATAAACCCACCTTTTCCTTGATTAAAGTCGCTAATTGCGTAGAAATTTCATCATCGCTTCCTGCAATGAATTGTGCTTTTGCTTCAACTTTCGGAATATACATCTGCCTGAGTTCGGTTAGACTTTCAAGGGTTTTAAGGTCAATGTTCAGTTTTGCAGCATCGAAAATATCGAGTGGCTTGGAACTAGCCCGTTTAATACCAATGATTGATGGATAACGAGGAGTGTTAATACCAGTTTGAATAGTAAATACCGCAGGCAAGCTAATTTCTTTTCTTTCCAAAATGCCGCCTTCTAATTCGCGGTCAACGCGTGATTTTGTACTGTCAATCATCTCGATCTTGTTGACATAAGCTGCGGACGGAATATTAAGTAGTGCGGCAAGCATCGGTCCGATTTGTGAATTGCCATCATCACTGGCAATGCAGCCAGTTAGCACCAGGTCGAATTTATTTTTGGATATTGCCTGGTAAAGGGCATATACACGGGTCCAAGCGTCACCGGCTTCAAATAAATCATCGGTGAGACGAATCGCACGGTCGGCTCCTTTAGCAAGACCCATTTTTAATACCTCATCAACTTTTTGCGGTCCAACTGAAATTAATGTCACAGTTCCGCCGTATTTTTCTTTAAGTAATAAAGCGGTTTCTAATGCATAATTATCGGCTTCATTAGTTGTATAAATAAGGCGGACTTTCAAAATGTCTTTGCCGGTGCTATCTACTCTTACTTCAGTTTCTGAAGTATCCGGCACCATTTTCAGGCAAACAACTATTTCCACAATTGCTCCTTTCTTATTTAAAAGGATCTAAAATCTAATAAAATTTTCAATTTAACTTGACATGTATAATACACAAATATTTTAAAAATTCAAGTCTGGCGACTTGACGTTTATTAACCATTCCTTATACTGTAAATTAATGATACGATCAAAACTTCATTTGCGACAATCTTTTTTTCTCTTACCAATTATTTTTTCTTACGTATTTTCAGTCAGTCCAGATTATTTGTATGACCTGAAGCAATTAAATAAATCGAAAGCATTAGTGTATGCAGATTTTTCTAATTCTACGCATAAGATATTTTTATATGAGTCGATGATAAAAGTTGGTATCGATAATTATTATTTGGATAAATTTTCGCAAGCCGAGAAATATTTTTCCAAAGCGCTAAAACTTGCACGAAACAGTTTAGATAAGTCAGAGACTTATTATTGGTTGGGAAAAAGTTTTCTTATGCATCAAGAAGCGAACCGAGCATCACAATATTTTACTCAAACGCTCAACTATAATAAAAACCCCGCCTCCGATTTTTTATTTTTCTATGGTATCTCATTATACGAGACCGAACATTACGATGATGCATTCAACTGTTTTCTCAATTATGAGAATCAAACCGTAGCCGATTCGCAAATGAGCGAGTTACCGCTTTTCATCGGTGCCAGCGCATTAGCCAAGGGAGATTATGCTTTGGCTGAGCAGTACTTAGACCAAGGCAGTTTACAATCGGACGCTAAGTTTACCATTCCAACATACTATCTATTAGGGCTAAATTATTATTTAGATGGTGAAAAAGGTAAGAGCTTGGATGCTTTAGGGGAAATGAAATCAAGTCCAAACCAAGTAGATTTAGTAAACCGTGCGCGTCTTATTGCTGGCACAATCTATTTTGAGAGGGGAGATTTAACAAAAGCAACTAATGAGTTTGATGCGATAACCAATGATACAATTAATTCTTATAAGGAACAAGCCTATCTACGCTCAGGAATTTCGTATCTGAAATTAAAAAAATCAACGAAAGCATTGGCACAGTTTGATACCCTATTGCAAAAATATCCTAACTCATCGTTGAACGAATTGGCACTTTATTATAAGGCGCAGATTTTTAAACAGAGTAATAAATTGTCAAAAAGCGAAAGGGAGTATCGTAAATTTTTATCGGCATATCCAAATAGTCAATTAGCCGAAGAGGTTAGTGCTAATCTTGGTAAAGTGTTATTTGAGGAAGAGAATTACATCGAAGCGATACCGATACTTGAAGATTTCGTAAAAAATTATCCCAACAGTAAATTCCGGAACGAAGCTTTGTTCAATTTAACTCAAAGTTGCTATGCACTTAAGAAATATGATAAAGTTAGAACTTATGGTGAGAAATTGTTAAAAGAATTTCCGTCATCCGAAAAGGTATTTGATATTCATTATATGTTGGGCGAGATTGGTATTATGCAGAAAAATAATAACTATGCACAAAAACATTTAAATACGATAATAAGCGGTCCGTTATTTCCATATGCCTTGTATGAGTTAGGCAATATCTATTCGAGCATAGACAGTTTTGCGACTGCTCTCAATTACTATAACCTTGCGGAACAAGTGAGTAATGATTCTTTGCTCGATATTATCAGACTAAATCGTGAAACGGTGTTTTTGAAGCAGGGGCAGTACAAATCCGAGATTGAAATGTTACGAAAATATTTAGAGAAGTATCCGACTTCACGAAAAGCAGCAAGGATACAGTTTGATATCGGCAATTATTTTTTAAAACAAAATGACGTAACGAGTGCCGTTATAGAATTTGATAAGGTTCGAGGATTTGATTCAACTTCTCAATATGTTGCGATGGCGGAACTGGGTAAATCGCAAAGCTACATATTATTAGGTAAACCGGAACAAGTTAGTGAATGTTATTTAAAAATAATAAAGGATTTTCCGTCCGCTTCGTTTCTCACCCAAGTTATTTATTCGTTAGCTTCATTATATAACCAATCGCAAAAATATGATAGTGCGATTATTTTCTATGACCGTTTGGTCACCGTATTTTCTAAAGCGCAGGAAACCGAAGATGCGCTATTTGAATTGTCAAATGTATACAAAACATTGGATAACTTAAATCAAGCTACAAAATTATATGAGCGATTTATCTCACTCTACCCAAATTCAAATCATTTACGCGACACTTATCTAAACTTAGCTGATGCCTATATAGAAATTGGCAAATTTTCATTCGCAGATAAAGCAGTTAACGATGCATTCAAAAAGTATGGTAAGTTTGGAGATGGATTTTATAAATTAGGGAAGATAAATTTTATTGATAATAAAGCGGCAACAGCTAAAACAAATTTTCTCGATGCTCATACAGAATACTTAAAAGAGAATAATCGAGAATTAGCGGCACTTTCATTATTCGAAGCAGCGAAGTGTGCCGTAGAATTGAAAAAATGGAACGAGGCGAAACAGTTATTTAATAGATGTATAAATGAGACTCAAGACGAGCGGTTAAGAATTGAATGTCAGAATCAACTTAAATCAATCGAAAAGAAATAAAAGGCTCTCCGAAAAAAATAAGTCGCACTAAATAGCTTTCTGTTCTTAACGCAATAATATGATTTTTCAGACACTTGACAATTAATCGCTTGGTCATATATTATTAATAAGGAAGGATAGGTCGGGCGGTCGCTCTGCATCGGTCATAACCGATTCGGTGCGGGGAGGAAAGTCCGAACTCCTCCAGACAGAGCGCTTGCTAACAGCAAGGAACGATTTAATCGGGACGGAAAGTGTCACAGAAAATAACCGCCAAAAGTTTATCTTTTGGTAAGGGTGAAAAAGTGCGGTAAGAGCGCACTATTCAGATTGGTAACAAGCTGAATGGATAAACCCCGCTCGGAGCAAGACCAAGCGTGAGCTATGAGTGTCTGGCTCTAATACTCCAGGTAGGTCGCTAAGAGTCTTTTAGCAATAAAAGACCAAGATAAATGACCGCTTAAACAGAATTCGGCTTATGAACCTATCCTTCCGATTATAATCAAATAAAAGTAAATATTTTGATATTTAAGTCAATTTATAAAATTTAATAAAAATTAGAAAATAAAAAAAATACTTGACTTATTTTAAAAATTTTGTTAAACTAATTATCTATTCAACTTTTTTAACAATACTTAAAGAAGTTGTAAAAAATAATTTATAAAAATTAATATGAAAAAACAAGAGAAAATACGTATTAAATTAAAAGCTTATGACCATCGATTGTTAGACCAGTCGGCAAAGGATATTGTTGATGTTGCGCGACGAACTGGTGCGGATGTATCCGGTCCGATTCCATTACCCACTGACCATAGTCTATATACGGTATTGCGTTCACCTCACGTTGATAAGAAATCACGAGAGCAATTTGAGTTGAGAGTACATAAACGGTTAATTGAAATATCCAATGCCAACCGTGAGATGGTTGATGCTTTAATGCAATTAGAAGTGCCAGCAGGCGTTGAAGTGGAGATTAAATCGGCATGATCGGTTTATTAGGTAGAAAAGTAGGGATGACCCAGTTATATTCAAATACTGGAAAGGTGATTCCGGTGACTGTGGTTAAAGTAGGTCCCTGCTATATAGTGCAAAAAAAGGAAGAACCTTTAAGTGGTTATTTTGCGCTACAATTAGGTTTCGAGGCGAAACCTAAAGCTAATAAACCTTATGCCGGACATTTTAAGAAAGTCAATTTAGAACCTATGAAAGTATTGACTGAATTCCGATTCAAAAGTCCTGCTGACATTGAAAAATTTGCAGTTGGTCAAGAGATTAAAGTTGATATTTTTAATGAAAACGATACGATTTCGGTTCGCGGTATCACGCGCGGACGAGGATTTCAAGGTGGAATGCGAAGATGGGGATGGCATGGCGGACCGGCAACACATGGTTCAACGTCGCATCGTCGGATGGGGTCGGTAGGTTCTGGTAGTTCGCCCGGGCATCCCTGGCGCGGTCGACATCAGCCTGGACATTATGGGATGGAAACCGTGACGATAAAAAACTTAAAAGTTGCAAAAGTTGAACCAGAGAAAAATCTTTTGTATATCAAAGGTGCCATACCCGGTTCGTCATATACGGAAGTTGAGATTAGGAAGCAATAATGAAAGCAGATTTTATCGGCATTGATGGAACAGTTAAAAATCAGGTTGAGCTACCCGAATCGATTTTTGGTCTAGCCGATAATGGCGGATTAGTTTGGGAAGCAGTTACGAATTATTTAGCTAATCAACGCCAGGGAACCGCTAAAACTAAAACCAAGGGTGAAGTACGTGGTGGTGGTAAAAAACCATGGCGACAGAAGCATACCGGTCGTGCCCGAGTTGGTTCGATTCGTTCACCAATCTGGGTTGGCGGTGGCACTGTGTTTGGACCAAGACCAAGAGATTATTCCTATAAAATTCCTAAGCAAAAGAAACGTAAGGCGTTGTGTGTTGCATTATCGATGCAATTACGTAACCAGAATATTAAGTTCGTTGAAGATTTTGAATTAGAAAATAATAAAACTAAAGAAATGGTAAAAATCGTTAAATTACTTGGTCTACAAAAACAGACAGTCTTAGTTAATGAGACTTTATCTAAAAATATGATATTAGCCAGTCGAAATATACCGAAGTTTTCATTAGCAACCGCAAGAGACTTAAACATCTATAATTGTGTTGCATCAGAGAATATAGTTTTTACATTAAAAGGATTAGAAGGGATAACAAAACGATTTTGCGAGGTGATAAATTAGTATAGATAAATCGAAAATAATCATTCGACCAATTATTACCGAAAGAAGCGAGCGGATGAAAACGGATAATAATCAGTATACGTTTCAAGTGTTAAAAGATACCAACAAGATTGAAATAAAGAAAGCGGTTCAAAAGTTGTTTAATACTAAAGTTGATAAAGTGCGTGTGATGAATTATCAAGGTAAACCAAAACGGATGGGTGCTTATGCTGGTAAACGTTCGAGCTGGAAAAAAGCAGTGGTGACCTTGAAAAAAGGTGAAAAAATCGAAGGCCTGGAAAGATAAGATATGAAACCACGGATTAACACGGATAAACACAGAAAAGATTTTTTATCTAAAAACCGCACAATAGACAGTGTTAACCTGTGTTTACCTGTGGTTAAAGGATAAGATTATATGGGAATTAAAGCATATCGACCAACACCATTAGCAAGACGTTATTATACCGTCTCGACTTTTGAAGAGATTACTGCGACTAAACCTTATAAACCATTGTTAGTTCATCAGACGAAAAATGGCGGACGTAATAATCTTGGTCGAGTTACGGCTAAATATCGAGGTGGCGGAGAAAAACGCCATTATCGGATAATTGATTTCAAACGTGATAAACTTGATATGGAAGGAACCGTTAAAACAATCGAATACGACCCTAACCGTTCTGCTCGAATTGCTTTAGTGTGTTACAAAGATGGTGAATATCGCTATATTCTTTGCCCAGATGGCTTAAGAGTAGGCGATACGGTTATTTCTGGTAAGGAAGCACCAATTAGAACTGGTAATGCTATGCCTTTAGTGGCAATCCCGGTCGGTGTCGAAATTCATAACTTGCAGCTCTATCCTAATTACAAATCATATTTAATCCGCAGTGCCGGAACCGCGGGACAGATTTTAGCTAAGGAAGAAGGCCATGCATTAATTAAGCTGCCTTCAGGTGAAATCAGGAAATTCTCTTTGGATTGCTTCGCCACCATTGGACGGGTTTCGAATCTTGAGCATAAGGAAATATCAATTGGTAAGGCAGGTCGTTCAAGACATCGCGGGATTAGACCCCGAGTGCGAGCTGTGGCAATGAACCCGGTTGACCATCCGATGGGTGGCGGGGAAGGTAAATCATCCGGCGGACGACATCCTTGCAACGAAAAAGGATTTATTGCGAAAGGTAAGAAGACACGTAAACATCATAAATATTCTTCACAGTTAATTATTCAGAGGAGAAATAAATGAGTCGTTCGACTAAAAAAGGACCTTACATCGACTTAAAATTATTCAAGAAAGTAACCGCACTCAAACCGGGTGAACGAAAAGTGATTAAAACCTGGGCACGTCGCTCTCAGATTCCACCTGAATTTGTCGGTCATACCGTTGCAGTTCATACGGGTAACCGATTCCTACCGGTCTATATTACCGAACAGATGGTTGGACATCGTTTAGGCGAGTTTGCACCAACCAGGACCTTCCGCGTCCATTCTGGTCAACGTCGTGATAAGGCTGAGGGTGAAGTGGAGAAAGCAAAAGCATAATGGAAGCAATTGCCCGTGCACGATTTCAACGCGGTTCATCTCGAAAGATGAATAGGATTTTAGCTTTGATTCGAAATAAACCAGTACCAAAAGCAGTCGCGGTATTAGATTTTTTACCCAAACCGAGTAAAAAACCAATCGTAAAAACTTTAAAGTCAGCAGTTGCCAATGCGATGGTCAAAGTCGGTAAGGCAAAGATTTCAGAACAAGATTTATATGTCAAACTTGCGACCGCTGATGGTGGACCAATGATGAAACGCTTTCAAGCTGGTCCCAAAGGTTCGGCGTCACCCATCTTAAAACGGACCTGCCATATCAATATTACAGTGGCAACAAAGGAGAACGATTAATGGGACAAAAAACTCATCCAATTGGATTTAGATTAGGTATAACTAAAGATTGGAAATCAGCATGGTTTAAAGATAAAGGATTTAAAGATTATTTATTAGAAGATTTAAAGATTCGACGCTACATCGAAATTAAATTGCAGGATGCGATGATTGCTAATGTGAGAATTGAACGCGTCGTCGCCAAAACGACGATTACTATTTATACATCACGACCGGGGATGGTTTTTGGTGCTAAACGTCAAGCCTTAGATGCATTAAGAGGAGAGCTTAAACAATTAATAAAAAGAGATGTTCAGATTTTAGTTGAAGCGGTAAGAGTACCAGAATTAGAAGCAAAATTAGTATCCGAATCAATTGCCCAGCAGTTAGAACAGCGAGTCGCACACCGCCGAGCAATGAAACGAGCAGTTACGCAAGCGATGCGTTTGGGCGCCCAAGGTATCAAAGTCAGAGTTTCCGGACGCTTAGCCGGTGCGGAAATCGCTCGTGTCCAGTGGTACCAAGAAGGTCGGCTGCCGCTCCAGACCCTAAAAGCTGACATTGATTACTATTGCGGTGTCTCCAAGACAATTTACGGCACGATTGGTGTTAAAGTTTGGATTTATAAAGGGGACGTAGCCGTTGAGGCAAGGGCATAAAATATGTTAATGCCGAAAAGAGTCAAATACCGAAAACAACATCGCGGTCGTCGAAAAGGTAAGGCAACCTCAGCGAACAAATTAGATTTTGGTGGATATGGACTGCAAGCTTTAGAACCGGCTTGGGTTTCCGCGCGTCAGATTGAAGCAGCGCGGGTCGCAATTACAAAATTCCTAAAGAAGAGCGGTAAATTATGGCTTCGAATTTATCCGGATAAACCGGTCACAAAAAAACCCGCCGAAACCAGAATGGGTAAAGGTAAAGGAGCTCCAGAATTCTGGGTTGCGGTTGTCAAAACCGGGAGAATTATTTTTGAATTAGAAGGACTTACCGATGCGGAGGCACATGAATCTTTACGTCTCGCTGGCAGTAAGTTACCATTAAAGACCCATATTATTAAACGAGAGGAAATTGATTATGAAAGCTACTGATATACGTAATATGACCAAAGATGAGATTATCCATACCTTAAAAGAAATTCGGGACGAGCATTTCAAATTAAGGATGCGTCGGTCTAATGAAGAGTTACCTAATCCTTTGCGTTTGCGAATTCTACGTCGTGATATTGCACGACTCGAAACAGTCCTAAAAGAGATTCAAATAAAAGGTGAAGATACAGTTTTAGTTACTCCAACTCTAGAAAAAGAAGAGAAGTAAACAACCATGATTAAGAGTGTAATTGGAAAAGTTCTAAGCAATAAAATGAATAAAACGGTCGTTGTGCAAATCGAACGAAAAGTACTCTATCCGAAGTATAAAAAATATATCAAGACACGAACTAAACTCTATGCGCATGATGAAAAAAGCGAAGCGAAAATTGGTGACCAGGTTGTATTAATCGAAACGCGACCTTTATCAAAACTTAAGAGGTGGCGAGTCAGTAAAGTTCTATGATTCAGGATTTCACTCGATTAACGGTTGCCGACAATACTGGTGCACGAATAGCAATGGTAATTAAAACATTAGGCGGACATTACCGCAAGTTTAGTTACTTAGGTGATGTCGTAATGGTTTCGATCAAGGATGCTTCACCGAATGCACCGATTAAAAAAGGTGATAAAGCAAGGGCGGTAGTTGTCCGGGTGAGAAAAGAACACCGACGCGATGACGGTACTTATGTTCGGTTTGATGATAATGCCTGTGTGCTAATTGATGAAAAGGGTGAACCAAAAGGAACCCGTGTTTTTGGTCCGGTTGCCCGAGAAATTCGAGACCGTAAATTCACAAAAATCGTATCATTAGCCGCCGAGGTTGTATGAAACTAAAGAAAAAAGATTTGGTCGAGGTCATTACCGGTGAAGAAAAAGGTAAACGTGGTAAGATTCTCGAAATAGTTAAAGACAAAGATAAAAAACAGATTCGAGCCGTAGTTGAAGGTATCAACTTAGCAAAAAAACACAAAAAGACTCGTAGTGCAGCCCAACCGGGTGGCGTAATTGATTTACCAAACCCATTGCATTTATCTAATCTTGCGCTTTTATGCCCGAAATGCGGTAAGATGACTAAAATACGTCGACAAACAATCGAAGGTAAAAGAGTAAGAATTTGTAAACTGTGTCAGGAGATGATTGACGGATGACCCCAAGACTTAAGGAATTATATACAACTCGTGTTATCAAGCACCTAACCGAAAAGTTTGATTACAAGAATATTCATCAAGTTCCTCGAATTTTAAAGGTTGTGATTAATATTGGAGCGGGTGAAGCAGTAGCTGACCCGAAGATTTTAGAAATCATCAGTGAAGATATTGGCATAATCACTGGTCAAAAACCGATTATTACCCGTGCGCGGCGAGCTATTTCAGCATTCAAACTAAGAGCTGGTTTACCGTTAGGCGTTAAGGTCACCCTGCGAGGGAATCAGATGTATGTTTTTTTAGATAAAATGTTTAACCTGGCAGCACCGAGAATACGTGATTTTCGTGGATTTCCGACCGGTTCGTTTGATGGACGCGGTGGATATACTTTCGGAATCTCGGAACAGATTATCTTCCCAGAATTAGAAGTCAGTAGAGTTAAGAAAGTGTTCGGAATGGATATTACAATTCTAACCGATGCCCGTCACGATGATGAGGCAAAAGCATTGTTAGAAGAATTAGGTATGCCGTTTCAGAAGGGGAAATAAAATAGTATGGCGAAAAGATGTTGGATTGTTAAATCACAACGCGAACCAAAATTCAAAGTCAGGAAATATAATCGATGTCAGCGGTGTTTTCGTCGGCGCGCTTTTTATCGCAAGTTTGGCTTGTGCCGACTCTGTTTCCGCGAATTAGCGCTAAGAGGCGAAATTCCGGGTGTTCGAAAGGCGACCTGGTAGGAGGTGTCATGGACCAAATCTCTGATATGCTAACTCGTATTCGAAATGCGATTACGCGAAAGTATAAAGAAGTGAGAATTCCGCATTCCAAAATGAAATTCGAAGTTGCTCGGATAATGTTAGAAGAAGGTTTCATTAATAATTTTATCGTTGAAGGTAATGAACCTCATAAAAAGATATTTATTCAACTAAAATACACCGAGAATGGAAGACCAGCAATCTTTGGACTTAAAAGAATTTCCCTTCAATCGCGGCGAGTTTATCGTGGCGTCGTAAAGATTCCCCGAACGATTGATGGTTGGGGCGTTACAATCCTTTCAACTTCAAAAGGTATCTTAACTGACCGGGAAGCTCGAAAAGAGCATATCGGCGGTGAAGTTATCTGTCAAATCTGGTAATCGAACAAAAATAAAAAATGAAAAATAAAATATCAAAAACACAAACATAAAAAGGGCAAAATATGAAAAAATTTCTCATTTTTAGGTATTTGATATGTGTTTTTAGTTTTTGGTTTTTAATTTTTAGTTTTACGATTAGTTGTGGACAAAAAGAGACTAATACAATCCGCATCGGTTTAATCGTACCAATCACCGGTGATGTGAAAACATTTGGCGAATCGGTGCGTAACAGCGTTCTCTTAGCGGTCGAGGAAGCAAATGCCAAAGGCGGTGTTAACAATAAAATGATTAAAATTGCTACCGCCGATGATAAAAATGACCCGACCGAAGCCGCCAATGCCTGCAGTAAATTAATTAATCAGGATAAAGTGAAATTTATTATCGGTTCGGTTGCATCGAAATCATCGATTCCGCTTTCGGAAATTTGCCAAGAGGCAAAAGTCGTGATGATTACGCCCACTTCCACCAATCCCAAAGTAACGGTTCGTGATAACGGCGAGCGAAAAGATTATGTATTCCGTGCCTGTTTTATCGACCCGTTCCAGGGCACGGTCGCGGCAAAATTTGCTATCGAAAATTTAAAAGTGAACAATACTGCGATACTTTACGATATTTCTAACGATTATGTAAAAGGACTTGCAGAATATTTCAAAGATGCGTTCACCAAGATGGGTGGCAAAATATTGGTTTACGAGTCTTACGGAAAAGATGATGTTGACTTTTCAGCATTGCTCACCAAAATAAAAGCGAATAACCCTCAAGTATTATTTATCCCGGATTATTATAACAAGGTTGGATTGATTGCCAAACAAGCACGTGCGATTGGGATTAAATCAATCTTTTTAGGCGGTGATGGCTGGGATTCACCAGAAATGGCAAAGATTGCCGGTGATGCGATTAATGGCGGTTATTTTACCAATCACTATTCACCGCAAGACCCGCGTCCCGAAGTTCAGGAATGGGTCGCAAAATATAAGGTGAAATATCTTTCCAATCCCGATGCATTAGCAACATTAGGTTATGATGCGACATTATTATTATTAGAAGGAATTCGAGTTGCCGGTAAAGAAGACGCGACTTTAGTCCGAGACGCTTTAACCAAAATGAGTAATTTCCCGACTGTTTCGGGAAATATTACATTTGATGCGTTTGGCAATCCGGTTAAAAATGCAGTGATTCTACAATATCAGAACGGCGAACAAAAATACGTAACGACGGTTCAGCCGTAAAAAGACCAAAATTAAGTCTATTCTTTTAATTTATCCGACTCATTAAAAGTTTACATATAAGTCACATTATTTTCAGGCTAAAATTTTATCTAATTCGCTAACAG